>SXGS01192795.1_pt1 | contig 27136 bp, 25 predicted proteins | sample 3174681 | NCBI WGS metagenome assembly SXGS01 (sample SAMN11356861, study PRJNA531348) | freshwater metagenome | isolation source: freshwater sample F1-80 | place: China: Fuxian Lake, Yuxi | collected 2017-12-25 | reverse complement strand
GAGGCCATCCGGTCGGGATGAAACAACTCCAGCGCGTCCAACTTCTCGCCCACGCCCAAAAACTTGATCGGCTTGCCGGTCACCGCCCGGATCGACAACACCGCCCCGCCCCTGGCATCGCCTTCCACCTTGGTCAGGATAATGCCGGTCAGGCCGATCCGCTGATCGAACTGGCTGGCCATCGTGACCGCATCCTGCCCCGTCATGGCATCAGCCACCAAGAGCACTTCGTGCGGCTGCACGGCAGCCCTCACCGATACTAACTCTCCCATCAACGCATCGTCGATGTGGAGACGCCCACCTGTGTCCAGAACGACGAGATCGTACCCCTGCTCCCGTCCACGCTCCACACCGGCCTGGCAAATGCAGACGACATCCGTAAGGGAAGCCTGGGCCGGATCAACTCGATGCACGTCGATCTCAAGATCGCGCCCCAAACTCGCCAACTGATCACCGGCGGCCGGCCGCCGAAGATCTGCCGCAACTAGAAGCACGCGCTTCCCCTGCGCCTTAAAATACCGACCGAGCTTACCGCAGGTCGTGGTCTTTCCAGCCCCTTGAAGCCCGACCATCATCACGACGGTGGGAGGATGCGACGCTAAAGCCAACCCCGCCCGCTCGCGGCCCATCATCTCACAGAGCTCGTCCCGCACGACCTTTACCACTTGGTGGCCAGGGGTCAAACTCTGGAGAACTTCCTGTCCGACAGCCTTCACCCGAACCCGCTCGATGAAATCCTTCACAATCTTGAAGTTCACATCGGCTTCGAGCAGCGCCAGACGAACTTCCTTCAAAACTTCCGCGGTGTTCTGTTCCGTCAGGACTCCAGAACCGCGCAGCTTCTTAAAAATCTTCTCAAACTTTTCACTGAGAGAATCGAGCATACCGCCACATAGCAAAAGGCAATCGAAACCCCTAGCTCCAGATCTCCGATCACCTCGAAAATTCTAGCAAAAGAGCATCGAGAAGTCTAAAGGACTAAACGGGATGAAGTCAAGGAGAACGGGGCCTGGGAGCGGGCAGTTTAGCTCGTACATTTTATTGACATATTGGAGACCTTTCGCTATGGTCCTACCATTATCTTCTTGAGACTACACAAAGACTTATGAGGCGATTCCCGTGAAGAAATCACCCTTGATTTTGCTCGTTTTTGTGCTCATCGGTGGACTATTAGGTGGGGTCCTGGGAGAAATTCTCCGGATCATGGCCCCACAGGGCGCGATTCAGGCGATTTTCTCGAGCAATTTCAACCCTGGCATCAGTCCGCCACTGACGATCGATCTGATCCTCATCAAGTTCACATTTGGCTTGCTCCTGAAAATCAACCTTCTCAGCCTTCTCGGGATGTTCTTGGGCATCTATCTCTACAAAAACGTCTAACAACCCAGTCCCAGGGTGCAGGGAAAACCCGCCAGCCTCGTTCTCGCATCGTTCAGAGCCTCAACGTACCCCGAGGGTACGCCTCGGATCTTCATTCGCTGCGGCCGTGTTGGACGGCTTTTTTGCGCAGCCTAAAAGGTGCTCTTTTTTTATCACAGACAACAGACCATTGAAGTGCTGCTTGCCGAAATAATATGCTCGCAACCTGCTAAATATCAGACTTCAACTCTAACGCTCTCAACTTCAGCGCGCGGATCTTGTTTCGGATGGCTGCGGCCCGCTCAAAATCCAACTGCTTCGCGGCCGCCTTCATCTCCCCTTCCAGCCGCTTGATAACCTGTTCGGTCACTTCCTCCGCTCCATAGAAGGCCGGCGACTCTGCCTCCAAGTCCAATTCCACCACTGCCGTTTCTTCCGTGGCATAGTCGAGAGACCGCACATCCTTCGTGATACTCGTGGGCACGATGCCATGCGTGGCATTGTAGGCTGCCTGAATCGTACGTCGGCGTCCGGTCTCGTCGATCGCCATTTGCATCGACGCCGTAACAGTATCCCCGTACAAAATTACATGGCCTCTCAGATTCCTTGCGGCCCGCCCGGCCGTTTGGATCAACGATCGATAGGACCGCAGATAGCCTTCCTTGTCCGCATCCAGAATCGCCACCAATGTCACTTCCGGAAGATCCAAGCCTTCACGCAAGAGATTGATCCCTACCAACACGTCGAATACCCCGCGCCGCAGATCGCGGATGATCTCAGCCCGTTCCAGCGTCTTAATGTCGGAATGCAGATATCGCACCTTGATCCCGAGGTCGTGGTAATACTCGCTCAAATCCTCCGACATACGCTTGGTCAGGGTGGTGATCAATACCCGCCCGCCCTGTGCCACTTCAGCCCGCACTTCTCCCAGGAGATCATCGACCTGCCCCTTGGCCGGTCGCACCTGGATGACCGGATCCATCAGACCGGTTGGGCGAAGAATCTGCTCAACCACTTCGCCTACCGTGTGCCCCAGCTCATAGGGGCCCGGCGTCGCGGACACGTAGACCGCCTGCGCGAGACATTGCTCAAACTCAGCAAACTTGAGCGGCCGGTTATCGACCGCCGACGGCAATCGAAAACCGTACTCGACCAAGGTCCGTTTCCGCGAATAATCCCCCTCATACATCCCACCGACCTGGGGAACCGTCGCATGGGATTCGTCCACGATCAGCAAAAAGTCTTTGGGGAAATAGTCGATAAGCGTTGGGGGCTGCTCGCCTGGCGCGCGGCCACTGAGATGTCGCGAATAGTTCTCGATGCCATGGCAATAGCCCATCGCCCGGATCATTTCCAGGTCGAACTTGGTACGTTGGGCGATCCGCTGGGCTTCCACGAGCTGATTCTGTTTCTTGAAATAGACGACGCGCTCGTCCAATTCCTTTTCGATCCCCGTAATCGCTCGTTCGTACCGGTCCGGCGCAATGAGATAGTGCGTGTTCGGGTAGATCGCGACTTTCGGCAACTTCCTGATCGACTTTCCCGTAAGCGGGTCGATTTCATGAATGGCATCGACCACGTCGCCGAACAGTTCGATCCGGACGGAGACCGCGTCATTCGAGGCGGGAAAAATCTCGATCACGTCGCCTCGGGCCCGGAAAGTCCCACGGTGAAAATCCACGTCGCTACGGGCATATTGAATCTCAACCAGCTTGGCCAGAATTTTCTCCCGCCTCATCTCCGTCCCCTCTTCGAGGAAAATCACCATCTCGTGATAGACCTCTGGCGACCCCAAGCCGTAGATGCAGGAGACCGACGAAATAATCAGCACATCGTTCCGTTGAAGCAGCGCGGACGTTGCCGCATGCCGCATCTGATCGATCGCATCGTTTACGGAGGCGTCTTTGGCGATATAGGTGTTGCTTTGCGGGATGTAGGCTTCCGGCTGGTAGTAATCGTAGTAACTGACGAAATACTCCACCGCATTGCGGGGGAAGAATTGTTTGAATTCTTGATAGAGTTGACCGGCCAGCGTCTTGTTATGGACCAGCACCAGAGTGGGCTTCTGCACCTGCGCCACCACGTTGGCCATGGTAAAGGTCTTACCGGACCCGGTGACGCCCAGCAACGTTTGATGCTTTCGGCCAGCCGTAATCCCGGCCACCAACTTGTCGATGGCCTGGCCTTGATCTCCGCAGGGCTTGAAGGGGGCTTCGAGTTGAAACAGCGGCATGGAACGACCTTTCAGCCGTTATCTTACCATCGAACCAGCATGGCGCGCAGCGCACACAAACCGGAGAGGGGCTGGCCCTCAACACACCACCGGCCCCTTGCGGGGCCGGCAGCAGCTGAATGTCTTAGTAGCGTGAGCGCCTAGTCGCGCCGACCGGGACTCCCGGCCTATGAGCGGAACCACGGTTCTCGCCCCCGAAGGATCGGCGGCCACCTGGCTCCGAGCTTCGGCGGGGCCGCGCGCGAGGATCTTGATAGTCGCTCGCCGGCATCGGCGCCGGCGTGGGAAGAGCGGTCAGCACGGGAAGCGCGAGCTTCGTCGTCTGGACCTTCAACTGTCTCACCATGCGAAGATACTCTCGCTCTTCGGACTGCGAAAGAATCAGGAAGGTCGATCCTTCCTTCTCTGCGCGACCGGTCCGGCCGGTCCGGTGGACATACGAATTCGGATTGGTCGGCAACTCATAGTGAATCACCTGCACCACATCCTGAATATCAAGGCCTCTGGCTGCCACATCGGTCGCCACGAGCGAATGGATTTTGCCAGTTCGAAAGTCGCCGAGCGTCCGCTCCCGCTGTGCCTGGCTATGGTTGCCAGTCAAGGAGCCGATCAAAGCCGGTTCTCCGCCCAAATGGGCCGCCAAACGCCGCACCTTATACTTTTGATCGCAAAACACCATCGACCGCTCTCCACTCTTCAGCGCATGGAGCAAGGTATGCACGAGCTGCGTGCGCACCTGATCGCTTTGCACCACATAGTAGGCATGCACGATCGTCGTTGGACTGTTGATGCCAGGATCGACCGCGATGCGAGCGGGATCGCGCTGCATGCTCTGTGCGAGAGTCTGAATGTCCGCCGAAAAGGTCGCGGAGAACAAGAGCGTCTGGCGCTCAGCCGGAAGGAGACGGATGATCCGCTGGATGTCGCGCAGGAATCCGCGGTCCAACATCTGATCGGCTTCATCCATCACGAGAAACGTCACGCCGCCCAACTTCAAATGACCAGAGCCAGCCAAATCGAGCAACCGTCCAGGCGTGCCAACCACCACCAAGGGAGGCCGTTGCAACGCGCGGTATTGCCGCGCGATCGGCGTGCCGCCGTAGATAGACAAGGAGGTCACGGACGCCGGAGCATACTTGCGCAGCTCCATTTCAATTTGAAGCGCCAGCTCTCGCGTCGGCGCCAGCACGAGAAACTTCGGGCCGGCTGAATGGCTCGGTCCGCCAGACTTGGCATAGGGGCCGGGCACGGTCGACGAGACCTCACGCCGCATTACTTGTTCAATAATCGGTAGCAAAAACGCCAGGGTTTTGCCGCTCCCTGTTTTGGCCTGCGCCATAATATCCCGGCCTTCCAGCACCACGGGAATGGCAGCCAGCTGCACCGGTGTCGGTGTCGTCAGGCCGGCCTGCATCAGGCGCTGGGCAAGGGAGGGCTGTAGATTCATATCAGCAAACATAGACATAGAACTCCTTGTACGGGGCAAACTTCCTGGGACTGCACGGTCCGACCTCATCCGAGGACTGGGAAACGCATCTAAGTGATGGGCAATTCTAGGAAGGACATAGCGGGGCTGCCGGATAGGCAGCCCCGACGTGAGAAACACTCGCTAGGATTAGTACCGGTCTCCGCCGCGGCCACCACCGCCGCCGCCAGTTCGGGGCTCTTGCGGACGCGCTTCGTTGACGGTCAACGTACGACCACCCAACTCAGTGCCGTTCAGCGCAGTGATCGCTGATTGCGCTTCTGAATCCGAGGACATTTCCACGAATCCGAACCCGCGGGACTGGCCGGTGAACTTATCCGTAATAATTCTGGATGAGGTCACTGCTCCATGAACAGCAAACAGATCGCTCAGCTGTTGTTCAGTTGTGGAATAAGGTAAACCGCCGACGTAAATCTTAGAACCCATTGGGCTCCTCCTTTGAAAATATGTGTTGTCTTGGACTGGAGATCAAAGTGAGGAAGGAATGGGCCGAAGACGCAAAAACCATGGCGACTCAAGGCTGGCTTCCGATCAAATTCTCACACAAAACCAAAACAACATCTGTCTAAGGCCTTGTCACTCTCTGCAGTATCACCACCAGGCCCTTCGCAGTGACACGTGGGCACTATACTTCTTCGTTTCCTCAAATGCAAGCGATGGCGCCATCATGCGCGAGACGGAATCGTTCGCCAATAGGCCGCTGTGGCCGATAGCGGGCGCTGCGAAAACAGGGTGATGGCATGCAAGCTATCAAAATATAAGCATTTTTTACCTCGAATCAGGAGCCCAACTTGCCCAATGGCCAGCGACTGATGCTCCACTGTCACGACGAACTGCCCGTCAAAGAAGGTCTCGATAAAGTCCTTATCTTCTCTCGATTACGGCTTACTTCGATGGCCGCTTCTGCAGATCCAGAATATCCTGCTGGAACCGGTCTCGCGCCGCAGCGATCACCTTCCTCCGCTGCCAGCGATCCCAGGTCCACCAGCGAAGACGACTCTGAAACGGAACCACCGGCGGTGGAGCACTGCCGCCAGGCGCATGCTGGAAATCATAGCCCTGACGAGACTCGCGATTCTCAAAGAATCGGCGGTAGAGGTGATCGTATAATCCTTTGCCTGAGTCGCCTGCGGCCACGGCACCCTCCCTACAATACGCTCAACGTCTTCACTCTCTGTTAGCGGAGATAGCCCAATTTATCCCCGCGGTTCCCCTGCATACCGGAACGGCTGCCCGCTCCGAGGCATGATACCTCGCGCACTCGTGAAAGAGAAGAGCCGCCGCAAGACCTGCTGACGATTAGGGAATCTCGTCGAGAAGATTGGATTGGATCGATGGCACAGGCGCCGCTTGACGTGGCGGACCTGGCAGAACCAGCGCGGAGCCTCCCTGGTTGGCGCCCTGGATCAGTCCGATCGACAGTTGCGGCCCGAGCGTGGTCACAGCCCCGCTCCAAGCCTGGCCGGTCGTGGGATTCCGAAAGCTATATGATTGAAAATTACTTCCGGGGTTATAGAGAAAGCCCTGCGTGCCCTGATTGTCGAGATAGAGATTGCCAGGCCCGGTTAAATTAAACAGCGGCGCGACCCCTCCGTCGAACGAGCGGACACTGGAGATCGATTGCCCCCAGGCCTGCGAATCTAGGGACGACAGCCCCCAGGCAAACAGAGCCAGCGCACAAAACACCCCAGACAACATCGGTTGCGTGACCCGATGGATCTGGCATCTCCCCAAACTTAGTCCATGACAAATTGGCATGAATCGATTATAGTACACTGTATATTTTTTGTCGATCAAAAGGGGAGCCCATGGAGCAGCATGCAGGAACAGATAGATGGTGGCGCGCATGTTGCTATGCCTTCAGCCTGAACCTTATCCTGGCGCCTGAACTCAGTTGGAGTCTGGAGCTCGGCAAAGCTCCTCTCGCGGAGCGACGGGAAAGCATCTCTCTCGCCGACGCGGCGCTCCAAGCGCTGAAACATAATCTGGACATCAACATCAGCCGCCAGACGAAAGAGAGCCGGCAGGCCGACATCACCGTCGAACAGGCCAAGTTCGACCCGACGCTCAGCGTCAACGGTCAATACAACCGAACAGTGAACCCGCTCAACCGGCCAGTATTCGGCGGAACTTCCGGCACCTTGGGCGAGATTGCAACCTTCGATCAACGAAACCACAGTGTCACGCTCGATGCGACGACCAATTTGCTCACCGGCGGCAACGTCGACATGAACTATAGCCCCGCGCGGACAACGGTGAATCAAAATATGGCCGGTGGCTTCCTTTTCAACCCATCCTACACCGGCGGCCTCGCCCTGACGCTCACGCAACCCTTGCTCCGCAACGCCGGCCTCGACGTCACCAAGACCTTCATCCGCGTCGCGCAGAACAATGCCATCGTGGAAGAACATGTCTTTCGCGATCGCGTTCTCACCGTCTTGGCTACGGTGGAACAAACCTATTGGGAAGTCGTCTTCGCCAACGAGAATCTGAAAGTGGGGGAAGCCGCCCTGAAGGCGGCACAGGAGCTCCTGGCCAGCAACCGTGCCAAAGCGAAAGCCGGCGTCATGTCGATCGTCGATGTCCTCCAAGCCGAAGCGGCCGTCGCCTCGCGGGTCGAGCAGGTCCTGATTGCGGATAAAACGATTCGAGACCAGGAGGATCAGTTGCGCCGCCTGCTCAATCCGGCGGAAGAGGACCTTCGTCAGGACTTGCGTTTGACTCCGCTCGACCAACCGGTCGTGACCCTCGAGCCCATCAGCCTACAGGAAGCCATCGACACGGCCATCGCGCAACGGCCGGAAATCGTCCAGGCGAAAAAGAATATGGAGTCGAGCGACCTCAATACCAAATTTGCCAAAAACCAGATCCTCCCGACCCTCTCCTTCCAAGGCACGATGGGCATGGCAGGACTCGGTAAAGACTATGCCGATTCCGCGGACAAAAACTTCAGCGGCGATTACTACAATTATGGCGCGGGCCTCGTCTTGAGCTATCCGCTCGGCAACCGCTCCGCCTGGAGCACCTACAACAAGCGGCAACTGGAGGGCAAGAACGCCGAAGCCTCGCTCGTGAGTGTGCGCCAGCAGATCATTGTGGGGGTGCGCGAAGCAGTCCGCCGCGTCCAGACGGATTTCAAACGGATCGAGACCACCAGATCTGCCAGAATCATGGCAGAGAAACAGTTGCAAGCGGAGCAAGAGCGGCTAAAAGTAGGGTTAAGCACGACTCGTTTCGTCCTCGACTTCCAACGCGACCTTGCGACGGCCCAAGGGAACGAATTACGCGCCACAATCGACTACAACAAAGCGCTCTCCAACCTCGCGCGGCACAAAGCCACCACCCTCGACCGATACAACTTCCAACTGAACTGACGGCCTCCATGATGGAGCCAGGGCCTGGTCCTCACGCAACACCGACTCAGGCAGAAGAACGGGGCGCGGCCCTCGCGCTCCTACCCATCGCCGCGACGCTCGGTTTCTATACCCTGTCCGCCTCGCTCCAAGCGCAGACGTTCGTCCAATTTGCGCCACAGACCCTCGCCTATCTGGCCTTCGGCCATTGGGCCATGCAGAACCGCGGCATCGCGGCACGGCTCGGGCTGCAAAAATGGAAAGCCTGGAAGGGCCTCCGCTGGGGATTCCTAACAGGGCTGCTGCTCGGTTGCCTGAATAGCGTCGTGATTCTCTTGATTTCTCCCTTTCTGGGCTATGACATTCATTTCCTCACGGCCACGCCGCATGCCCAACTTCCCCTTTTCGTCATGGTCCCCTGGTTCATCTGCCTTATTGCGCTCTTTGTCGAACTGAATTTTCGGGGCTTCCTCTTAGGACGGCTGGCTGCGCTTGAGTCGAGGCTGTGGAGATCCAACCTTGCCTCTCGCCTCTCGCCCATCGCGCTGTTCACCAGCGCCCTGATATTTGCATTCGACCCCTTCATGGTACATACGTTCCAGCACCTCCATTGGATTGCCCTCTGGGACGGTCTCATCTGGGGCATCATCTGGCTAAGCACTAAAAACCTCTATGCCACGATGGTCGCCCACGCCATGGAAGTACTGGTGATGTATTGCGCCATCCGTGCCACCCTAATGCCGTGAGCCACCTCTGAACCCTTCCTCCTCCCGTGCTCTGGGAAACAACACCTTCAGGGATCCCGGCGTCTATGTCGTGATCCGCTGATCGAAGCGGGCGCTGCTATTCGACCTCGGGCTCCACGAGGCATGCCGGTCGGGGCCTGGATCAAAGACGTAAAACAGTTCATCTGGCAGGGACAGCCGATGGGTTCCGCTGCACGGCCACACTCTACGACGAACCCCACCGTGAGGAACGGGAGCTGATATTGAGAGAAGTCAAAGAACGGTTTTGCACCATCTCACGAGGACAAAAGATTGGCTACGTTGTCGATGCCAGATTCGACGAAGAGAATGAAGCGAACATCATTACCCTCGCTCAGGGCGCGGGCCTGCTCTACGGTGAACTACACCTACCTGGATATCGATGCAGAAAAAGCCCACACCCGCTATCATGTGACCGCCAGACAGGTAGGTCTCATGGCTCGCAAGGTCCACGTGCGCGACTCAGTTGTCTTTCACTTCTCGCCTCCGGTATACAGGACAGAGCGAGGCCTTGGAGCGAGAGGCACGAGAAACATTTCAAGGAATCTGAAGAGAAGCCAACGTGAATGATTTTGTGAAACATGCAGTCTATTTTCTATTGGGGGGCACCATCGTCAGCGTCTCCGCCTACCTCGGTTCTCAAGGCCGTTCGTTCCTCGCCGCCTTTGCCAGCACCTTTCCTGCCATCACAGGCGCGACGTTCATTCTGATCTATCTAAACGGGGGGAACGAATCTTTGGTAGGCTACGCCAAGCACCTCTTGTGGTTTGTACCGCCCTGGATCGTCTACGTCGTGGCCATGATCCATGGCGTGCCGCGAATCGGCTTCTGGCCCGCCATGGCCCTCTCCATGGCCCTCTACTTCGGCTGCGTCGGGCTGGTCAAACTGGCAATCCGATAACCGCGAAACCTCCGTCCCTCGATCAGTGCTTGAACCACTGCTGGGGGGATTGTTACGATGCTCAGATTCCTGGGCTGCGCAACAATCTATGGCAAGCACTAGACAGCCTCCCATCCCTTCACGAGACCTGATCGTCGAAGGGGCGCGTCAAAACAACCTCAAGAACATCTCGCTCCGCATCCCCCACAATCAGGTCACGGCCATCACCGGGGTATCGGGATCGGGGAAATCCTCGCTGGCCTTCGACACCCTGTTCGCCGAAGGCCAATGGCGCTATGTAGAATCGCTCTCCATCTATGCCCGCATGTTCCTCGATAAGGTCAACCGCCCCGACGTCGACCAAATCATCAACGTCCGCCCTGCCATTGCCATCGAACAGAAGAACCCCATCCGCACCGCCCGCTCGACGGTTGGCACCACAACCGAGATTGCCGACCTCCTGCGACTCCTCTTCGCCAAGGTGGGCCATCCCGTCTGTCCCGATTGCGCAATCGAAGCGCGCAGCTTCCATCCTGGCAGCGTCGCCGACGACCTCCTGAGCCATTGTCCCGACGCGCGGGCGATGATCCTCTTTCCGGTCAAAGCCCCCGCTCTGAAGCAGGACCAGGCCTTTCTCCAGGCACTTTTGCTGCGCGGATTCACCAGGCTGCAATGTGACAAGGAGATTCTCGATCTTCACGAGGTTCACACCCTGCCTAAAGCCAGGCCGGACCATCTCCATGTAGTCCTCGATCGGCTGGTGATCCTGGAGGACAACCGATCCCGCCTCGTCGAAGCGATCGAAACCGCGTTGCGCGAAGGCGAGGGCCTCTGCCGCGTGGAGGTCATCGACCAGGGCGCCAGAACCTACAGCACGGACTTCCGCTGTCAGCCATGCGGCAGAACCTTCGAACCGATTCGCCCGGTCCTCTTTTCCTTCAACCATCCACTCGGCGCCTGTCCCGAATGCAAAGGATTCGGCAATATTCTCCGCTACGATCCCGATCTCGTCATTCCAAACCACAACAAATCGCTGGCCCAAGGCGCCATCGAACCCTGGAGCAAACCCAGCGGCGATTGGTGGCAGAAGCAAATGTTGCTCTCCATGAAGCGGCGCGGCATCGATCTCTCGGCCCCCTACAAAGATCTCTCACAAGAGATTCAGCAGATGCTCTGGCAGGGGGCAGGCAAGATGGAGGGGGTGCAGCAGTTCTTCGACTACCTGGAAGGAAAACGCTACAAGCTGCATGTGCGCGTCATGCTCAGCCGCTACAGGACGCCGGTCCCCTGCCCGACCTGCGCCGGGTCCCGCCTCAGGCCGGACGCGCGCTACGTGAAAATCGCAGGCCGGGACATCCATGAGCTGTCCTCACTCACGATCGAAGAGGTGGCAACCTGGCTCGCGGCCCTCTCCCTCTCGTCCTATGAAGAACAAGTCGCCCGCGACATCCTCAGGCAATTGACGGCCAAACTCGGCTTTCTCCTCCGCGTGGGCCTCAGCTATCTGACCCTCTCCCGCCAAACCCGCACTCTCTCAGGAGGCGAAGCCCAGCGCGCCGCCTTGGCTAATCAACTCGGCGCGCGTCTAGTCGGCACCCTCTACGTCCTCGACGAACCGACCATCGGCCTCCATCCTCGCGATACCGCCACGCTCGCCGGCATCCTCCGAGAGCTGGCAGCCCAGGGCAACACTGTGGTCGTCGTCGAACATGACCGCCAGATGATGCTGGCCTCAGACTATCTGGTCGAGTTGGGCCCCCTGTCCGGAGAAAAAGGCGGCCAGGTCATCTGCGCCGCACCGCGAGATGAATTTATTGCAGACACACAATCGATTACGGCGCGCTATCTGCGAGGCGAAGACGAAATTGCCACCCCCCGCTCTCGACGGAAGGGCAATGGAAAGCTACTAGTCATCGCCGGAGCTTGCGAGAACAACCTCAAAGATCTGTTCGTCCGTATTCCGCTCGGCATGTTGGTCTGCCTCACCGGCGTCTCTGGCTCTGGCAAGAGCACCCTGGTCGAAGATACGCTCTATCGCGCCGTCGCCCGCGCCTTTCGGATCGAATCCCTACCCATGGGCAAGTTTCGCGCGATCAAGGGGATCGAACATCTCACCGGCATCAAACTCATCGACCAGGAACCGATCGGCCGCACGCCTCGCTCCAATCCCATCACCTATTTGAAAGCCTTCGATGAAGTTCGCTCTCTCTTCGCCTCCGAGCGAGAATCGCTCAGAAGCGGGCTGACGCCAGGCCATTTCTCCTTCAATACCGCCGGGGGCCGCTGCGACAAATGCGAAGGGAGCGGCGTCGAGAAACTCGAAATGTATTTCTTCCAGGATATCTATGCCACCTGCGAAGCCTGCGACGGAAAACGATTCAAACCGAACATCCTCTCGATTCGCTACCAAGGAAAAACGATCCATGACGTCTTACAGATGACCGCCGAAGACGCGCTAGGCTTTTTCAGCGGTTCTCCCAAACTAACAGAAAAACTTCAGCTGCTCACGTCCATCGGACTCGGCTACCTCCGGCTCGGCCAAGCCGCGACGACCCTCTCAGGCGGCGAAGCCCAGCGGCTAAAAATCGCCGCAGAGCTCAAGAGCTCCTCCACAACGAACGGGCTTTACATCCTGGATGAGCCGACCACGGGCCTGCACGTCGAGGACATCAAAAAGCTCCTGGCGATGTTGCAGAGGCTGGTGAGCGGCGGCAATACCGTGGTGGTGGTGGAACACAATCTGGACGTGATCAAGAGCGCCGATTGGATTATCGACCTAGGACCGGAAGGAGGATCGGCAGGAGGGCAGATTGTCGCGGAGGGAAGGCCGGAGCAGATCGCGAAGGTCGCCGCCTCCCATACGGGGCGATTTCTTGCCCCCCTGCTTAGCCGTGATCAATAGATGCGACGTCAAGGACGCAACAGACGAACTCATCGCTCACGATTCAGCCTGTTTTCTACTGGCAGGGGGAGGCTGCTGCTAATTCAGGGAGGGGTCAAAAGGCATGTCCGCATATAAACGATAGTCGTCGCCGAGCGCGCTCACGATGTCAGCCCAAACACGAGTGGGATCCTTGTCGAAGACAACGTTGGAGTCTGCCGGAATGGTGAACCAGGATCCGGTCTGCATTTCAGACTCCAGTTGCCCTGGGCCCCAGCCTGAATACCCAAGGTAGGCACGGAAGGCATCGCGCCCTGCACTAGCAGTCAAAATACGATCGACCAGTTGCGCATCCCCTCCGAGACAAATCCCGTCGAACACATGATGAGAATTCTCAGGGAATTGATCCACGCGATACAGGATCATGACCTGATTCATCTGTACCGGCCCTCCAGAAAAAAGGACATGCTGCTGGCCTTCCAGGATCGGCACTTGCGGCAAGGCCTCCGAGACCGACATGGCAGTCGGGCGATTAACTACAACGCCAAGCGCACCATCTGCCCCATGCTCGCAGAGCAACACCACTGTCTGCCGAAAGTTCGCATCGCGCAAAGACGGCGCCGCAATGAGGAAGATGCCTTTCCCGAGTGGAGCTTTCATAGCCATAATTATACCATGCAACTTCTGCTGTGCGAACGAGCCCCGATGGGTCCTCTATGCTTGCTCGTCTTCGTTACGCTAAAAACTGGCTGAGTCCCCCACTGCGCGCATCCAACGAAGGCCTTCTGCGCCTGCGCGTTGCGCGAGCACAGGGGGCTCATCCAGGCCATTCATCCTCTATTAGCGGTAGAGGGATTCGCGCCGATCACGCAACAGATCGTTGTACGGCGTGAGGGCTTTGTTTCGCGCGTCGGCAGGGTCAATTTCAACGATATACAGTTCGTCCTGGTCGCGTGGCGCACGATGCAGAATCGCCCCCTTGGGAGCGACGACTTCGCTATTCCCGATAAAGGTCAGCCGATCTTTACCGCCTCGCGCTTCGCTGCCAGTCCGGTTACTCGTAATCCCGAAGACGCGATTTTCCCGGCACCGAACCGGCATGGAATCTGGGCAATCTGGCAATACCAAGTTGGAAGGATGACAAATGATCTCCGCCCCCTTAAGCGCCAGGGTGCGAGCCGCTTCCGGATAATACCAATCGAAACAGATCATTACGCCGATCTTGGCCGATCCGATATCCCAAACCTGAAACCCCGTGCCGCCCGGCGTAAAGAACAGCGTTTCTTCGAAAAATAGATGGGTCTTGCGATAGCAGCCAATGAATCCGGATGGGCCGACGACCACGGCGGAGTTATAGCAAACAGATCCGGCCCGCTCAGGAAGGCCGGCGACAATCACCATCTTGCGACGCTTCGCCAGATCGATGAGCCGTTGCGTGGTCGGTCCATCCGGCAGAGACTCCGACAGCGCGAGCACTTCCTGCTGCGAGGTGAACTGATACCCGGAGGCGCACAGCTCCGGCAAGACCATCAAGTCGGCATCCGCCCGATCGAGCGCCTGTGCGATCGTATCGAGATTGTGCGACACCTCGCCGAACTGTGGCGTAAATTGAAAATACCCGACTCGCATGACCATCCTGTTCCTAAAGCAGAACGGGCAGGGTTGGCCCTGCCCGTTCCAGAAAAACTGTGACTGAACGGCTTACTTCACTTCAGACAAATGGGTGACTGCGCCCTCGGCATGTTGGGTGGCCACATCTGCATGACCGGCCTTGCCATGGGACACGGCTTCCTTGAGATGCTTGATGCCTTCGTCCAAATGCGGACTCTTCAGGCCGGCCGCTTCGGCATGCTTGAGGGCTCCCTCGGCATGCTGCACCAAGGCATCGGCATGCCCCTGCTTGCCATGCGAGACCGCTTCCTTGGCATGCTCAACCGCTTCGCTCACGTGTTTATCCTCGGCAAGGGCGAGCCCGCTGAACAGCGGGAAACCAACAAGCACGGCAACCGCCACCACCACCAGTGCTTCACGATGGATTCTCATTTTCATGGGTTCCTCCTCAAGGGTTAGGCTGTATTCGAATGACATAAACCATGGCACAATCGTCAGCTCGTATACTGTACATAGCCCATTTTTGACTGTCAATAAGACCGCACTTGCGGGTCCACGTTCAGAATGTGCTGCAATCCCTTGGCGTCTTTTTCCACCGGACAGGCAAAGTCCCGGCTCCACTCCCACCAGGATCCAGGATAGTTGCGGACCTTCCGATAGCCGGCCAGCTTGAGCACAAAATAAAGCCAGGCCGACCTGACGCCGCCGGTACAATAACAGATGACCTCTTGATCCGGTGTGAGCCTTTTATCGGCCAGACTCTCCGTGATCACCACCAGATCTTTCAGCGTGGCGTTCGGCTGAAGAAATCCCGTCCAGGCCAGATGAATCGCAGTGGGAATATGTCCAGGCCGCGGAATGCCCGAGACCTCCTTCCCAAGATATTCTTCAAGGCTGCGCGCATCCAGGATCACGGTGCCTGGGTGCGGCTGCTTCACCAACTGCTTCAATTCGTCTTTACCGGCAATCACGGCCGCCACAGGATTGACGGTGAAGGTCCCGGGCTTTGGCGTCACACAGCCATGCTCGAATGGCCGTTTTTCCTGCACCCACTTGACCCATCCTCCGTCGAGAATCCGCAGCTTCGTATGGCCGAAATATTCCAACATCCAGAACATGCGGCCTTCGTCGCCCCAATTATCGAAGGGATTAGAATAGATCACCACATCACTGTCCTGGCTGATGCCCAACGCGCGGATCTTCTGTTCCAGCCTGGCGCGATCGGGATCGAGCAGACCCTTCGGCACGGCCTTGGGGTCGCTATACTCGTGCCAGGTCGAATGTGCCGCGCCGGGAATATGGCCGCCGAACTCATAGGCAGCCCGTCCTCGCACGTCGAGAATCACCAGGCCTGGCTGGCCCAAGTTCTGTTGAAGAGTTTCTGTATTAATCAGCAACGGGTGTGTCATGTCGTTCCTTTGCGGTTTAAGCTGTCCGCGATCAGCCCGCAGTTCCGGCCTTACAACTGGCCCCCTCTGGCTGGCGGCTCATGGCCGCTGACTGCTCGCTCGCACTCAGCGCCGCAGCAAGGCCGCCGGACAGCGGGAACTCCCGCTCGTACACGACGAATCGGTAGGGATCGTTTCCCGTTAACCCATACTGGGTCTGCAACATCTCATGCTGCTTGTCGGTCAGGATGTGGTACTGCACCCGTGCCTTGACTTTCAAGCCGTCCGCCTGAGCTGGGAGCTGGTACGTAAACTGGTACTCCCGGCTAGCCAGGGGCAAGAGACGATTGTCATACAACTCGACGATAGCTGGCTGCCACATGATCCAGCGGCCCATCGTGGACGTCTGCTGATCGAGCACCTTCCCCTGCCGGTCCTCCACCGAAAACTCCACCGTGAAAAACCGGTCAGGATCGCCGGTCGGAATCTTATGGCCGGCTCCCGCGTTGATGACGGTGAGGGTAAAACTCACTCGATCGCCAGGCTTGGGGGAGGCGATATCGGCCTTGACCTGCACCCCCACCGCCCGTTTCACCATATCCGGATCGTGCCCGCCGCGCCAGAGATGCTGCCGACTCCGCCGGATCGGACTATTCGTCGCCACCGGGCGGTCGATTGCAGGCATATGACAACTCTGGCAAATGAAGCCACGCTCCTGCATGAAGAACTTGCCTTCATACTCCGAGTAGGTCCCGCAGGGCCCCACATTATAGAACTGGGCCGGACCGGACACCACGTTATGGCAACGCTGGCAAACCTGCGCGGTGCGAAAGTTCGGATCGAACTTGGTCGGGTGCGGCGCAGCGGAATCTTCGAATGGTCCATAGACGACTCCATCCCTCACATGGCAGGCCGCGCAAGTTACCGACTCTTTTTGATACTCGGGGTCGTAATGGGGATTAGGCGCTTGCACCGCCTTCTCGACCCGCCCTCGCGGAATCTCTTTCACCAATGTCGGCTGCTGGTTCTCCAGCGGAGTGTGGCAGTTCAAACAGACCCAAATGTTCTTATCCTTCTTCCAATAGGCCTGAAAGAAAGGGTCTTCATAGGCATGGGCATGGATACTCGTCTTCCACTCGTCGTAAATCTCACGGTGGCATTGGCCGCAGGATTCGGCCTTTAAGCTCGTCAGCCCCTCCGGGATCTTTTGAAATGGAATCGCATGGGCATACTCATCGCGCAACCCAAAAATCACAACCGGCTTGACCTCGGTGTAATAGAGGTAGACGAGCAGACCGACCAGGGCCGAACCGAGCAGAATTTTAAGAGGGCTTTTCATGCGGCCAAGAGAGCCTGAATGTGACGATCCACCGACGCAGCCAAGGATGTCAGATGATACCCGCCTTCGAGCGACGAAAGGATCCGCCCATTCGCATGGCGATTGGCGATGCCGGCCACGATGCCAGTGAGGCCCTCGTAGCCCTCTTCGGTCAATCCCATACTCGCAAGCGGATCGTCTTGATGGGCATCGAAGCCTGCTGAGATGATCACGAACTCCGGCTTGAACGCATCGGCGGCCTGGACCAACGTTTTCTGAAAGACGGCGCGGTACGCCTCATCGCCCTCCCCCGCCTCCATCGGCACATTGATCGTGAGCCCCTCCCCCGCCCCTCTGCCCCGCTCTGTCGCGCGGCCTGTGCCGGGATAATGGGGAAACTGATGGGTGCTGAAGAACAAAACCGACGGATCCTCTTCAAAACTATGCTGCGTGCCGTTCCCGTGATGCACGTCCCAATCAACGATCAAGACCCGACTCAGCCCATAACGCTTCTGCGCGTAACGCGCGGCAATCGCCACATTATTGAAGAGACAAAATCCCATCGCGTGCCCCGCCTCTGCATGGTGGCCCGGAGGCCGCACCGCACAAAACACATGATCGACATCTTTCGACATGATCGCATCGACCGCAGCCAAGGCCCCGCCTGCTGCCAGATAGGCGGCGGTCAAGGATCCGAGAGACAGGGAGGTATCGGCATCGAGGGAAACCCGCCCGGTCGCCGGGGCCTCCACCTTTAGCATCTCAAGATAGGACGCAGTATGGATCTGCGTAATCCATTCGTCTTCCGCTTTTCGCGGTGGAATTCTGGTCAAACACGCCGCGGTCCCACTCGCCTCCAGCTGCTGCATGATGGCACGCAGCCGATTAGGCGATTCAGGATGCCCGGCCCCCATATCATACTCGAGATAGGCAGGATGGTAAACGAGCCCCGTCTTCGCCATACATGCTCCAACTTACGTATCCAGCGTCCTGCGCGAATCGTAGCATGCAGGAAAGCGCATAGACAACGAGCGTTCACCGCTGCTATCGTCTCATATACTTGGAGGGAATCATGGTAAATCGCCGCATCGAACCGCTCAAAAAAGTCCTAGAGATCGATCCGACCGACGAAGTCGCCTGGTTTGGCCTGGGGAAGGCCTATATGGAAGATGCGAACTTCGAAGAAGCGGCCAAGGCCCTGCGGCAATGTGTCGCAGTCAAGCCCACCTACTCAGCCGCCTACTATGCCCTGGCCCAAGCACTGCACAAGCTAGATCGAATCGACGAATGCCGAACCGCCTGCGCCACCGGCATCGACGTCTCCACAAAAAACGGCGACATGATGGTCACGAAGAGTCTGGAATCGCTCACCGGCTCGCTGCCAGCCTAAACCGGCTCCGCTCCGTCATCGTCATCATCATTGTCGGATATCAGGCCGAGAGATTCCGGCTCGCGTTTGGAAATTTCCTCGTACACTTCATCCAGCCAGCGACTTGCGTAGCCCAGGATCTCCCGGGCTAAGGGTTCCGGCTGGCCCGTGCGCTTAATTGTCCATTGGCAGACATATTCCAGCAGCACCTCCCGCTCGAACCGCTCCGACGATTGCGTGGCGAGCGTCGTCATTTCACCGAGGCCGGTCGTGAGAATATGAGCCACCGTATCTCGCCCATAGGACGTGCAGGCTGTGACATATTGAATGGCCCGATTGAGTTCTTGGTCGGTCATGAGATCTCCGTTAAGCTTGATGCATCATACCGAGATGCCGGAGCAGATGGAAGATTTTCCCTGAACTCAGCAAGAGAAAATTTCTCCGGCCGCGCCAACGGGAATGGTATGATTACAAGCCCGCCTCAGATGGAGGTGATGATGAAGGAGATACGACCCATGCCAGCGAAAACAGACCGGAAGACCACGACATCACGCAAGACCGCTTCTCCCAAAAGGCAGAAATCCACCTATGCCGAGCGCTGGAATCTCTCCCATTTGGCAGAGAATCCGACCAAAAATTTTGAAATCCTGCTGGCAAAGATCGAGTCCCAAGTCGCGCAATTCGAAACGGCGCGCGCCCAGTTCAGTCCGATCATGGAGATAACCGTCTTCCACCCCCTCCTGACGCTCAGTGAAAATATCGCGGCTGCGTCATCCAAACTCAGCGCCTACGCCTATCTCTGGTTCTCGGAAAACACCAAAGACCTCGCAGCCCGCTCATTTAAGGACAAGGTTGAGGAACGGCTCACCTCGCTCCAAAATCGAATGGTATTCTTCGACCTCTGGTGGCAGAGCGTCGACGCGGGTAATGCGAACCGGCTCATGGCCGGAACCGGCTCGCTCCGGTATCACCTCGAAACCATTCGCCGGTTCAAGCCTTACACACTCTCTGAACCGGAAGAGAAAATCGTCAATATCAAGAACATTACAGGCCGCAGCGCCGTCCATTCCCTCTACGACGTCGTGACCAACGCCTTCACCTTCACCCTCACCGTCAATGGCACACGAAAGACGATGACGCGCGAGGAACTGACAGCCTATCTGCGCCATGCGCAAGGACGCTTGCGCGAAGCCGCCTATCGGGAGCTCTACCGCGTCTATGTCGATCAGCACGATCTGCTGGGCGAGATCTACAAGACCCTGGTCAACGACTGGAAAGCGGAGAATCTTCAGCTGCGTCACTTCACCAGCCCGATTGCCACCCGCAACCTGGGCAACGACATTCCCGACGCAGCCGTAACCTCGCTCCTCAAGGTCTGTCAAAAAAATGCCGGCATCTTCCAGCGCTACTTCCGTATCAAAGCGCGCCTCTGCAAGATCACGCCAATGAACCGCTACCACATCTATGCGCCGCATCGCACGGAGCAGAAATCCTATCGCTATCAGGATGCTATCAACATGGTGCTGGAGGCCTATCGGGGATTTGCTCCGCAACTAGCCGACCTGGCAGAGCGGGTGGTGCATGAACGCCATATCGATGCCAGGACGAGGCCGGGAAAAATCGGGGGCGCCTATTGCTACAGCGTCGTGCCCAGCATGACCCCCTACGTGCTCCTGAACTTCACCGGCGAAGCGCGCGATATCGCCACGATGGCCCATGAAATCGGCCATGCCGTTCACGGCATGCTGGCGCAGCATCATTCCATGTTCACCTTCCACTCCACCCTCCCGCTGGCGGAAACCGCCTCAGTGTTCGGAGAACGGATTCTCTCCGATGCCCTCATGAGCCAGGAGCGGGACAAGAAGGTGCGACAGGGCCTCCTGCTCAACCAACTAGACGACATCTACGCCACGGTCCTCCGGCAGGCTTATTTCGTCCAATTCGAAAATCACGCCCATGAGATGATCGCCCAGGGTGCGACCGTGAAGGATCTGGCCAAAACCTATCTGGCAGAGGTGCGGCAACAGTTCGGGAAAGGGATCAAGGTCCCAGAAGAGTTTCAATGGGAATGGCTGACCATTCCCCACATCTTCGCCAGCCCCTTCTATTGCTACGCCTACAGCTTCGGGAACTTACTGGTCCTCGCGCTCTATCGGATGTATCAGAAAGAAGGCGCCTCGTTCGTGCCCAAATATCTGGAACTCCTGAGTACTGGCGGATCGGAATCGCCGCAGACGATTCTCGCCAAAGTCGGAGTCGACATGACCTCGGAAGACTTCTGGCAATCGGGGTTCGATACGATCAGCGAGATGGTAGATCAGCTAGAACAAACGCTGTAGACGAATACTGAAAAAGTCCGCCAGCATTGTTCTTAGCTCATCGAAATCCTCAACGTGCCCCTGCAGGGCACGCCTCCAGTTTCAACTCGCTTGTGGCCCTGCTGAACAAACTTTTTGGGCATCCGTCAGAGATGCGCCCCCTCATGGCTCAGACGCACAAGCGATCAACGTTTTGCTGAGTTCAACTGGCTTTTTAAAACCTGGCAGGAGGGCTACTTAGCGGAACCGACTTTGAATCTGGCGGCAACTTGAGCTACGCGCAAGCCTAGGGCCGTGGCCTCGGCCAGTTCTTTGTTATCGATGCCGGGGCTGTCACCCTCCGTGGTGGCAGAGGCCCCGAACGCCCCACTGCCGCTAACGGCGATCATCTGATTCCCCAACATCGCAGCCAGAATCGTCAACATCGTGACTTCTTTGCCGCTAGAAATCTGGCCGCCGGTCGCAAAGGCTGCGCCGACTTTGTTCTTCATCTTAAATTCGGGAAACACGCCAAACTTGAACTGCCAATTATCAAAAAATGTCTTCACCTCGCCCGACATGTTCGACCAATAGACTGGCGAACCGACCACGACCGCATCGGCGGAAAACAGATCATCCGCCGTCACCTGACCGACCCGTTTCAGCAGCACCTCGGCCCCAGGGAAGCTCTTCGCGCCCTCTGCCACCGCTTCAGCCATGCGTTCGGTATTGCCGGATAACGAATGGTAGGTCACAAGGACCTTCACCTGTTGGGTCGGCTCGTCGGCGAAGGTTTCGTCGGATCCGATGCCTGGTATCAGAAGCAGGACACAGAGGAATAGCGAACCAATGGAGCGGAGTCGTGGAATCGAGTTGTGAGCAGGCAACATCGACTCACAGGGAGCAGAAATCGACGCACAAACTTGGCGCTGATCAACGACGGACAATTTCCTCTTCCATACGCTCTTCGACAGAGACGTCCGTGAGGGCTCCGCGGTAATCGCACTTATGACAGCGGACCCGCCAGGCTTCGATCCATTTTTCCTGCACATAGGACTGCCTGCATGTCGGACAGACAAACACGCCTTTGACGTAATGGACTTTCCTCGTCTCTTTCATCAGCTCCTCCCTTGCTTAAGTTAGCCGAGGATCTCATAGGCAACAATATGATTGCAAGATACCAGGGCCACGGCCGCCAGCTTGACTCATCCCCGACTGGCCGATAGGATACCGCCATGCAACAACGACTCGCAGCAGTCTTCATCCTGCTCCTCCTATTCCCTTGTTCGACAGAAGGAAAAATCGACCCGGCTCCATCAGGCCTGATCCCGATTACCCTCCCCGGCGGCGCCATTATTCATGCGGAGCTGGCCGACACGCCTCAGAAACGCGGGGAAGGCTTAATGTACCGCACGCACCTGGGAGCCGACCGCGGCATGCTCTTCACGTTCCTCCAGGCACAGCCCTGGACATTCTGGATGAAGAACACCAAGATTCCGCTCGATATCATTTGGATGAACGACAAGAAGCAGATTGTCCACATCGAGCCGAACGTCCCGATCTGCAAGAGGCAAGACGACAGTTGCCCCCAATATCGTCCGAACGACGAATCTCTTTATGTCCTGGAACTCGCGGGAGGCAGAGCCGCGGTCTTGAAGTTGCAGAGAGGATCGAAGCTTCAGTTCAAGGTTCCCTAACAGGCGAAGCAGGTCTATCTTGTCATTTGGTGTGTCCAGTCTATTTGGTTAATCTTCTGCAACCCAACAAGCCAGATCGACCGAATAGACATCAGAACAAGACAGACGGTTATGACCGTTCCTGCCAGGCCCGTAATCTCCTCGCCGTAATCACCCCACTCACCCGTTCGACGGCTTTCAGCACCTGATCGAGATGCTGGGTGCCTGATACTTCCACGACGAAATCCAGGACCGCCTTCTGATCTTCTCGCGTCGTAATCTCGGCGCGGCGGATGTTGGCATGGCAGGCCGCAATCGCAGAGGACACGTTCGCCAGCACGCCGGTCTTATCAACGGCCACAATGGATATTTTGACTGAATGGGTGCCGGGCGTGGCCACATCCCACTCGACCTCTACCAACCGTTCTTTATCGTAGTCCAGGGCGACAAGGTTCGGACAATCAACCGCATGAATCGTCAACCCGCGCCCTCGCGTGATATAGCCGAGGATGCGATCGCCAGGCACGGGATGACAACAACGCGACAACTGCATGAGCAGGTCGCGCGATCCCTTGACCTGCGCCCCGACGCCGTCGCTCTGCCCCCCTGCCACTTTCTGCGCGGCTGGGCGCTCCTGAATGGACTCCTGCGTTCCGGACGGGGGGGCTGTGAGTTTGCCGATGACCTGTGACGTCGCCACGCTCCCGAAGCCTACAGCGGCGGTCAATTCCTCCGTGCTGTCGAAGCCCGATTGCCGGGCCGACTCCAACAGCTCCGCCGACTTGAACATTTGGGCCGGCGCCATGCCATGACGGCGGAATTCCGACTCCAGCAAACGACGGCCGATCTCGACGCTCCGTTTCTGTTCTTCAAGCTTGATCCAATGTTTGATCTTAGTCTTCGCGCGCGAGGTGCGGACGAACTTCAGCCAGTCCTTGTGCGGCGTTTGTGCGGGGGAGGTCAGGATTTCGACTGTGTCGCCACTGGCCAGCTCATGCTTGAGCGGCACGATCTTCCCGTCCACCTTGGCCCCGACGCAGTGGTCCCCGACCTCGGTATGAATCGCAAAGGCGAAATCGACAGGCGTCGATCCTTTCGGCAACTCCTTGACGATCCCTTTGGGGGTGAACACATAGACCCCATCGTGAAAGAGATCGAGCTTCACCGAGTCCATGAACTGCCGGTTATCTGACAAATCCTCATGCCACTCGACGAACTGGTGGAGCCAGCCAAAAGCCTTGCTATCGCGATCGGCGACCTGCCCTTGCTCCTTGTACTTCCAATGCGCTGCGATGCCATACTCGGCGATGCGATGCATCTCCTCCGTGCGAATCTGGAACTCGACGTGTTCCCCCTTCGGGCCCACCACCGTCGTATGGAGCGACTGATACAGATTGGACTTCGGTGTCGCGATGTAGTCTTTGAAGCGCCCCGGCACGGGCCGCCAGAGGGAATGCATCACGCCCAGCACGGCATAGCAGTTCATCTTGAGGTCCGTCACAATCCGCAACGCGGTCAAGTCATAGACCTCTTCGAACGTAATCGACTGCTTATTCATCTTCTGGTAGATGCCGTACAGGTGCTTGGGACGGCCGTACACTTGCCCGGCCAACACATTCTCCTGCATGGTCTTCTGTACGAGCTGGCTGACTTCATCGATGTACTGCTGCCGGTCCTCATCGCGTTTCGCCACGCGGGTACGCAACGTCTCATAGATATCCGGCTTGAGATGTTTGAGACAGAGGTCTTCCAGCTCGTTCTTCACCCACCCGATCCCGAGGCGATTGGCCAGCGGCGCGTAGATCTCCAGCGTCTCCTGGGCGATCTCCTGCCGCTTGGCCGCGTCGAGATGTTCCAAGGTGTGCATGTTGTGGAACCGGTCGGCGAGCTTGATGAGAACAACTCGGATATCGTCTGCCATCGAGAGCAACATCTTGCGGAAATTCTCCGCCTGCTTCTCTTCATAGCTCCGGAACGTGATCTTGCCGATCTTGGTCACCCCGTCAACCAGATGCAGCACGTCTTTGCCGAACTCTTGTTCAAGTTCGTCAGCCGTGGCGACCGTATCTTCGAGGGTATCGTGGAGGAGGCCCGCAACGATGGCGGTCACATCCGTTTTAAGCGAGGTGAGGACTCCGGCGACCGCGATGGGATGCTGCAGGTAGGGTTCTCCGGACCGGCGCCGCTGCCCTTCATGGGCTTTCGCCGAGAATTCGTAGGCCTTGCGGACTAAGCCGAGATCGGCATCGGGCGCATAGCTCTTGATCCGATCCAGCAGCTGGTCAAGATCTGTGACGGTTTCATACACCATGCTCACTCACTCCATCACACTCGGACGCACATCGCGAATGCGGAGCTGAATCCTGTCACGGCCGTTCCAATGGTTCAGTTCAGGCGTAAAGGCCAGATCGACCGGCGTCCTGGCGGGAATCCCCCGCTCCAACAATGATTTGATCCCGAACGCGATACTATCGAACGGCCCCGAGGCACCTTGCCGCACAGTCATTTTCAGATGTTTCTGGCCGACGGTGCGGGCCTCCATCACTTCAAGACGGGTCACGGCAAACGTCGGCTCAGGATTGCCGGCCCCGAACGGATGCAGCGAACAGATTTCCTGGATCAGCTTCAAATTCACTTCGTCCAGCCGCACTTCGGCATCGACATTCAACGTCGGCACCTTGGCTCCTTCGTCGGTCCAGCCTACGACTGCATCAGAAAATTTGGCGCGGAACTCGTCAATCCGAGATTCGCGAATCGTCACTCCGGCAGCGCTGGGATGTCCGCCGAATGCCTCCAGCATCTCCCGGCAGGACGCCAAACCTTGATAGAGATCGAACCCGCCGGTCGTCCGCGCCGAGCCCTTCGCAATCCCCTGCTCATTGATCGCCAGAGCGATCGCCGGGCGCTGAAACCGATCGACTAAGCGAGCAGCGACAATCCCAACCACTCCAAGATGCCAATGGCGGGACGCCAAAACCAATGCGGGCGGCAACTCTTTATCCTTCAATGACGCCAGCGCCTCTTCCATAATGTCCACTTCGATGCGCTGCCGTTCGCGATTCAACTGCTCCAACCGATCTGCCAACTGCTCCGCCTCGAGCGGATTGTCGGTCGTCATCAACCGCACGCCCAGCATCGCATCGTCCAATCGCCCGGCGGCATTGATGCGGGGCGCCAGCTTGAAGGCAATTGTTTCCGCCGTGCAATCCCGCGTCACCCCTGCCACTTGCTTCAAGGCCCGCACGCCGCAGCGCGCGCCGCGCGACAACTGAACCAGCCCCTCACGCACAAAATTTCGATTCTCATCGTGCAACGGCACCACATCGGCCACTGTCGCCAAGGCCACGAGATCGAGCAACGACTCCAACGGCACCCCGGCCACCCCGTAACGCAGCTGATAGGCTTGCGCCACCTTGTAGGCCAGCGCCGCAGAGCAGAGCCCGCGGAAGGGATAGAGGGCCCCGACGCGATGGGGATTCAGCACCGCCACAGCCGGCGGCATCTCCTCGTCGCTCTGGTGATGGTCAGTCACCACCACATCCATGCCCAGCTTGGCCGCTAACGCGATTTCTTTATGGGAAGTCGTCCCGCAATCGGAGGTCACCAACAGCGAAATTTTTTCGTCATGCAGCCGCTGGACTGCGCTCAGATTGAGCCCGTAGCCTTCGCGCAAACGATGCGGCACATAGGCGCGCACGTTAGCACCCAGCCCCCCGAAGAACGATATATAGACACTAGTCGCCATAATCCCGTCGACATCGTAGTCGCCATAAAAACAAATCGGCTCCCGAGTCGTGACCGCGCGATGCAACCGTTCGACCGCCTGCTCCATATCGGGAATCAAAAAGGGATCATGCGGCGGCTGTAACGACATCCAGGACGTGGCTTCACCCGGCGAGGTCACGCCGCGAGCCAAAAAGAGCGACGCCGTGGCAGGAGAAATGGACAGGGCCTGAACCAACGAATCCCGCTGAGAGAGATTGATGTCACGGAAGGCCCAGAGCTTGGATTGCATGAAAGTCTTTCGAATGGTTCTGAACCGAGACAGAGGCTAACTATCTGAGAATTAAAGGGATACTAGCCACTCGTTGCTGCGTTGTCAAACCAGCGGCGGGAAAGCCTCATCAGTATTGGCTCTCAGGCACCCGTCTGAAAGAGCGAGTGCGCGGAGAGCGGCCTACTTGTCCTGCGGCTCGTTGGAGGGCGGCAGTACTTCCGGTGGGGTGTGCGATGGCAGCTCGGAGGAGCCTTAAGGCTTCCGCCCGAAAATGATTAGCCCGCGATGGCTCGGATGGTCTGCGGGCCACTCCTTTAGATGTCTGACTGGCATAATTGTAACTTTTCTTATCTAGAAATGCCGCATGGACAGTACCACTCGCGACGAGGAACTGACCGCCTAAATGTTCATTGATTATGTCCGATTGCGACCGTCCAACGAGGATCTTCCGAGACCGCGCGTTGCACGAACACAGGGATCATCCCATCCACTACGCTCCCTTTTTCAGCATCCTCCTAGACGAG
>SXGS01282509.1_pt1 | contig 27153 bp, 21 predicted proteins | sample 3174681 | NCBI WGS metagenome assembly SXGS01 (sample SAMN11356861, study PRJNA531348) | freshwater metagenome | isolation source: freshwater sample F1-80 | place: China: Fuxian Lake, Yuxi | collected 2017-12-25 | reverse complement strand
TAGCCATTTCGTCGTTTAACCCGCAGCCGCTAGGCGAGGATTGGGTTGAGCTTGGCTTTGCAATAAGTTCGAAAACTCAACCCAATCCTCGCCTAGCGGCTGCGGGTTAAACGATTTCGCTGCAACGACTTGTTCTTTCCATTGCAAATGAAGGTGGCGCTGTCCATTTAGGTTCTTTTCAATAAAAGCCCGAAGCGTAAGCGAGTGCATGCTAGGGCTGACGCGCTCGCTTGCGCATCGGGCTTGTTTTCGCTCATGCTTTGGTAAATTCCCATCTGCCGCTCGCCTTAACTGTGTTGTTTAGTTTTTCGGTTTGTCACCGGTGTATCGAAGGGTAATGAAACTGGTAGGATCGTTGCGTTCGCCCGCCAAGTTGGACTTCGCCGATGGCGGCAGTAACCGTGACCAAGTGCCTATCGCTGTCGGTCTGTGCAGCGATTTTTATTTCGACTTGGGCAGCATGGAACTGGTCGTCCAGTCGCTGTGGTTGCCAAGTCTCTCCTTGATAGTCGCGAGACTCCGTCAGTCGTCGCACAGCCAGCTTGACACCGGCATCCAGCAACCACTCGGTTTGGCGCAACTGCAATTCGCTGCGTAACTCACGACGTTGGCGTAACGCGCCCCGAACCGCGAATGCTACGGTTGTGGTCGCGACCAACATACAAGTCATCACGCAGATCAAGATCGTACCGGATCGTTGTTTTGTTCGCGCGGCGCTCATGGTTTCGGAGCTCCCGGTGGGTTCGTTTGGGCTGCGTGTAGTTTGCTCATGCGCCCTACGGTGGCGCTTATTTGGCGGTCGATGCGCGGTTCGCTGGCCGAGATAGAGTTGGCGCGCAAGACCGTGGCTGAAATGCGTTTTGGTGATTCCAAGTTCGCAAACTGGACAGACATTCCAGGGCCGAACTGATACTTTTCATGTTGCAAAGTTTCGTCGCCTTGGGTCACCGTGCGAACTACGAAGTTCTGCTCGCTGGCATAGGCGATTTCCGTTGAGTCGCTGTGCTTGAGCTCAACTTTCGATTGGCCGTTGAGTTGGGCAACCAGGCTGCGCTGTACGTCTATTCGCAATTGTCGCGCGAACTGTGTGGCCACTCGGTCGTTATGTTGCAGCCGGTTAGAGACACTCGACAATCGCATCGATTCATGAACAATGTTGACGGCCAGCATCATTAGGGTAGTTCCAATCCCAATCGTCAACAGCAACTCGACTAAACTAAATGCTCGCCTACGTGTCATGTGTTGATTCCAGTTCAAATTGCTCCAACCGTTCACGGAGTCCTCATTCCCTTGGTCATTGTTAATTCGCGCGAGGGTGCAAAAACCGCCATTTGCAGACTCGAAGGCTATTCATCCGCTACCGAGCTTGGCGGCTCGATCCATGCGACCATAGTTATGGGCCGAGCGCCCAACGCGCGATCCCAGTTCAATGACAACTCGATTCGCTGGCCATCCTCGTCTTCGATCAACTTCGCCGCCAATTGAGAGTTCGCCAAAACGTCTCGCACAGGTTGGCTAGCCACTAAATTCGGCAGCTCACTCTTTAATGCCTGAAGATCCAGCGCAACCAGTCGATCGAGTTGGTTGTCAAGCTCATCCATAGCGATTTGGCTATGTCGAATATCTATCCAAATTCGCTGCGTTTGAACCGTCATTCGCCCCACGATGGCTACTGTTGTCAGCAACAGTGTGCCTGCTACCAACAGCTCCGTAACCGTTGATCCAGCGCGACGTCTCGGGTGTTCTTTCAAGCTTTTCATACCAGTATCTGGTTTCGTCTTCACGCTAATGAACTGATGATGTGTGAGATAAAACCGATCGATGCCCAGGCGACACACAATACAATCGCTCCGAGGATCAAAATGACCGTCGGTTGGACAAGAGCCAACGTAGTAATGGCTCGTCGTTCAACCCCATCCGCTTTCCAAGTTGCCAAGCGCCGCAGCAGCCACGCACGAGTTGATCGGCACTTGGAATTGGCCAAAGCTCGTGATTCTCGTTCGGTAATTAACCGCGCATTCGAGAGTGCCGACCAAATCTCGGCGCCTTGTTCCACTTCGTTACGCGCGACCAGCAACTTCATGCGCACCGACCGGTCGAAGTGATAGTGTGCCAGGGTCGACAGCGATCCGGGAATCGGCCGCCCCTCATCTTCCGCCACGGATAACATGCGCATTAATTGGGCCGAGCGTAGTTTGGCGATCGGCCGAACTAGAAGCGGCAGAATATTTCGGCGCACAATCATGCGCGTCCAAGGTAGCGTGAGGGCCACCAGCAACACACTCCCGAACAACGAGATCCAAACTGTGAAGGCTCGAAGGATTTCGACAGTGAAATTCAACAGCCGCCACGACCACAGCGCAGGTTGCCTTGCGACCCCGAATTCTTCAATCAATTGTCTGAACGTGGGGAGTATGAAGGCGACCTGAAAAGCGATCAACAGCAGCATCACGGCGACCACCACCAAACAATAAACCAGCCACTGCTGGAAGAGTATTTTCGCTCGCTGTGACGCCATTTGCGATTGATCGAGTAGCTCTCGAAAAGTGGTTGCCAGCGTTCCTGATTGACTTCCGAAACGAATGGCCAGTACTTTATCGTCGCTGAGCACATCGCGAGTTTGCTCCAGAGCGCTCGCCAGCGGTATGCCACCAGAGAGCCGCTTGGCAAGTCGTTCCATGCGTCCACGATCCAATGCACGATGTTCGCGAGCCAAAAGTGCTACCAACCGAGCCGCATCTAATCGCTCGCGGTGCGCGACTGCCAAGATGCGCACCAGCGATTGCTCGACCGCTTCCCGAGTATCGCTGGGCCAGATCGTGCTGCATTTCCACGCAGGCCCGCGCTGGAACTTCTTCACCGTTACGATTTCAGTAGCGCTGGCTAACCAACGCTGAAAGGTAGGAAACGCGTGTTTCATGGAAGGTTTCATCTTGCCATTAACTGAGTGAACTAATCATGCTGACCAGAGGCATAAATAGGGCAAGGACAATAAACATGACCAACGCCCCAATCCCCAGTACCGCGACCGGACCAACCATACTGGAGGCCCAGTCGATTCTCATGCGAACTCGATCGGCGTACAGGGTCGCCAATTCGCGCAATAGATTGACATTCGGACGCTGATCCGATCCGGCCGTCAGCGCGAACACCAACGTTGGCGGAAAGAGTCGTGCGCTGCGAGTTTCGCTCGCAAGCAAGTGTTGTGATTGAAGTTCGCTGGCCATCAATTGTGCATGCTGAGCAAGAAACGGGCTCGCGCAATTTCGGCTCGCCAAACGCAGCGCTTCAGGCAGTGTTGCATCCAGGCTGAGTAGCTCGGCCAACACATTAGTGAAACTCGCCATCGTGCTGAGCGAACCCGAATTGCCCGCAATGATCCAACCAAAATACCGCGTAGGTAGAATCCAGTGACGCCAGATTCGCCAGAGCAGCAACCCGATCGTCACGGCCACTAAAGTCAGGATACTAGTACGAGCAACATACGTGGTGAATTGATCGGTAGCCCATATCAGCAATTCAGTTGGAGGCGGCAATCGCAATCCCATTTCATCGAACATCCGGCGAAACGATGGAACGACCAAGACGGCCAGGAAGCCGACCACCAAGAACGCCATCAGCAGCATCGCGACCGGATAAGCCCACGCCGCCATTCGTCGTCGGCGAATTTGATTCTCGCGAAACACCGCGTCCAGCGAATCGCAGAGATTCCTGTGCGTCACTGGCGAAGCCATCCCTCGTGCGACCATGGGTACCCACACGGCACATTCTCGATCGTTCAATAATTCAGTTGCCCCGCAGCCGCTGGAAATCCGTGAGATTAAACGGTTCAACTGCCGCGCGTTTCGATCCCTGGGTAGATCGTCCGCGAGTGCTTGTAATGCAATTGTCAACGATTCGCGCTGGTCTAGAGCGGCGTCGATGCGTCGATAGAGGAGCGAATTTTCTGGCGACTCAACTGGGTTCGACTCGACTTGCTCCATCTCGCTTGGATCGGTAGGCGAAAGGCTCTGCAGCTCCTGGATGATGCGGACCGCAAGCCCTTTGCTCTCGAGATCCAGCACGGCCCGCGAGACACTTTCGGCGGCAATCTGTCCGCTGATATTGAAACCATCCTTGTCGGTAGCTTGGTACGAATAGAGGATCATCTTCCGGCTCGCATCGGATGAGTGAGTTCGTGTAACAATTCGATCACCGGCAAAAATAGACTAAGCGCATAGGCCATTACCAGGACACCACCGAACGTGACTCCAACCAATGTCGGAATCCAGGCGCGCCACCGTGTCAACTGCTGATGAGCCGTTTGCCGATAGATCCCCGCCGCCAACCGCAGCGCACTGATCCGCGAAGTAGCCTTCATGTTTGCGGACATCGCCCACTGCAATAACGGTCGCGCGGTGAATTCAAGTGGTTGATCGTGCCGCTTTGCCAGTGACTGAATTGGCGCAATTGTTGCGTCACGTTCTCCAATCCCAGTGGCGAGATCGTCGGCTAATTGGGAACCACTTGCGTCTTCTTCATCGGCAACAATCGCTTGTTCGGCCAAGACCTCGCGCTCGAGAATTCCAGCCAACCGTTCTGCTTGATTGGCGTTCGCGATCGAACTGAAATAATTCTTCTGGCCCGGCAGCCATCGCAGACCTGATCGCTTGATCCACAGTAACAAGACTACGACAAACACGATTGAACCAAACGGCAGTAGCACGCCCCACACAGACATCCATTCACGAGCCAGTATCAGCCAGCCAAGTGCTCGGCCAGGTGGCACGAGCGCTCGACGATGAATCTCTTCCAAATACGGAATTGACGTGGAGCACAGGTAAAGAAACGCGAGATAGGATATTCCCAGCAAAACGCAGGGTTGGACGAGCGAACCGACGAGTTCGTTGCGAACATGGCGGATCGCCATGGCTGACGAATTGGGACCATCCAAGGCGGCAATCGTGGCACTGCCGTTGAGCCAATCGTTGAATGCCCAGCGATATTGCTGTGGCAAATACGGTGCCGTTGCCAGCGCTTGCTCAATCGTCAAACCGCGCTGGACATCCACAGACAATTGCTGCCCAATCTTCGCGAGAGTCGTCGGCAGCGGTTCGTGGGGCTGAAACCCTAGCTCCAATGGCAAGCCAGCATTGGCCAACGACAGCAATTGGCCATTGAAATCTCGAATATTGTCTAGTGAAAGGGATTGCATGAGGCCATGGAATGGAGGTTAAAGCGGAAAAAGCAAAGTTAAATCGACGCTCAGCCAGTAGATGCGCAGTGGTCAGATAATTGTCTAACCGAGGCTGGACTGTAGGGATCGATCGCTCAAAAGTCAAAACTTGTGGGTATTGATCTGCGCAGTAGGCAACACACTCACATGCCAATTCTCCATTTTGAGTTCGCGAACCCCGATTGTAGATGCTTCTGGCACGAATGACGGGTCGTATTGACAACGTACGACCTGCGTCTGATTTGCCTAAGCCGTCGTTGTCAATTACTACCAAGTGACGTGCATTACTGAGCCTTGCGTGAGGAGGTATTTGATATGTGTGTCAAAATGCTGTACATTTGGGTGGTTAGCGAGCGGCAGATGAGCCCTCAGCTACAGACAGGGGCACATCCGGTGTGTCAGCTACTTTTTTGCTGGTAGAATTCACTAGCGATTTGTCCAGCCTTGAGGAATGCCATGCAGTTTCAAGAACCGGATTTTGCCAAAGATGAAAGGATCAGTTTGCGGATTGACCGTCATACCAAGGAATTGATCGAACAAGCCGCTGCCATTGATCATCGATCGCTGACTAGCTTTATCGTGGCGTGTGCCAAAGAGCAGGCTCAACTGTTGATCGAACGCGAAACGATTATGCGTCTTAAGAAACAAGAATGGGATCGATTCATGGACGCGCTGGCCGATCCCCCGAAACCAAATGCCGCGTTGAAGAAATTGATGCGGGAGTCAACCCAATAGAATGCCCTCGATACCCAACTTGGCTATCGAGTTGCTCAATCAACGGCATGACCGAAGTCAGTTCGATTGCGGAAATGCCAGCCTCAACCAGGATCTGAAAATCCAGGCGACTCAAGACGTAAGGCGTTACCTTTGCCGAACGTATGTGATGTCGCAAGCAGATCGGATCGTGATCGGTTACTATACGTTGAGCGCCAGCTTGATTGAATATGCACATCTTCGCAAAGATGCTCGCAAGAAACTGTCACGCTATCCGATGCCAGTTGCACTCATCCATCGTACCCATAGTTCGTCCTTTGACAGTTAGTATTGATCGTAACCGACACTCCGCTAAGCTACGGCTCCGCTCGAACTCTTTGGAGAGTTGGTTGCCGATTCAATCTTCGCCACTTCGGTCAATTCGATTCAAATGTCAACGTTGTTGGGCAACACTATTTGGTTCACACTCATCGCAGTCGTTTGCCTTGATGACCCAACCAAATTGGGCCTCGCAAAGCAGTTTTTCGCCCTATTCGCCATCCATTTCCCCTGCCACCGAACTCCAACTGACTCATTCAGCTAAATTGACTCAGCGGTTCCTAAGGCAGCAAACCCAACTTCACCAACCTTGCGCGAGCAACTGCTTCACCCTCCATCATTTCTAAAATGTAGGTCGAACCTTGAGCGTATTCGAAATAAGGCCCCAGAATTTCTTTCGCATTTTGTTGCTGCTCTGTCGACAGTTCTTTGAGCAATTCTTCGTGTGCCTGTCGACGAACTTCGAAGACTTCTCGCGCCAGATTCGATTCTATGTTCGTAATTTTCCTCCCCAACTCGTTTTGCGTCCTTGGATCTAACCCAATGGTCTCCCCTAGTAAACCATCGACCAATGCTCACGGTCTTCCCTTAGAAAAATCTGTAGTCGATCACGTGGGAGATCGTAGACATCCAATAAATTGCGAATCACATCGCGCAGACCATTCGCCGACAAGTTGATCTCCGTGTAGATTCCTTCCTCCAATTGACTTGGGCTGCGCAGAACGCTTGGGTCAGCAGTAAACTGCCGATGACCGCGGCTTGAAACAAACTTATCGTGATTGAATAAGCTGCAAAACAACTCTACATCGCGCCGAATCAACGCGACGCAGACGATTTCGTATAGTCGTCGCCAAGTGGTGATTCCGGTAGTAGCAGCTCCGTCAAGAATGAAGCCGTGCGGACGTTTGAACGTGAAATCTTCGTCGATCGAGTGTGGCTGCTCGCGGTTAAGCTGCTCGATAATTCTCTGATTTTTCTGGGAATCGTCATCGCCAGACTCTTCTTCAATTGCCAGATCAACGCGAGTAAACTCTTGAACGAGCTGTGAAATTTCAGAGGACAGTGCGTCAAATGCCGAAAGCTTGGAATTGTAGGCTCGCTTGAACTCGACACCTTCCTCCAGAGCATCGGCGTCATTGTGATCAATCGATAGCCAGATCTCGTCGGATAATGCCAACAAGTTTTCGCGAACCGCTTCCAAGTCGCGAAGTATCTGAAGAGTGCGGTCAGTCATTGGCTTCTGCCAAAGTAAGGGAAGTAAGGTCTTTTGGAAAACAAGAGAATCCGCAAGTCTTTTCAGACTCAGGGTTTACGGCGTTCCGTCAGGTTCTTTTCCAAGCAGGTTAGAAAAGAAGTCATCGAGATCTACTGTCGGACGGCGGTAACGCCGAACATTGCGGCCGGACTCGGGATTGGAAACCTCCAAAAGTCCCTGTCCGACCCAACTTTTCAACATTTTGGAGGCTCTGCAAATTATTCTACGACTGCGTTAGTTTTTGTCATTCAATGATAATTTCTACAGACTAATAACTGCAAGCTTCAGAACAAATCGCTTGAACGTGCTACATTTTTTAAGCTTGTTCAACGAAACCAAGTGCTTGGCAAACCGCGCGGCGAACTGAACATCAACATACGTTTCGCCAGCAAGCTGTCGCATCAGGCTGGTCATAGTACCCTTTGGATCTGGATTGCGATCGGGCCGATTTTGCTTTGGAACAACAACCATATGTGTGGGGCGAGACAACATGTTGCTGAGCATGGGATGATCGAAAAGCAACCATGACTCGAACTCTCGCTCGATACACACAAGACCGACCTTTTCAATTTGGACATTGTGCCCAGAAAGATTGGCTAGTATATCGGCGCGATCGTTGTGCCAACATAGTTTTTCCCCGGTCTTTGGCCACGCGGGGCGCTCGTCCCACAAAATCACAACGCGATCAATTCCTGTTTGCAATAACGCACTTGCGGTCGCACCGCTTTGCTCGATCAGGTGCCGCTTATTGTTCATTGGTACGATATCAATCTCGATGTCTGCGCCGTGGTTCTGACGCAACAGATCGCAGATTCGTCGGCAGACAACCGCTTCGAGCCCTTCTCGACCACATTCCACCATCAAGCCTACTTTCATATTATCGATCCTTAGTCAGTCGGCCCATCGTGTAAAGTCGTCCTGGCGAAAAAGACTTTGACCAGACTGCGAGCTCTTTCTCATTCGGCCGCGAGAATCTTGGCTCGCCGTTTATTCGATCGACGACCATCATGTGCGAGAGATCAAGAAGATCGAGCAAGAAAGGAGAATGGGTTGTAATGACAACCTGCGTTTTTTGCGCCCCGATCGCTCCACGAATCTCCTCAACGACAAGATTTAACGTCCGAGGATCTAGTCCGTTCTCGATTTCTTCAATGACCAGTAATGGTGGTGGGTTGGGATGGCGTAGGCAAGCCAAAATAGCAACGACACGAAGTGTTCCGCTTGAGAGCAACCAGCCAGGCACCTTGAAATTGCCTTCGGTCAAATTCAGATAGAAAGTTCGCTCCAACTCGGAGGTCATGTCCGGTTGAAGGTCGGTTGCATATGGCAAGACGTACGACAATGATCGCAAAATGCCCTCGAATGCGCCCAGGTCCAGTTGGCGTATCTCATTCAAGTATTCGGCAATATTGGATCCGTCCGTGGCAAGTCGTACTCGCCTTGCGGCAAGTGTTTGACTTCGAGGTTGTCCGAGCACCTCAGGGTTTAGGCGCAGAAATTGCCAGTCAACCATGTCCTCTATCGAAAACAACGAGTCCCCAGGAGCCAGTTTTTGTCGATGGACATATTCCTTATATTCGTCCGATTCAACTGTGGTATTCGCGTCATATGCGGACGTGCCATTCGCGTCACGAGACACGCGTTCTGTTCCAATTTTCGATTTATGGACGAAGCTTTCCTCAGCGATAAAGACTGAGTTTCCGCCTGGGCCTTGCGAGATACTCTGGGAAACTCTGTATGCGTGGTTGTTCCAATTCCAATCCATTGCGAATTGCATTGGATCGCTGTAGCGAGGTAACTGGCCAATTGGTTCTAGTAATTTGCGAGTCGATTGCTTGTTCCAAATGTGTTCAAAGCCACGCCATCGCCGCAAGGCAGGGTCGAGGCCTGAGCAAACAATATCGCGAAAAGTCTCCAAGGCTTCGATCAAGCTGCTTTTGCCAACACCGTTGTTGCCGATGAAACAAGTCAGCCAATCGAATTTGATTTTGCCGCTAGAGCGTATGGCTTTGAAATTCTGGGTTTCGAATACTCGAAGCGGTGGTTTGGTCATTTTACGAGTCCTTTTTCGACATCGCGGTAGGCGTTATGAGCGGCAACTTTGACCGAGTCGGCAACCAATGGAAAGGTACTGAGTACGTGTGCAAACTCCTCTTCCGTCAGCCGATACAGATGAGCCACCAAACCATCGAGTTCTGCCCGTAATCGGCCGCGACTCGTTGCGTCAGTTACTCCATCATGGTGATCCCTGAGTCCACATTCTTTTGCGAAGTCGTCAAACTCTGGGGCTGTGCAAATCAAACGAGCAGCGCGAGAAACGAGTGGCTTGAACTCACGATCGTTTTCTCCGAGCCTAGGTACCGGCATTTGATAAAGATAGAAAAAGTTCAAGGTAGTCGTGACTCGCATCCGAATCAGAAAATCAAATACATAGCTGTTTGCGATCGCAGTTAGAAAAACTTGCTCGCAGTCTGAGATGAATCGTTTCCCATCTTTCTCGGTGAAAACCCGACACGTGGGAATTTTGTTACCGTGAAACGACGGCGGGATAATGGTAGTGATCATTGTTCTCTCGTCCGTATTTCGTGCGATATCACGAAACCCAAAACGAAACCATTGGGAGTCATGCTTCCTGCCAGGACTATCAGACTCGCTGTTCAGACTCGAGCGTCCGTCTTTTTCAATGATCCAATATCGTGGTTTCGAGAACGTGTGGTTGAATTGATGGATCATCTTCCCTTCATACAGCGGCAAGCGACCTTTTCCAGGCCTGTCGTGAAACAAGTGACTGTCGTTGGTCATGTGAAATTCAGCAGTGAACTTGACGTTCCAAATATCGGGAATTGTTTCGCCGAGCAATGGGAACTTGAGCATTTTCGTGGCGATGCTGACATCGACCTCGGAGCGGAATTCCATCACCGAGAGCGAATCGGGCGAAAGTTGCTCGATCAGTTTTACGGGCATCTCGATACTGCCGTTGGCGGGAAACTCTGCTAAGTCCTGGACGTCCAATCGCATGAACGCAGTGGGAAACGATTTCGTCGTTCCGCCTTTCAAAAACGTCAGCACGACGAATTTGAAACTGCGATGCACTCCTTCAAAGATCTCTTTGCGGTTCTCGAATCCGAAGAGTCCTGTTATCTCCGTATTGTTAAAGAGGTGCTGTCGTAGTTGCTTTGCGCCGAGGTCGGTGTAGATGCCACTAGGAATGACAATGCCGCAATCGCCACCTGTTCTGAGTAGCTGATAGCAACGTTCTACGAACAATTTGTACAGCTTGATGTCCGTTCCCGCTTTCTTCCCGTTGACTACGCTGATTTGGTTCGCGAAATCGGGCGAGTTCCGAAACCATCCAGATTGATGAGGAAATTGACTAAGATACGCCTCCCACGCAACACGAGTCTCTTTGTCCTCAAGCAAGCGACCTTGCTCGGATTCGAAGTCTTGAATCGTCATTTTCTTTTTCGTGACAACTTCCGAATACTCCTCGAAAAACTCTTTTGAGTTAGGTTTTAGAATTTCCCACGGCGGATTCGTGATGATCGCATCGAATCCGCCCCGCACTTTTAGAATTTGATCGAATTCGAATCCCCAATGAAACGCGTGAAGTGAAACAAGGTCGTCTTCCGTAACAGATCTCTTCTTAGCTTTTCCCAGTTTCCCTTTTGAGTTATCCCAGGCAGCTTCTTCAAACTTGATACCAAGCTCCTCGAAGTCTCCTGCTAGAATCCAATTCAAACGATCATACGAATTCTTGCGTACCCTTTGCACTGCATCACGGAGCATTAGCAGTCTTTCACTCTGGCTGCCCGCAGCGTCATCTGATCGCTTGAATGAATGCTCTCGATAGAGGCGTAGCGACTCGTTTTTATCCTTGAGTACCGCTTGGTACTCGTCGGCAATTTGATCATCTAGAAAACTCTTGGTTGAGTTTTTCCCCTTGGCTGGCTTCGCGAATCTATTTGCATCCACATGAATCAAACCAATCAACGAGTTCCCTGGAAGAACGTTGAAGTCGATGTTTGGGAGTGGTTCCAGGTCGTCCACCGTTCGCGCTGATGATACGAGAGCAAGGAACAATCGCAGGCGAGCTATTTCGGTGGCTTCCTCCATGATGTCCACGCCATAGAGATTGTCTGTGATAACTCGCTTCTTAATATAGTACGAAATGCTCGGATGCTCTAATTCAATCTTCTTAAGCCACTTGATTAAATCGGCGTCTTTTAGAAACTTGATCTTGCCAATCACGGCTGAATAAATGTTGATCAATGTTCTCATTGCCGCGACAAGAAATGCGCCACTTCCACATGCCGGGTCAAGAAGACTGAGACTTGGGAGTACTTCGTCGACCAAAAGATGACAAAGCGATGCGTCAAGGTGAATCAATAATTCAGCTAGTGATTCATAAGACTGACCGATTTTAGACTTCTTGACCGCGTCTAGAACCAGACGATGAATCGTTCGTTCGCATAAGTACTCTGTTATCTCCGGACGTGTGTAGTATGCGCCGAATGCCTTTTGGTTAATGTACTTTTCGAAGATGTATCCGAGCACGTCTGGGTTTATCTCGTCAGCTTGTCCGCCTGGCGTATCATCTAAATGCCAACTGTAACGCTCAAACAGGTCGAACAGGTTTTCAAAAGCTTTGTCAGGAATGCTGATCTTGGTGTTTTCACGTTCAATATTGTGCGGAAGAAACAATCCACCGTTGAGATACTTGATGCTGCCAACGAGTTTCTTGGCTTCGACACTACGATCCGTTTCCTCTTTTGCGAAACCCTCGAAAAAGAGTGCCTTCAAGAACTCGGTGTAGTAGCGATCTTTTCCGCGTTTTTTCGATTCAACCAGCTTGTCGCGGAGGTAGTTAAGGTTGCCGTTATCGAGAAATCCAGGTGGCTTCTTTTGCAGAAAGTAGATAAACATCAACCGATTGAGCAGTACTGAAGCATACCAACGTCGTTGGCGTTCATCTTTGATACCATTGATTAGGTCCAGGAATAGAACATGCTGTTCTTGAAAGTCACGAAAAAATTTCTTTGTGACTCGATCGATATCAAGCGCGTCTTGAAGGCGTTTCGCTACGTCGACGACACTGACATTTCCGTCATCGTCAAATTCCGACAAATCAAAAACCATTTGGTTCAGTTTGCCAAGAAACAGATCTGCTGGTTGACCTTTGCAAAACAAATGATCTCGCGGGATTTGCTTCTTCTCGACTCGCTTGACCCAATACCAAAGACTCTGAGTGCGTATGGTATCAACAAAAATTAGAAGGTTCTCGTGGTGTCGCTTGGTGATATCACGATGAATGGCTTTGCGCGTTGATGAATCGGGAATTCCATTGAGACCTGTGATTTCGCAGACTACAACGCCGGAAAGTTCTGCGACGATCTTTACGTCGTACTTCTCTTCCTTGACGATCGACGGAAGCGATTTAGACTTTTGCGGACGGGACCAGCCCAGTTCATCGACGAACACTCGACCGAAATCGAATTCGTTCAGCAATCGTCGCGTATTTTCGAAGTTGAGATTCATGATATTACTAACTTATTACGAGCCCCATAGAGCAGATGATTTGTGTTTGATGCTTATCATCGTCATCTCCGCTCACGATACACAAGCGACCTTCGGCTCGCAGTTCCATAACTCGATGCGAAAGATCGTCATCAGTTATTCCGGTTTTCAATAATCGGTTGAGAATGTCCACAGCCAACGGGCGGAGCGGATATCCGTAGATTTCGCCAATCGCCTTCTCCAAATCCTTCACTGGAAACAGCGGTTGATCCATTCTGACATCCTCAATAAATCGCTTCATACGCTCGTAGACGCGAAAGCGAGCACCCGATGGGCGACCGAGTTGTCCACCGGCCTGTTTCTCTTCATTGGCGATGAGTTCAACGGCTTTTCGAACAAGTTCGTGATGCCTTTCCTGTCGTGGCAATGCAGGGGTATCTGGATCGCATGCAGCAGCCTTTAGAATGGCGTACTGCGACTCGGATATTGCCTCACCTTTTTGATTGAGCCAAGCCAGCGCGTTCGTACGTTCCGACGTACGCGCATAGACCAAGACTCCTTCCGGGCGTGAGTCGCTTGGTTCGTGCGGCTTTGTTGCGTAAACAACACTCGGGAGGTTCGGGATAATGTTTGCAAGCGACGGATCGGCTTTGATCGCGTTGTCCCAAATCTGAAAGGCGTAGGACGACAAATCGATTTGTGTGTCGTCTTCACCGTCTAGAATGCCGGCCTGTTCATTGTAGAGATCAACCAAACTTGGTTGTGCAGGATCATCTTCGAAGAAGGCTTCGTCTGTTCCAACAACTTCAGCGTTTTCCTGAAGCCGCTGTCGCACACGACCTCGTAGGTTAATGATGCGTTCAACTCCTGCCGCTGGCAGGAAGGTGTAGCAGAGAATCTCTTCACACTTCTGTCCAATTCGATCCACACGGCCGGCACGCTGAATTAGACGGATAATCGCCCAGGGAATATCAAAGTTGACAACAATTCCCGAGTCTTGGAGGTTTTGGCCTTCGTTCAACACATCCGTTGCAATAAGGATACGAAGCTCTTCGTTGGGGGAGATTCGATTTGCTTTATCATTGCTGATCGGACTGAATTTCCACGCCACAGTCGTTGGGTCGGAGGTCTGACCGGTGACGACGGCGACACCGTCGACACTTCGAAGCTCGAGTTGCTCCTTCAGGTAGTAAGCCGTGTCGGCAAATTGGGTGAAAACCAACACCTTTTCGGTGAAGTGTCTTTGTGACACCAATTCGAATAACGCATTGAGCTTGGCATCAGACTCAGCTTTCCATGCGCCGCAGTCTTTCAGCAGACCGACTAGTGACATAGCATCACTTCGTAGGTCACGTGCTAATTCTGGAACGAATCGATCTGCTGGCAGCCACTTGAATCTGTTCCTAAATTTGCCGGCATATAGCCCATAGACAATTCTTGCTGCTTCGGTGTAGTCACTTTCGTTGTGGGAAGGAATCTTGCCGAAGTCTGTCGAATCATTGGTTTCTGAGTTGTCATCGAATAACTCCAGCTCTTCATCATGGAAACTGGCGTCTAGTAGCGATGCGTCCTGCGATCCGATGGGGATTTCAAGTTGGTTATCTAATGCATGCAGATAAACGAAATTACGCAGAATGTGGCGTTCGATCGACTGCAAGAAAGCTTGGCCACTACTCTCCAGTCGCTTGAATAAGTTAGTCCTACAAAACCCCATCAATCGTTTGCCCGCTCGGGACAGGTCGTTGATGATTCTAGCGTCCGCGGGCTTGGGCGGTTTCGACGGAGTCTCATGGATGTAGTTGCCCAGGCCATAACGCGGTAACTCAAGCTGGTTGATGCGTCGAACCACCGCCGCTGAATACAGTGGCGCGTATTGGTCCGCAGGGTTGTCGTCGTCGAGTTCAAATCGTACGGTCTTTGGTACACGGGTTGGAAAAGGTGCTCGAGTGCCATCGCTAAAGGTCAGGTACGACCGAGCGTTTCCCATTCGCACTGAATCGCATGACGAGCATTTCGTCTCACAGGCTATGATACGTGTTCCGCACTTACTGCAATCTACGTCTGCGTAATTCTCTTTCACAAAGGTGCGGGTACGCCTGACCATATACAGACGCATCAGCTCGCGCCAGTCATCGGGAAAACTACTCTTCTCAAACGCTGCCAGCGATTTAGGACTACATTGATGGCGTCGAATGAACTCGGTCTCACCGATGGTTCGAATGTACTCTTCTGGCCGAACGCCAAGATCAGCGTCTTCCGCAATAAAAAGTCTCAATCGACCTGATAGATCGAGATAGTTCTTGTTATACGGCGTTGCCGTCAGTAACACTAATTTGGCGGTACACGCTTGTACATAATCTTGTATGACCCGATACGTTTGGCCCTCACGATTTCGAAAGTTGTGGCTTTCGTCGAGTAAAATCAATTTGTAGGGACGCAAATTTGGTAGGTCACGGATTGCTCTACTCGTCGACATCACGGTTCCTCGGAGACCGAATCGTTCGCGATAGTCGTTCCACATTGGTAGCAAGTTCTTTGGACAGAGTACTAAAGTCTGAATCCCCTGTTCATCTTCAATCATTCGCGCGAGTGCGGTTGCCATCATCGTTTTTCCGAGGCCGACGACATCACCAATCATCACACCACCTCGTTTATTAAGGTGATGAGCAGCGATCTTGACCGCAGCGGTCTGAAAATCGAAAAAGATTGACTCGAACTCAGGTGGCAAGCTGAACTCTTTCAGCCCACTACGAGCCTCCTCGGCTAGATGGAATGCAATCTTCAGATAGATGTGGTAGGGAAGTCGGTCCGTAGGACTAGCCCAACTCTCATCAATGATGTCCGCGAGTTCTTTAGAGATATCGATGCACCAACGATCGGTCCAACGATCTTCGAACCATTTACGCAGTTTTTCACATGCGTCATGATCCAACACATCAATGTTCAATTCTCCCTGACTTTGTAACCCTGAGAATGTCAGATTGCTGCTTCCAAGGAATCCAATGATTGGGTTGTTTGGATCCAGCCGAAATGCCAGATAGAGCTTTGCGTGGAGCTGGTGGCGAAGAAACAGTTTTACTCGAAGTTTTCCAGTTCGAAGCTGATTGCTTAGGCGTCGAAGACCTGCTTCGTCTTCATTCGTCGGAGCGCCGAGCATCAATTGGTCACGAAACTCCTTTGCCAATTCACGCTTCATTTGAATCGCAGTTTGGTTGTCGATTCCGTCTTCACTGTGGCCGACATTGAATGCCTCTTCGAGTTCCTTTTGTGGCAATGCCTGCATGCCAACTAACAGTCTGCAGCATTCGCCGTCATTGCCACTCCATTGATCAACCAATGAGTCAAGTGACTTCCAACCACGCAGATTGAAGTAACCAACACAGAAATCAGCGCGTTCAGATATGGCAAGTGTCTGCTTCAGCGCTGGTAGAAGTGTTTGGTCAATATTGTCGAATACACGCGGCATTGTCGCCCCAGATTACTACTTAGGTCGTGTTGGCATTACGGGCTTGGATATCTCGCTGAGGAAGTGCTCCAAATCCGCTCTCTTGAAGAGTCGGTAACCGTTAGCCGGGTTCTTGTGCATTGGCATTTTTCCAGCCTCGGCCCAGTTTCGGAGTGTTCCTTGGGATACTCCAAGGATCTCCGCTGCCTCAGCCACTTTCACGTACTCGCTTAGTTTGGTTTTCATACTCTTGAGCCTTGATGGTACCCCCGAAATGAATGACCCAAAGTTTAGCAAACTCTACAAGCGCGTGATAGCAATGAACGGAGAATAGCTGACGCTACCAACACACAGTGACTGAGAGTTCGAGCAAGCGTTGGCTGCCTACCAAAGTGATTTACATTTATTTTTTGGAGCGACTGCCGCGGTCATCGCCAGTAATCCGAAGGACGGCTTGGCGTGCTGGCGATCAGCGAGAAGTGTCGAAATTTTTTCTCAGCCTGTAACCTTCGACGCCGTCTCGTCCACTAACGCATTGACTACAGGTTTTCGTGCGAAAATAAACTGGTCGTATTTTTGAGTAACTCAAGCCGAGGAATGATGTTCGATGAAATCCTGCAGAGGTCGAGTTGTTGCCCTAATTGTGGCTTTACTGGGTTGCGTGCAGGTCAACGCACAGGATTGGCCACAGTTTCGCGGGTCGGACGGCGATGGAAAGTCGTTGTCGGTGGCACCTGCCGAGTGGAGTAGCAGCAGCAATCTAAAATGGGCGGTCAAACTTCCAGGCCAGGGAGTTAGTAGTCCGATTGTTGTCGGTGAAGATGTTTTTGTAACCTCGTTTTCGAGAGTGGGACCGAAGGAACGATCGTCGGGAGAGTCAGCGAAGCTTTTGCGATCCCTTGTTTGCGTGGCCCGGAAATCAGGTAAGATCAAATGGCAGCGATTGCTGGAGTCAACTGTGGCGGAAGATCGCTACGAAGGGTTCCTGACCGACCACGGTTATGCCAGTAGTACACCGGTGTCCGACGGACAGCGAGTCTTCGCATTCTTCGGCAAGTCAGGCGTCTATGCATTCGACTTAAACGGCAAGCCTCTTTGGCAGCGCAGCGTTGGTAGCGAATCAGGGCCGATGAATTGGGGTTCGGCTGCGAGTCCGATCGTTTACAAGAATCTCGTGATCGTGAATGCCTGCGATGAAAGTCAAGCTCTGATTGCGCTCGACGCGAAATCGGGAGCCGAAGTCTGGCGCGCCGAGGCGAGTCTCTATGAGGGCAGCTATTCAACGCCTATTCTGGCTGAATCAAAAGACGGGCGCATGGAGCTGATCGTTCCGATGGCCGAGGAAATCTGGAGCTTTGATCCCAACACCGGAGAACTTAATTGGTGGGTCGCGATGTCGTTGGGAAAGTACGTCACCTCGACTCCCGTTGCAGCAAACGGAGTCTTGTACGTTGCGGCGAGCAGCAAGGTGATCGCGATACGAATGGGTGGCTCTGGCGATGTGACGCAGAGTCACGTTCTCTGGAATCGCAACGCCGGGCCAGGCATTCCTTCGCCGATCTACTATGACGGCAAACTCTACTGGGTAGCGACATCTGGTGTTTTCACTTGTGCTGAGGCTGCGACTGGCGAAACTTTGTGGCGCGAGCGGCTCGGAAAAGACGGCAAGAACACGACCTACGCTTCACTCCTGAAGACAGGCGATCGTTGGATCGTCACGACTCAGGTGAACGGCTCTTTCGTTTTCCAAGTCGAACCCGAATTCAAGTTGATCTCTGCGAACAAGATTGAAGGTGACGAAACACCGTTCAAGGCTTCAGCGGCAGTCAGTCGAAACGAGCTATTTCTGCGATCGGATGGTTTCTTGTACTGCATCGCTGAAGGTGGAAAAGCAAACCCATTGCAGCTTAGTCAGGTGACAAGTGACAAGAAACTGTCCGATTCCTACCGCCTGCTGCTCGACCCGAGCAAGATGTTTCGAGGAGGACGGAACCCAAACAGCGTGGGTCCAGCTCAGTTGTTGTTGACGTTTGACGTCAACAATGACAACAAGATCAGTCGAGAAGAACTCGCTGAATCACCGATGCCCAAGTTTGTTCAAGCCATGATGTTCTTTAACGGAGACAAAAATGGTGATAGCTTCATTGACGAAGCAGAACGCAAAGCCATGCAAGGCGAAGTGAAACTCGATGCATCAAAAACGCTTGGTCGCGAAAAGGCAGCCAACCGGCCTGTCCGCCCAGCATCTTAGTAGCCAGAGTACCTTGGCACGCCCACCTCCATCCAAATCAAGGTGAAACTTCAAGATGCCCGTCCTTCCAACCGGTCGCAAGCATGGATTCGTCGGAATTAATGGCATCATGCTGACCAACTCAATCTGCGTCTGGGCCGTAGTTCGGATGATTGCATTTCCGGCAATAGGCGCTCGATGCAATCGGTTGGAATGGCCAAACAATCATACTTTCCTCGAAACGTAGTGATGCCGACAACTTGTCCGTTGAGTTCGATATCGGGCCGCCGCAATGTTTAGGGGCGATGGCCTGTCGTACTCGAAAAGCGTGGGCAATTTGCCGTCATGTCTCGACCAAGTGGTGAGAGTCGCTCGCCCACTCGACCGAACGCAGGTTCGCCAACCGACTAGTTACTCGTAGGCGGCCGACGAATTTTGAGCAACGAAACTGAATGGGCAACCCCAAGTTTCAACTGCCTTGGCGCTCGGCTTGGCTATACTATAGTGCTCACTGTATCACTTGGCTTTTCGGCCTTGGTTGGCTGAATCTTAGTACCACACGGCGACTTTGATTATGCAGCGAAGAATTGCAAGGCGGATTCCCTGGATCTTGTGCCTGAACTTGGCCGCAGCGCTAGTTTGCGGTCGGTCGGCGACGTGTGCACAGGAAGCGATCGATTTTGAAAAACGGATTGCGCCGATCTTGGTCGCTCGCTGTCTGGAATGCCATCATGAATCGATTGCGTCGGGAGGACTGGTGCTCAGCCGACGTGAACAACTCTTTGCACCAACTAAGGAAGGAACATGGATCGCGCCCGGCAAGCCCTCGGAGAGCCGCATGCTTGACAAGCTCGTCGCTGGCGAAATGCCGCCCGAAAAAAACGGCAAGTCGCAGAAGTTATCGACTGAGGAATTGTCACACATCAGTACGTGGATTGCTCAAGGTGCCCAGTGGCCCGAAGGTCGCGAGTTGGACCAGTACGAATTAACGACTGAGCACCGGGCAGGGCGCGATTGGTGGTCGCTCCAGCCGATTCGCCGCCCAGGTGTTCCGATCCGCTGGATACAACGCGAATCTCATGGCCATGAGCTGAATTCGATCGACGCTTTCATTCTCGACAAGCTATCTGCGGCGGGGATGAAACCGGCTGAGGAATCCGATCGGAAACTCTTAATCCGGCGTTTGTATTTCGACCTTATTGGTTTGCCGCCTGCGACCGAAGAAGTCGCGAATTTTGTAGCGGATCAGTCCCCGGATGCTTGGCAACGGTTGGTCGATCGGCTGTTGGCGTCGCCACGATATGGCGAGCGCTGGGGGCGGTATTGGTTGGATGTCGTGCGGTACGCGGACACCTGCGGTTACGAGCGAGATCAAGAGAAGCCGTTTGCGTGGAAATATCGCGACTGGGTTGTGGCGGCTTGCAACAGCGACTTGCCCTACGATCAATTCATCATCGATCAAGTTGCGGGAGATGAGATTCCAATTCGCACGACCGAATCGCTAGTCGCCACGGGCTTTCTGCGCTTGGGAACTTGGAACGACGAGCCGAACGATCCGGAAGATTACAAGTACGAGCGGATTGAAGACATGGTCCATGCAACGTCCGCTGCATTTCTTGGGTTAACCGTCAAGTGTGCTCGTTGTCACGATCACAAATTCGATCCGATTCCGCAGGCTGACTACTATCGTATGGCTGCGGCGTTCTGGGCCGGGCCCATCGATCCGCGCGGGCGCGAGTTGCTCGGCGGCCCCAGTGGCCAGGAACTGGGCGAGCCTGACATTTTGGGTTGGACGGATTTGCAATCGCAACCCAAGCCCTTGCATGTACTGAAGAACGGAGATCGTCACAAGCCACTTGGACCGGTTACCGCGCGAGCGATCTCCGCGATTCCCAGTCTCGATGTCCCTTTTCAAACAGCCGCCTCGAATTCTCGCACGAGTGTACGTCGCTTTCAGTTCGCACGTTGGATCGCGCGTTACGACCATCCGCTAACCGCGCGAGTCATGGTAAATCGACTTTGGCAACATCATTTTGGTGAAGCTCTGGTGCGCTCGCCCAACAATTTCGGATTCACGGGAGCCAAACCGACTCATCCCGAGTTGTTGGATTGGTTGGCTGACGAGTTGCTCAACCATCAATGGCACACCAAACCGCTTCATCGGCAAATGCTGCTGTCGCGAACTTACCGGCAAGCAGTCGATCACGCAGAATATGACGCCTACAGTCAGCGCGATTTTGACAATCTGCTGCTCTGGCGCGCCCACCGACGCCGGTTGGATGCCGAAGCGTTGCGAGATTCATTGCTAATGGCCAGCGGAGACCTAGATTTGCAAATCGGCGGTCCGGGCTTCAAGCCATCGATCAGCGACGATGCTCTCGAAGGGCTCTCGCGCAAGACTGCCGCGTGGAAGGCATCTCCAATGCATGAACAGATGCGCCGGAGTATCTACCAATTCACGCAGCGCAGCTTGTTGCCGCCCTTGATGACCACGTTCGATTTTACCGATACGACGTTACCGTGCGAGCGGCGCGATGTTACGACGGTTGCTCCGCAGGCGCTGGCACTGCTGAACGACCCGTTCGTGCATCAGCGATCACTCTCACTTGCCAAACGCGTTCTGGCCCGGCAAGTTGATTCGCATGCGGTAGATTCAGCAAACAGTATCTGGCAAAGCGTTTTGGGGCGCACGCCAAGTTCGGTGGAGATCGAACTGGCACAGGACCATTTGCTGCGACAGCAAGCACGACTGGCGCGCGCTAGCACATCCGAGCGACAAGGGCACAGTGCACAACTCTTGGCATTGGCATCGCTGTGCCAAGTACTTTTCAATTCGAATGAGTTCATCTATGTGGATTGAATCCGATGGAAATTGAAAGACTAACTGCGGTGGCTTCGCAGCGCGACACGGCTCGTTACTTTCCATGTGGTCAGTCGCGGCGCGAACTGATATGGAACATGGGTGCCGGGTTCGCTGGAGTGGCCCTGACATCGCTGTTGGCGGAGGACGGATTTTTCACAAGGCGAGCATATTCGGCGAATAACGAAGTGCAACGCAACTCCGCTCCCTTGGCGCCGCGCAAACCTCATTTTCCGACTCAAGTCAAGTCGTGTATTTTCCTGATGATGAACGGCGCGCCCAGTCAAGTGGACACGTTTGATTACAAACCGGCGCTGAAGAAGTATGGCGGCCAGCCGTTGCCACCGGAGAAGAAATTCACCAATTCCGGCGGGCGCAGGATGGGATACCTCACTCCTGCTTGGCGGCCATTTCGTCCAGGTGGTGAAAGCGGATTGATGATCTCCGACTACTTTCCACACGTCCGCCAACACGCTGACAAACTTGCCGTGATCAACTCGTGTTATACCGATAGCCACGCGCATGGTTCGGCGCTGGTCGCGATGAATACGGGCAAAACCTTTATCGGCCGGCCTTCCCTGGGCGCTTGGTGTACTTATGGATTGGGTACAGAAAACCAGGACTTGCCGGGATACGTCGTCATGCTCGACAAGCGAGGCGGTCCGATCAGCGGCCAACCGAATTGGTCCAGTGGTTTTATGCCGGCAACTTTTCAAGGAACTCTCTTTCGGCCAATCGGTGATCCGATCCTAAACCTACGTGGACCAAGCCATTTGGATCGAGCGGGATTGCGTGAGCAACTTGACATGCTTGCACGGCTGAACGAACAACATCTTGCGTCGCGTGCGGGCGGTCATGAGTTAGCAGCGCGAATTAACTCCTATGAATTGGCGTTTCGCATGCAGGCCGAAACACCAGCGGCGGTGGCGCTCGATCAGGAGACTCAACAAACGCTCGACATGTACGGTATCGGTCGAGCACCCACCGACGAATATGGTCGAAATTGCCTTGTCGCTCGGCGGTTGATCGAGCGTGGAGTGCGATTCGTGCAGCTCTATTCCGGTGGCGGACATTTAGAGGAGACCTGGGACGCGCACGAGAGTATCGAGAAGAACCACGGCCGCCACGCCGCTGAAGTTGACCAACCGATCGCCGCACTGCTGACCGACCTTCAGCAGCGCGGGTTACTCGAGTCGACGCTGGTTATTTGGGGAGGCGAATTTGGTAGGATGCCTTTCAGCGAAGGCCAGAACGCTCCCGGACGAAATCACAATCCTTACGGATTCTCGATGTGGCTGGCTGGCGGGAGTGTTCGTGGTGGCATGCGCTATGGCGCAACCGACGAATTCGGTTTCGAAGCGAAAACGGATCGAGTTCATTTGCACGACTTGCACGCCACGGTGTTGCATTTAATGGGGCTCGATCATCAGCAGTTAACCTACTTTCACCAAGGTCGCCAAGAACGATTGACCGATGTGGCGGGAAACGTGGTGCATGGAATCATCGCTTGAATGTCGAGTGCCCCCCAATACCATAAGCCGGCAATTGCGAACCGCCATAGATGCGAGAGTCTTTAGAAAGCTGGCTCGATGAAGTGTTCCAACTTGGAAACGACGTTGCGAAAGTGGATCAAACGAGGGCGAGTACTTATTGCGCCGGCGCAGTTGGCTGGCTACGACACCGATGGACTGGGATACAAGTCTTTTAGGCCCGATGCGGTTGTCATTCCCGCAGACTGCGAAGAGATGCGATCGATTTTCGAGCACTCGCGGCACTTGGACGTGCCGCTGGTCGTGCGCGGCGCGGGAACGAGTTTAGCGGGTGGACCAGTCGCCGCGCAAGGTGGCGTAATTGTTCACACGTCGGCTCTGCGAGCTATCCGTACCATTTGCCGAGAGGGATTTTGGTGCGAAGTCGAGTGTGGGGTTACGCTGAGTCAGCTCGACGAAGCACTCAAACCACATGGCATGTTCTATCCGCCAGATCCATCGAGTGGACCGGTGTGCACCATCGGCGGCAACGTGGCGATGAACGCTGGCGGTGCCCATTGCTTTCGTTATGGCGTGACCAGTAACTACGTGCTCGGAGTCGAAGCCATCCTGCTGGACGGTTCGATTTGCAGGTTCGGTGGCCCGGCCGGTGGGCGCGGACCGTGGCAAGAAGATTGGAAGCGATTGTTCGTTGGCTCGGAAGGAACTCTGGGAGCCTTCACCAGGTTTTGGCTGCGCATCTTGCCGATTCCTGAGAAAGCCTGGACATTTCGCGCTACGTACACTGATTTGCGTCAGGCCGAGAAAGCGATCCACGCGCTGGTACATCATGCATCGCTGCCAGTCGCGATCGAACTGATGGATCCTCGTTGCGTTTCGATGGTCGAGAACAGCTCCGTTGCAGTCGGGTTGCCGAAGGACTCCTTTATGTTGCTGGCCGAAATCGATGGCCCAGCGGAACTGGTCGATGCTCGCGTAGCGCCAGTAGCAGAGATCTTGCGCAGTGCAGGCTCAACAGACGTGGTGTACACGGACAATGACGAGCAACGCAAGAAACTGTGGAAGGCTCGCAAAGCAGCCGGAGGACTGATGGGCCAGATCAGTGCGGACTTGATCGTGCAGGATGCCGTTATTCCCAAGCGATTTCTCGGTGATCTGCTGCAGTTGGTTTATCAACAAGCGGATGCGTTACAGATCCCAGTCGTGAACGTGTTTCATGCCGGAGATGGAAATCTGCATCCCAATTTCTTGTTCGATTCTCGCAAGCCTGGTGAACTGGCGAAAGTCGAGCAAATCAGCAAACGGTTCATGCAGCGAGTTGTCGAGGTCGGTGGAACTTTGTCTGGCGAACATGGTATTGGTAATGACAAGTCTTCGTACATGCCTTGGGTGTTCAGTCCCCAAGCAACTCAGATGCAACTGAGCGTTCCAAAGATCTTCAATCCCAACCATCAACTGAACCCGATGAAAGTATTCCAGCAGCGGAGTTTCCGTGCTTCTCCAAACGACTTAGCAACTGACTTGGTAGAGGAGCCGAAGGAATTTCACGACCCAATGCCGAGCCAACACGAGTTTGTGAAATCGACAACCGCTGCACACTCGTGTGGAGAACCTGCCACGACTCCTACCCGCGACGCACGGTGTTTTACCGAGTTCATCGATTCCGTAGACGGCGTCATGTGTTTTGCAGCCTCCGAGAATCTTGCACACGTAGATCGACTAGCGTCAGAGACAGGTTTAAGATTTCCGCTGATACTGGACGCGAATAGCTCGTTGGCGACGCAGTTGGCGGCGTCAGGGTTCGCGCCTGCTTCTTCGCGGTTTGGTGGACTGTGCGATAATATTTTGGGAATGAATTGGCGATTGCCGAATGGTCATGTGGTTCGCGTTGGCGAACGCGTCGCGAAGACGACGACGGGCTACGATCTATTACGGTTTCTGCTGCATGCTCCGGGACGATATGGCACTCCGGTGGACTACGTTGTTCGCTTGCGCCCAGATTGCGGTTGTCGGGGGACCTTCTATTTTGACAGCAGAGCTTGGGAAGTCTTACAAACTGCTGTATACGATTTGTTGGGGCAGTGCTGGATGCATTGGTTGGATTCGATCGATCTGGTTGCCGCAGGTGCCACGCGCACTTTGCGATTAACTGTAAATTGCACTGAGGCGGAATGGCCAATATTCGAACGGTTTTCCAAGACTTTTGCAGCCAAACACCAACTTGCCGTTAGATCCGTTCTCAACGAATCAATCGCCGATGGTTGTCCGGATTGGGTAATCAAGACAACTCCTAATCGAGTTGTCGAATTGGCAGACACGATAGCGCGCGGCGGCCAGTTCCACGTTATCGCTCTGTGTTATTGCGGCGTGTTGCATGGTTACTTTGCCGATTCGACAGACCATCGACGAGAACACGAGGTAATGTCCGTCTGGTCGCATTACGCTCACGACGTCTTGCCTGAGGGGGGCGATATTCAGAGCCGGCACATACAATTGTCGATGCAGAGTGATCTCGAAAAAGTTTGGATCAATCGATTCATAGAGGCAGCAAATTGGCAGTGAATAAAGTGACTGGAAATTCTGAGATCGCAACCAGTGACGAATTGGCGCGCGGTGAGTGTCACACTGGCATTCCGATCGCGAAAGCCAGCGAAGATTGGTTGTCGAGCTGCGTGCATTGCGGATTTTGCCTGGAGTCCTGCCCCACGTATCGACTGACCGGCGACGAGAATAATTCACCGCGCGGCAGGTTGCGGTTATGGCGACAAGAAGCGGAAGGGCGATTGCCGATCGACGCGTGGACACAGTTCTATACATCCGAATGCGTCGGCTGTATGGCTTGCGAGACAGCTTGTCCTGCGAACGTCCCATATGCAAAAATCCTCGAACAAGTCCGACAGCAACAATTGCGAGACAAACGCAGTCGCGTGCCATGGAAACTGAGAATCGCGTCCGCTCTGGTAACTCGCCCCGCGTTGTTGAATCACTTGATGGCTCCCGTGCGATTGGCACGTCGGCTGAATTTATTGCGGCATCGATTTCTGTTTACAGGTTGCCCCGCAGTCGGCCAATCGACGCAACAATATGCGCGCGATCTGGTGGACAAGCATCGGCCAACCGGACCTCGCGTCGCATTGCTGACTGGCTGCCTGATGGAAAGCGTTTTTCGCGAAATCAACTTTGCCACCGTGCGCGTGCTGGTTGAGAATAACATCGCAGTTTTTGTCCCAACTGGGCAAAGCTGTTGTGGTGCCTTTCAAGAGCATCTGGGATATCCCGACGATCACGCGCTGCGCGCGAGCAATCGACAAGCCTTCGAGCAGCTTGATGTCGAGGCAGTGATTAGCAATTCATCGGGATGTGGGCTGGCACTTAAAAAATCTCTATCAGATGCGGTTCGAGTTTGCGATCTGACAACGTATCTGGGCGAACGAGAGATCGTATCGCGAGTCCGCCCCAAGAACGACTCAACTCGAGTCTACGTCGATCTACCTTGCCACCTAATTCATGGACAAAGAGTGTCCGAAATACCTGCCAAGGTTCTCGACGCAACTGGCTATCGTTGGGAATTGGCGCTGCACGCACGCGACTGTTGCGGATCGGGAGGTACCTACAATTTGCAGAAACCTGAAAATTCCCGCCAGATACTTGCGAGAAAGTCGTCGTTCTTGGATCAGGCAGAAGGTGCTCCAGTCGTTTTGGCGACCTCGAATCACGTATGCATGATGCAATGGTATTCCGCTGGCAGCACTGGATTAGTAAAGCGATCATTTGACGTGCGTCACATCGCGCAACTGCTCGATCCAGGCGACCAATTCTAAACTCGGCACTATGCTCTGCGCGCATAGCGATTGTCCAATGATGAGGTGGACAACTCGCGTGGCGACGTATAGATTGAATTCGAAGAAATTAAGTTGTGTTCCTCGATCGGCTCAGTTTTTCAAGCTAAGTCGATGCCGTCAATCTCGGTCTTGAACTGGGGCAGCGCATTAATTTCCCTCTGGTGGGCTCGCCAGTCGAAATTCGTCCGCCAATGGTCTGCCAATGCCCTCACGTACTCCAGCGGGACGCCATATTGCCAATCGGAGGTCGGTGCGGCTTCCGGCCAGCGC
>SXGS01589739.1_pt1 | contig 27155 bp, 25 predicted proteins | sample 3174681 | NCBI WGS metagenome assembly SXGS01 (sample SAMN11356861, study PRJNA531348) | freshwater metagenome | isolation source: freshwater sample F1-80 | place: China: Fuxian Lake, Yuxi | collected 2017-12-25 | reverse complement strand
GCAAGCGCAAGTTGCTCGAGAAGCAAAAAGAAGGCAAGAAGCGCATGAAGCAGATTGGATCTGTTTCCATTCCGCAGGAGGCTTTCTTGGCAGTTCTCGAACAAAGCGAGTGAGTTGTCCGCAAATGTGATCCGCGACGCGAACGATTTTCCGTTCGACTGCAAGTGGAGTAACAGGCTATTCTTTGAGAATGCGAATAACGATTTCTATCGTTGCCACGTCCGTGCTTTCAAGCGCGCTCACGGCATTTTTTATGACAGGTTTGGATCATTCTGCTTCCGCGCGAGCCGTGCCTCTGCCGCAGGATCTTGGTCCAGCCGACGCACTCGTGCTTTCTGGCAAGAGTGATCTGCGCGTCACGAATGTTGATGGGCGAATCAGTTGGTCAGATCAACCAAGCAGTCGATCCTTTTCACTCGGAACAGTGCATGTCGCACGAATTCTCGGCGCACTTCTGAAGAGTGAAAAATATTTGTCAGAATTAGAGGAACTTTCTGCAGCACGACAGAAAGAGGGCGAAGAGTTTGAAGGGCGTTACAAGGCGATGTTGGACAAGGCCAAAGGAATCAAGGAAAACTCGCCAGATTTTCCTGCGGCTCGCGCCGAGTTTGAGGACTTTCAAAAGGAATTCACAGCATGGAACGCGGAAACTGAAAAGGAAATGGATGCAATGCAAACGCGTCACTATCAAACCGCCTATGCCGATTTGCGCGAGGCTGTCGAAGTTGTTTCCGATCGCCGCAAGATTGACTTGGTCATGCGCTTCGTTCCCTCAAGCGACAAGATTGTTTCGAGCGATGAAGCAAGCATTGCGCAACAGTTGATGGCCCGCACTTTCTTGCGCTCGCCGGACTCGATCGACATCACAGAAGACATCTTGACTGAAATGAATTTGCAGGCACCAAAGAAAGACTGAGTTATTATGAGTTCAACTATGATTCCATCAACAAATCCATCGTCAGGGCAAGGTCTTCTCATCGTCTTCGGGTCATTACTCGCTGGAATGTTGGGAGCATTTCTCGCGCTCTCAGTTTCGGGAACACCAGCCGTCGCAACGAGAATGTTGCCCGCGGATCTTGGCCCCGCCGATGCGATGATTCTTTCTGGCAAGGATGGCAATGTCACTGTGACCAATCAAGATGGTCGTCTGGCATGGTCTGATTCGCCATCGTCACGCGCATACAGCATCGCTTGTGTGTACATCGATCCAATTTTGAAGGGAATCTTGTCCGGAGATCGATTCTCCAGTGATCGAACGAAATTCGATGAAGAGGCAAAGGTGCAAGCACAGGAATTTGAACAAAAGAGCAAAGCGCTTCAAGAAAAGTATCCAGATTTGAAGCAAGGAGATGCAGCCTATGAAAGCGCGCGTGGTGAATACAAAGCACTTCAAGGCGAGTATGAAAAATGGTTGACGGCTTTGCAAAAGATCCAATCAAAGCATATGGCTGAACAAGTCGAGAAGGCGTACGGAGAATTGATCGCCGCGGTGGACATCGTCGCGGAGCGTAAAAAGATCGATTTTGTCTATCGATTCATTCCGCCCGCGCAAGCATTCGAATCATCTGAACTCTCATCTGCAATGATGCAAGTTCAGGCTCGAACTTTCTTGCGATCGCCCACTGGAACCGACATCTCCGAAGATGTGATCAAGGAACTGGGGCTGCCAGCGGCGCCGTAACTGGTTCTTTGGCGGAATCCTTCGCAGGCGCATTCGCAGGCGCATTCGCAGGCGCATTCGCAGGCGCATTCGCAGGCGCATTCGCAGGCGCATTCGCAGGCGCATTCACAGGCGCATTCACAGGCGCATTCACAGGCGGACAGTTTGATGCGACTGGTGTGATAGGCGTGATTCGCCGAAGCTCACCAAGCGGTGTTGTCAATGCCTCGTTCATTGGGTCCGAGGATTTTTTAGATCCTGGATCATCTTTGGAATCATTTTTCCCCGATCGATCTGGGCGATCGACAACCGCGCAAATCACAGGATTCTGCGCAGAGCCATCCGAAAGCAATCTGATGTATTGACCGTCGAAGCTCCAGGTTCCCTTGTGGCTGGATCTGGAAAGAAGTGCGGGATCGTTCGTTGCCGACGCACTTGATGACGCGGGACTTGCGTCAAGGTCATATCTGCCATCTGCCGCGAGCAATAAACTTCCGCCTGGTCCGCTCCACTTTCCAACATATAAATCTTCGGGCGCGGCGGGCGCTTCATCAACATGAAGCATATTGAGCGCTAATCCAGCATCCACAAAAATTTTACCGTTGGTTCGTCGCATCGGAGCGCGGATTCGTGGCGGCATCACGCCAGGATTTTTTCGGTCGACATATGGTTCGAGCCAAAATGTGCGGTAATTCTGCCGATCCCAGCGTCCAATTTTCGAAGGAGGTCGAAAGCGGTTGGGTTGTCCCCACCAATTGAATGCGCCATCTTTTTTGATGAGCATGATCTCTTCACCATTCGTCCACCAACCAATGATGCTGATTGTTTCCGTTGGGTCGATATCAAGTTTGGAAGATGCGGGGATGATCGCGGGTGCCGAAGGCTTTTGATTTTGGGCGATGGCTGCGGTGTGCACGCACAAAGCCGTCACGCACGCAGTCAAGGCGCATCTGTGTTTGATTCGTTTCATTGCAAGACTCCTATTTGATAACGGTGAGACGTATCGATGGATCAAGATCTGCGCTCGGTTGTGCGACCAAGTCATATCCGTCGGAATCCACGATCGTGCAGCGAACAAGTTCGCCCGTAGCGAGTGGTTCGCGACTGAGGACATGAGTCAGTCCGTCGATTGATGGAGCTTGGTGATATGCGCGGCCCGTGTACATCGAAGTTGCCTGATTCACCCCAGTGGTCGCTTTCCCCTTCGTCGCTCCGCGCGCGGGGCCATCAATGAGCACATCAAATTCTGATCGCTGTTCCGCAACATAGAGCGCGTTTTCGAATGCGATCGATTGCTGTAATTCCATCAGTTCGCCTTCTCGTCGTTTGCTGTCTTCTTCCGAAACGCGCAGGGCAGGATCGGCATGCATCGTTCCCGAAGGTGTTCCATCCTCGCAGGAATATCGAAAGACACCCATCGCATCAAACTGGGATCGATCAATAAAAGAGCATAATGCCTCGTGATCGGCTTCGGTTTCGCCAGGATGTCCAGTGATGAAAGTTGTTCGGATTGACATTCCCGGAATGCGTTCACGCAATTCCTGCACGATATTTTCCTGATGCTCTGCCGTGACATTTCGTCGCATCAGATTCAACATGCGATCTGTGGCGTGTTGCAGAGGCATATCGATGTACTTCACAACGCTTGAAAGTCGTCCGATCGCATCCATCATTGCGGGCGAGAAGTTGGTTGGATATGCGTACATCAATCGCACCCATCCGCCGCCAACTTCTTGAACGACTGAATCAAGTTTTTCCAGCATTCCAACCAAGCCACTCTCGTCTCCGATATCCATACCCCAACTCGTTGTGTCTTGGCCGATCAAATTCAGTTCGAAGACCCCGTCATTCAAGAGCATGCGCGCTTCATTGGCGATTGCCTCTTTTGTCTTCGATCGCATCTTTCCACGAATCGAAGGAATCGTGCAGAAAGAACAGCGTTGATTGCAACCTTCAGAAACGCGCAGGTATGCCCAGTGTCGAGGCGTCAATCGAATGCGATTTTCATCTCCTTCAAAATAGCCAATTCCGCGGCCATCCTTGCCTTGCACGGTCAGTCCAACAGTTGGAATTCCGCGTGCGCTTGCCGCAAGAAGCGCGTTGGATGAAATCCAATAGCCAGGACGGATTCCATCTTCGCCGAGTGTTTCGCGAACGACATTTGCCCCTCGCACGGCATCGATGATGTGATCGCGATCAAAGACCCCGATGAGCGCGTCAATTCCAGGAGCCCATTCCAAGATTTTCGCGCGATGTCTTTGAACCAGGCATCCCGCCACAACCACGCGTTTCAGTTCGCCACGCTTCTTGCGTTCGAGCGCATCGCGAATGACTTCGAGAGATTCGTCTTTGCTCGCTTCAAGAAATCCACAGGTGTTGACGACAATCGCATCGGGGGTTTCATCTTCGTTGACCAACTTCAATCCATCGTTGGCCAAGAGCCCCAACATTTTTTCGCTATCGACCAAGTTCTTGGGGCATCCCAGACTTACGAAAGCCACTCGTTCGATTGCTCCACTGCTCATTCTTGGAATACTAGGCATAGAGCCCATATTGACGAATCCATGCCTCGACCGCGGGCGAGACAAGGTCGCCGATGTTCTGGCCAGACCGAAGGCGCGACCGAATCTCTGTTGCGCTCAAATCGACTGATTCAAATGGCAAAACGGCCTTTTCCCATCGCTCGCCATCCTCGCCCAGACGCGAAAATTTCTCGTCAAGTTGTGCCGCGAGTTGACGCGCAGAAAGTGGAGGTCGAGGGACAATCGCGATTGTCGCCAGTGCGTGATCGATTTCACGCCATTCTTTCCACCGATCAAATTGCAGCGCTTGATCCGCGCCAATCAATAGAACGAGATCTTGGCTGATCGCGCCAGACTCACGTGCGATTTCTCGCAGTGTGTCCACGGTGAATGATTCACCGCTGCGATTCATTTCGCGCGGATCGATCACGACACCTGGTACTTCTGAAAATGCGAGAGTCGCCATCGCAAGTCTGTGTTCGATTGATGCCGATGCATTCCCTTCGCGCAGTGGACTTTGTCCTGCGGGAAGAATGATCACTCGATTGCATCCGAGAAAATTCGCCGCCTGCGCAACCATCTGCGCATGTCGACGATGAGGCGGATCAAAGGTTCCGCCGAAGATGAGCGTGCGCTGAGGTCGATCACACTTCGATAAAATCGCCGTTAAATCTAGGCATAATTCGCGAAGTGCGTGACGAGCAGACGCTCCGATCGCCGTAAGCCTTGCAATTCGACTTGGATGCGCGAGCACCGAAGTCGCAAGAGATATCACATCGAGCGACCCGTCGACGCGCACAAGAGACGCGATCCACGGCGGAATGTCTGTCGCGGAATCATCACTCACTGCGCGAAAAACTCCCCAATTCCAACCGCGCTTCGTGGCAAGAGATGCGAACGCGGCAGATTCCATATCGACCATTCCTGCGCCACTTTGATCTCGCAAAATTTTCTTCGACACTTGATCCGCACAAACATTGTCGACCGAAGCGATCACAGTTGTGTGTTTCGATCGCAGCGGCGGCGAATACGAAGGACTTGGACGACAGAAATCCGCTCCCGCACCAATGATCATTTCTGCGCTTCGCACAGTTGCGACGGTGAATGTCGGGTCGAGCGCTCCCGCAAGTCCAGCAAGAATGACAGTGCGCGCTGGCGGAGAATTCGCTGCGCCCATCGACTTTCTAGATTCCGCCCAGCGCCAAACCGCGCCGGGTCCAACGCCGATGCACTCAAAATCTGCTGGAATTCCACACTTTTCCACGCCAGATTTGATGGCTCGCAATTCGAAACGAGTTGGCACAAGAATCAGCGGGGGAAGCCGACGTTCTCGATTCTGTTCACTTGTTGGGTTCTGAAAATTCATAAGAAGAAAGAAGATTGCCTCTTCAGGGTAGAACGCTATACTCTCCGCCCCTTGGCCTCATCGTCTAGCCCGGTCTAGGACACGTCCCTCTCACGGATGGAACAGGGGTTCAAATCCCCTTGGGGTCATTGGTATCTTGCAGGATCCCATGCGATGAGAGTGGGAGTGGATTGGTTGGTTTGACTTGTTTTGTGCTTCGTTTTGTATCGAATTGGCATTGGGCCCATCGTCTAGCCTGGTCCAGGACACCTCCCTTTCAAGGAGGACACATGGGTTCGAATCCCATTGGGCTCATTTCTCGGTTTCTGCTTCGGTTGTTGACTGCGTGTTTTTGGGGTGTTTTTGCACTTGGGTGTGTCTATCCACGTCGCAATTATTGCGTTTTGGAGCAAAAAAAGTTGCATTTCAGTAAAACTGGGGTAAGTTTCAAGACACTATGTTTTTCCCACGCAACCATTTATCGTTTGTGATCGCTGTCTTGTGCAGTGCACACTCCGCTTCCGCCGCTGTTCGTTATGTCGATGCAGGGCTTGTCTCGGGATTGAACAACGGCACATCTTGGGCCGATGCGTACAGAGGAACGACCGCAGTCGTGACTGCTCTGAATGCGAGTATGTCCGGTGATCAAATTTGGGTGAAGGCGGGAACATATAAACCGACGACCACCACGACGCGAACTATTTGGCACACGATGAAAAGTGGCGTTGGGTTGTATGGCGGATTCGCAGGCACAGAGACATTGTTGAGCGAGCGAAATATCACCGCCAATGTCACCACGCTCTCTGGAGATTTGCTCGGCAACGATAATGGGACTGTCACCAATATGGCGGACAATGCGTATCACGTTGTTGTCGCAAGCAGTGTTACCAACACGGCGATTCTGGATGGTTTCACAATCTTTGGCGGGTATGCCAACGGAGCAACGTCATCCAATTATGACAAGGGCGGCGGCATTCTGATTCTCACCAGCGGAAATCCAACCGTTCGAAATTGCAAATTCATCGGAAATCGCTGCACATTTGGTGGAGGCGCGGGATACATCTTTGGTGCCAACGGAACATTCCAAGGTTGCGAATTCACCGACAATATTGGCGGGTCGTATGGTGGAGCATTCGACACCAACGGCACCACCGTCACATGGGAAAATTGCAGCTTCACAAATAATTCCGCCGCTCGTGCCGGCGCGATCGAGTCGTATGGAAGTTCGCAATCAAAAATTACCAATTGCGTTTTCCGTTTGAACAAAGCGACGTCCACGAATTCCGGCGGCGCAATTTGGGCGGGCACAACTTCGACCGTAACGATTCGCGACTCGACATTTGTTGGCAACACGACAACCGCAACAACTGGCGCAGGTTTTTACAACACGAGCGGATCAAGTTCGCTTGCGAACTGTATTTTCTGGAGCAACACAGGTTCGGGCAGTGCGACTACGAACAATCAAATCACCGCGGCAGGCGGAACAAACACAGTCAGCTATTGCCTCGTTCAAGGCGGCGCAACAGGAACTGGCAACTTGAACGTCAATCCTCTTTTCGTCAATCTCGCCGCTGGTGATCTTCACTTGCAGGCAACATCTCCCGCGATCGATGCGGGCAGCAATTCTTTGATTCCCACGGGAATTACGGTCGATCGCGATGGGCTTCCTCGTCGCTTCGATATCACGACAGTGGTCGATACAGGAGTTGGTCCAGCGCCAGTTGTTGATATGGGCGCGTACGAAGTTCAAGGTCCGCCGCCACCACCACCATGCCCTGCGGACTTGAATCAAGATCAAACAATCGGCGGACCGGATCTCGCGATTCTGCTCTCAGCTTGGGGCGCCGCAGGAGGCGATGTGAACGGCGATGGTTTTACCGATGGTGGCGACTTGGCCGAAGTGCTTTCAGCTTGGGGTCAGTGTCCTCAGTGAGAGTTCGGATCAAGCCGTGATCGAATTCTGTTTGTGCCAAGTGCGAGAAAGCGCTGTCGACCCCTTCGCTAACATCACCCCAAGGTGATGGCGTGAATCTTTTTCAAGACGCAGCGATGCAAAGCATCCGAGATTGGCCGAGCGATCGATTCGAATCGCTTTGGCAAGAAGTTGTTACCGCCGCGCCAACCGGGCCATTCACACTTGAACAAGTCGCGGCAATGCCAGTGATCACACATCCTGATTGGGGGAATATTCCCGCAAGTGCGTGGGTGCAGATCACCGGAAAATTGGAACAGCGAACGCCGATGGGATCTGTGCATCCCGACGGAGAAGAATGGTTCGTGCGAACGAGCGAAGGAAATCCAATCGCCGTCTATGTGATGACGCAGTCGCAGTATCCAGTGGGATCGCTCGTTTCAATTATTGGGCGAGATGCGGGATCGATTCGTTTGGCGGATCGCCAAGGAACACTGCGCGAATATTCTGCGTTGATTGGCCGTCCAATTGAACGCGCAGCAGCCCGCGAAATGCAAGTCGCATCAAAGGGAGCGAGTGGGGGATTTCCCGTCGGAGTGATCGCAATTTTCGCTGTGATTGTGCTGATCGGCGCATGGTTCGGCGTTCGTGTGATGGCGAAGCGTTCTTTGGCAATAGGCGCGAGTCGAATTCGCGCAGTTGCGGATCGCGCTCGCCAACACGGAGGATTTGCAGTAACAAACTCCGCATCGACCCCCGCATCGACCCCCGCATCGACCCCCGCATCGACCCCCGCATCGACCCCCGCATCAAAGAGTGAGAATTTATGACGCGAGAGCTTCTTCAGCGAATGGGAAACGAAAGCGCTCCTGTGATCATCGGCAGTGGAATACTCGCTTCGATCGCCCAACACATTCGTCGAGCGAATGGCGGAAAAACCCCAGCGAAGATTCTGATCGTCTCGGATGAAGCGGTTGCCACAACTTGGTCATCAGTTGTTGCTCGGTCATTGAAGAACGATTCGGCGATGGGCGCAGCGATCTCGCAAGTCTCCATTCTCGCAACCGAACCCAACAAGTCCGCAGAGTCTTGGTCGAAAGTTATGGATGCTGCGGTGCGCGCGGATATCGATCGACAGGGGATGATCGTTGCAGTTGGTGGGGGAATTGTCACGGATATCGCAGGTTTCTGCGCTGCGACATATCTGCGTGGTATTGCTTGGGTCGCCGTACCCACGACCCTTCTGGGTATGGTCGATGCAGCGATCGGTGGGAAGACTGGAATGAATCTTCCGCTGGCCGAAGCTCTGGGTGAAAATCACTGGGGGAAAAATCTTGCCGGTGCATTCTGGCCTCCGTCGGCTGTGGTCGCTGATACGCAAGCGCTCACAACATTGTCGCCACGAAACTTCCGAGCAGGGCTTGCAGAATGTCTGAAGCATTCAATGTTGGTGGATGGATCAATCGAGCCACTGCTCGCTTCGGCGCTTGCGATTTACACCAGCAGCGAGCCCGTTGATCAATGGAAGATGATCGATTTGATTGCGCGCTCGGCTGCGGTCAAATTGGACATCGTCGCGGCCGATCCTCGCGAAGCCAATCAGCGAATGCTGTTGAACCTTGGTCACACCTTTGCCCACGCCATCGAATCACAATTCTCCAGTGAACTGCTCCACGGAGAAGCGGTCGCTCTGGGACTCGTCGCCGCCGCCGCCGCCTCTGCCTCATCTGGTCGAATGACCGCCGCAGGGGCATCAAGCGTTCGAGATCGAGTCGCAGCGCTTGGCTTTCAAGTCAATTTGCCGCAATCGGCAACCGTCGAAACACTCGAAAAAGCAGCAGGATTCGACAAAAAACGGGTTGAAGGATCGCTGACGCTCATTTTGCCCAAGACCGGCGGCGGCGCAGACATCGTTCGCCAAGCTGATCCAGAATTGCTGCGCGTGGGATTGCGAGCGGTCGGCGCCGTCGACTCGGTTTGAGATTTCCTTCTGACTCACTTTGACTTGCCCGGATTTTCCCAGACTTCAAGAGAAGTGGGCGAGTCAGTCGATCTTGAGGCAAGATGCGTGTGATTGCAATCGTGAATCAGAAAGGTGGAAGTGGCAAGACCACCACGGCGGTCAACCTTGCCGCAGTTCTTGCCGCACGCAAACAACGAACGCTCTTGGTGGACCTTGATCCGCAAGGTCACTGCGGACTTGCTTTGGGTGTTCCCGCCGCTCGAATCGAGGTGGGAATCGAAGAGGCGCTTCGACAAGGAAGTGGCACCGCGCTCTTGGATGATGGACTTTTTTGGGAGCCTTCACCGGGATTGGTCTTGGCTCCATGCACAGTCAACTTAGCGTTGCTCGAAGCACCAGGTGGTCCGCTGCACGATGCGCCAGATCGCGATCGTCGTCTCGCGGGACTTCTTGATCGAGTCGCTCCACGATTTGAATGGTGCATCATCGACTGTCCTCCTCACATTGGACTTCTTGTCTTTAATGCTCTGCGCGCTTGCGATGAAGTGATCATTCCGATTGAAACGGGATACTTCGCATTCCGCGCAGCTGAACGACAAGTGTCAACAATCCGAGCTGTCGCGGACAAACTTCAAAGGCATATTGCAATTCGAGTCCTTCCAACTCTTGTTCGCCAAGAATCCCGCATTTCACAGGACATTTTGGCGGCAATCGACCGTACCTTTGGAGAGAATGTGGTGTCAACGATGATTCGCGAACACGATGTCCTGCGCGAAGCCGCAGGATTTGGTCAACCTGTGACCGAATATGCGCCGACATCTGATGCGCGTAAAGATTTCGAGAGACTTGCAGATTGGATGATTTCTCAGAACATTACTGCGCAGCGAGCAGGAGGAATCGCAGCGGGAAGCGATGTGTCGAATCCAGACGCAGCAGTCTTCGCTCAACTTTCTGCGCCGCGAACAAACACGCGTTCAGTCGAGCCGGCGATTGTCGAAATCGAAGTGCAAAGTCCTGCTCCATCTGTTGGCGAAGGTCGAATGGGAGAGGTTGCCGAACGATTGCGCGCGACGAAAGTGGATCAAGCCATATGAGCCGCGCCCCCGACGACTTTGATGGCATCACCTCCGCATTTCTTGGTGGAGGTTCGAGTGGTTTCGGCACTTCGAAGTCCAGAGCCGTCGCACAAGCCTCACTGATGCCGACATTGCTGATTGTGGGAAATGTTCCCACACTCGCGGGAATTTGGATCGCTCAGTACGCAGACCAACACGCTCGAACATCTGGTCCAGTTGCGCTGATTCGTCTCGATGGTGCGGCAAGTCGCGGCGAGGTCTATCGAGCTCAAGGTCGCGCGCTTCCTACTGATGGAGGAGCGTGGATGGAACGCGCGAGCGTCTTTGCACGGTCGTGGATCGTTTGCACGGATTGCCAAAGTGATGCGTCGGCGATCGCGCTTTCTGGATGCTCATTGGTGCTTCTCACCGGAACAGATGAAACAGCGCTTGCTGCGGCAAAAAAGACCATTGAAGCAGTTGTGCAAGCTGGGAAAATGGGTGGCGCATCCGTATGCAAGATCGCTCTCGCATTTGTTGGATCCCCAGAAACATCGGCGCAAGCTGCATGCAATTCTTTGATCGCTTGGGCGGCAGAGAGAACGATCGCCGTAGCATTATCACTCGGCGCACATTCTCCTCGAGTCGATCGAGTCGAATCATCCGGTCCTGTTCCACTTGCGATGTTGAGTTCGCTCGATGTTGCGGCTGCTCTGGAATTTATTGGAATTGCTATGAATGGAAATCCAGATCGATTTTCGGATCGGGATCGACCAATGGCTCGTCCCGAGATCGCATCGCCGCAACCACCTCTGTCCCAGTCGCAGGCTTGCGCAAACTTTGCGCCCACGGAATTTCCGCCGTCGATTTCCGCCCAGAAGCCAACAGAATCTGCGCAGGATTCATCCGCAACAAGCAGTGGAGTTGTGCGTGATTATTTCCCGGAATTCACACCTCTCACTTTCAATTGTCCAGATGCTGCAAATGTTCAATTGGCGCTCGATGAATTTGCGGCACTGCACTTGATTCAATCGAATACTGGCACAAATGGTCTTCGAATTGCCGCGGCTTGGGCGCGTGCAAATTGGAAATTGCTCTGCGCTGCTTGTCCGCAAATTGATTCCACCAACGCGCGAGTCATCGAACACATCTTGCTCGATGACGCACGCGACGCAGCGCTTCTGCACCGCACTGGCGTCTTGCTCCACGCGCGCGTCGATGTCGCGGCCATGGGAACAGTCGTTCGCCGCCGAGTCGATCTCAATTCTTCAGAAACTGCTTGAATTTAGGCGGTTTATCGCCGCTCAACGAGCGCGTTATTCCAGACTCGAAACCAATTTTGATGCGCAAATTTTGAGCATGCCGTCGCGCTCCAACCCCGTGAAGCGAAAGCATCAGTCAAAGCGGCATAAAATTCCGGTCCGCGCAATCCCTCTGGCGCCGACGCTGGTCCAAAACCACCATCGAGATCAGAGCCAAGAGCGCAAACGTCATCGCACTGCGCAAGCGCGGCAATGTGCAGCACGTGGTCAAGCGCGTCTTTCAATGTGGATGGACGATCGACCGCCAGAAACTTGCCATACAAGTTCAAACCAACAACTCCGCCGCGCCGGGTGATTTCGCGCACTTGGTCGTCGCGAATATGGCGTTGGTTCGATCCCATCAGTGCGCGAGAATTGGAATGCGATGCCACGATTGATCGATTCGTTGCGCTGACGAGATCATCGAAGGCAGCATCCGAAAGATGGCTCGCATCATGCACAATGCCAAGCGAATCGAATGCCGCAACCACATCGCGACCCGCCGAAGTCAATCCACCGCCACTTTGATTTCCTCCTGCGAAACGCGAACCAAGCGCCCAAGTCAAACCGCACATTCGAACGCCGCGCGTATGCCAACGAGCAACATCATCCGCATCTCGAATGGGATCCGCGCCTTCCATCAGAATCAGCAATCGCGTTTTGCTTTCGTCGGCAAGGTCTTCGCTCGTGCGAACAATGCGCACGAGTCCCTCATTTTCCAGAGTTTCGTAAAAAGACATTTGCAATTCAGCAGCGCGATTCGCGCCATCCCAATCACTTGCGTCGCGATATCCCCATGGTTTCGTGCAAGCATCCAAACCCATTTCCACAAAAATGGTGGCAGCGATCACGCCGACATTTCCACGCCGAAGTGCGGGAAGACTGACGCAGCGATCTTCACCATTGACGGGCTCACGTCGAATATCACCGCATTGCATTGCGATATATGCGAGATCAAGATGACCATCGATCCATGCAAGTGCCATCACATCAGACTAGTCGTTTCGCATCTTGATCGACTACGATGCATATTCAATGAGTGTCGCTTCAACATCCTCGCCAGTTGCAGCTGGACAAAGTCAGCGTCTCTCGATCCAAGAGCGTTTGACCATCGCGGCGCTCTCGATCTGCGCAATCACCCTCTTGAGCGTGGCGGCGTGGCTTCAACCTTCTTCTGAAGGAATGGGGACGCATACGCAACTGGGAATTTCAGCATGTTCATGGCCCGCCACCATTGGCTTGCCGTGCCCAAGTTGCGGAATGACGACGGCGTTCGCTCTCGCTGCAGATGGCCGATTCTTCGACTCTTTTCTGGCGCAACCTTTGGGTTTTTTGCTCGCAGTTGGCACAGCTGGATTCGCAGTCGTGTCGGTTTATGTGGCTCTCACGGGGTCTCGAATGCTCGGCGCGATCACAGATAAAATTGGCGGAAAATTTTGGTGGGTCCTTGGCGCTGTGGTTCTGTTGTCCTGGGGCTATAAGATGTTGACCTTTCGAGGATTGCTCTTATGACGACACGCATGGACAATATTCAACGAGTGCCAAAGTCTTCATTTGTGACAGCGCGCATCTGTTGCCTTCTGACCATGGCATCGCTCCTTCCGATGAGTGGCTGCATTCTGGCGGGACTGAGTTCTGCAATCGGCGCAAATATTGAAAAGCAAAAGCAAATCGAAGTGCTTGCAAAGTATCGCGGGCTTGAAAATAAATCGGTTGCGGTGCTCGCGCATTCGGATCAGAGGACTGCGTACGAGTTTCCCACAGCGATTTCAAACATCATCGGGAATGTGGTGCTGATCTTGGACAAGAATGTTCCGGGAGTACGAGTGCTTGATCCACGCTATTCGGTGACTTGGATGCATCAGACGCCAGGGTGGCCGACAAGCCCGCTTGCGGATCTTGCAAATGAGTTGGATGTTGATCGCGTGGTTGTCATCGATATCTTTGAATACCGCTTAAATCCAGAAGGAAACAGTTTCCTTTGGGATGGCGTCGCAGGAGCGAATGTCAGCATCGTGGAGCGGGACGGTATTGATCCAGATTCATTCGCTGAAGAATTTCAGGTCATTTCGAAATTTCCAGATATGGAAGGAATAGGCAAATCCCAGGCAGGACCACGCGAAATAGAAATTGGTTTGCAGAAAACATTTGTCGATGAAGTTGGATTTCTTTTCTATGACCATGTCGAAGAAAAATATCCAGATCGTGGAATCAAGCGCAAATGAATCGATCTCGTCAGGAATTTTTCACAACGCAATTGCGCGCGAACGCAGTCCTTGTGATGTGTGCTGCTCTTCTGTTCTTGGCAGGATGCAATTATCTTCTGCCGGCGAGTTACATTATTGAAGGTCCGCCCAAAGCACCCGCTGCGTTTCAACTCCCATCCAAGCGAACCGTCGTCATTGTGGATGACAAGATAAATCGAATGTCCCGCGTTGCCCTGCGGGTTGGTGTGGGCGATTCTGTCGGCACGAATCTGCTGGAAAATGACGTTGTTCCAGAAACGATCACCACACGCGATGCGGTGGCATTGATTCGACGAATGGACACCGCCGCAAAGCCCGTTTCCATTCAGCGGATATGCGAATCGCTTGGCGCGGAGCAAGTGGTCTATGTCGAGATTGATGAATTCAATTTGTCTGGCGGTCGTGAAGAGGGCGGACCAGAAGCGGTGGCATTGATTAAGGTCCTCGACATTACAAACGGATCTCGCCTCTGGCCCACGGCTGGGTCGCAAGCCGTCCAGAGTTCATTGCAAGACATCAATCCATCTTTGATTTCGACAAGCGCAGGTCGACGAGAAATCGAAGATAAACTTGCGGAAAAATTGGGCGAAGATATTGCCAAACTGTTCTATGCCCACGAGCGCCGAGAACTCGGCGGCCGCCTCGGTGTGAAGAAGTGATTGGTCGTGTGAGGTTGAGCCATCTGCCACGCGCAGGATCTTTGCACATTGTGCAAACAACTGGGGATGTCGGCTGGACTGCTGGGGCAATGACTGGCGATTCGATCCACGACACGCGTATCGCTGTTGGACCTTCCGCAGTCAGTCATTCCAATCGTGCGATGTTGATTCCATTCACCAGCATTCTGACCGCTCCCCTTGGCATCGAACGATTGTTGACCCGCCGTTTGCAAGCTTGGGTTGAACGACATGGAACTTGCCCACAAAAGATTATGGCGTATGGCGCAGCTGCTGGAGATCTTGCTCATGCATCCCTTCCTGGTGTTGATCGCATTGTTCACCTCGAGCCTCCCGCGGACGCTCAGATAAATTGCGCACGAACTGCGATTGAATATTGGCGGCGAACCACAGATTCGCAGAAAGAAGATGTGCGAAGAAGCCTCAAGATTTCGCCAAGTTCTGTGGTGATCTTGGTGGGTGGCGATCGCGCAGATTCGATCGATGCTCGAGCAGCATTCGCTGCAAGTGGCCGAGCAGTCTTGGGAGGCGCTGATGTTGTGTTGATCGTTCCTGCGCGGGCTCGATGGGTTTTGGAAACGAAGCGACATGCGCGAATTTCCAAAATGGCGGGTCGATTTTTGGCGATCGATGGAGCCGAGATTCCCAGTTCGCTCTGGCTTGTAGCAGATGCAATGTTATTGCAAGCCCGTGGGGATGAATTGTCCAGTCGTTGGTGGGGGTGGTGTCGATGGTGGGCGCTCGCGGCAGGAATTGGTGTGATCCACGAATCATGCATCGAAGAGCGCGAGGGGACTCTTGCTTTCACGCGCGGTGATCGCGATGAACTTGTGCGACTGTTGATCAAACTTGCGGACGATTGCTCTGCTGGCGGCAATATGTTGCAAACACTCTCCGAGGGAGCGATTCGAAGCGCGCAAGCGGCGGCAGCCAATCGCTGAAGCGTGGTGTGGAAGAATCGAGATCAGGCAACTACGGAAACAGCCACGGAAACAGCCACGGAATTGCATATGTGATCAGCCGTGAAAAGTTCTCTCGGGGCTCAAACAGTCCTCGGCGACCGACACGATCCGATTTACGAAAATTTTGTTGCAAGTTCAGTCGGTCGCCTGCGGAACTCGCCCGAGAGAACTTTCCAACGGCTGGAGACGCAAACAGATTCGAGCCAAGCACACATCTGCGAAAACGCACATCGTTTCGCGTGTGCGCCGTCGGGACCATGTCCTGCGCGAGTTTGCAAGCCGAGCCGGAGTCCGCGTAGGCGAGGCGCAGCATGTTTGAGCGCCAGGACATGCGTCCCGCGGCGCTCGCATAAATCACTCCGTCTTCGTTTGAGCGCAAATACATGCGTCCCGCGGCGCTCGCATAAATCACTCCGTCTTCGTTTGAGCGCACATACATGCGTCCCGCGGCGCTCGCATAAATCACTCCGTCTTCGTTTGAGCGCACATACATGCGTCCCGCGGCGCTCGCATAAATCATTCCGTCTTCCTTCGAGCCCACCCGCGGAAATTCAGCGCGCGTGCATCAATTGAACAACTTGTTCCGGCGAAAGTTCTTCTGGACGCATATTTGGTTCGATACCCGTGGGCCATGTTCCGCTGCGACCGAGTATCGATCCGAGTTGTTTGCGCCGCTTGGTGAACAATGTTTGCATAAATGCGCTGAGTGCGGCGACATCGAATATCGGAGGTTGTTCAAGTTGTTCAATCGCGATCATGGAACTTGTCACTTCGGGCGATGGCCAAAAACATGATGGAGGAAGTTCCGCAAAGATTTCGGTGCGAGTGAGCAAATGCGACAGGATCGACAGCGGTCCGTAATCACCCGATCGCGGCGAGGCGATCAATCGCTGCGCAACTTCGCGTTGGATAGTTGCATATTGTCCAATGCAATCGCGGCGTGTCGTCATGAGCAGAATGATCAATGGGGTCGCAGCTTGATAAGGCAGATTCGCGACAAGTCGGAATGGCTTTCCCCCAAAGCGACGATCGATTTCCGCCATCAATTCAGCCGAAAGTTTATGTTTTCCATCGAGGCAATCCGCAACAATCAACGAGACTTGTTCTGGAGCGCGGGCGATCACGCGGTCGTTCAGAATCGCCGCCATATCACGATCGATTTCGCACGCAACAATTTTCGCGCCGACTTCGACAAGTGCTTCGGTCAGTGCGCCAGTTCCAGGACCGACTTCGAGCACGCAGTCACCGTGTTTCACGCCAGCGCGCGCGATGATTCGGCGAATTTGATTGTGATCATGCAGAAAGTTCTGACCAAAACGATGCCTCGGATGGATGCCCCGCACATCAAGCATCGCGCGAATTTCACTGAGAGTCTGCACGATGTCGCTTAAAACCACTCGCGTCGATTGACGATATAGGTTCGGCAAAATTCTTCGTCGCTCTTGGTGAGATAGGTGATGCCTTCGACGATGCCGATGATTGCCATCACGACCGCGCCCGAACCAGGAAGGCAGAGGCAAGCAGTGATCACAGAACCAACAATCGTCACCCCCAACATAATGATTCCAGACAACTGATATCCAAGCACAAACTTGTGAATTCCCAACGCTCCAAGCAGGATTCCAAGCACGCCGGCCGCAACCTTCTTGCTCTTTGCGGTTTCAAGTTGAGCCGCAGTGAAAGCCGAGGGAGTGGCATTAGAAAATTGCGGGGGAGTTTGATTCTGCGGAGTTTCATCCATAGTCATTTCCTTTAAGACAGAGTCTATCTCGCGACTGCCTCCGCTCGAATCTCTCGAAGCACGGAGACTTTGATCTCGCCAGGGAAGGTCATCTCATCTTCGACACGCTTGGCAATCGCTGTGGCAATCATATGAGTTGTCGCATCATCGGCTTTACGAGCGTCGACGATGACGCGAACTTCTCGTCCCGCCTGCACTGCGAAAGCTTCAGTGACAGACGGTTGCTCGCGCGCAATCGCTTCGAGTTGTTCGAGGCGTTTGATGTAAAGCTCCATCGATTCGCGTCGCGCTCCGGGTCGTGCGCCAGAGAGCGCGTCGGCCGCCATCACAATTGGGGTGTACGGAGTTGTCGGTGGAATATCCGAATGATGTCCACCAATCGCATTCAAGACAGCATCAGTTTTTTCGCCGTGACGCGCCGCGAATTCCATACCGATTGCAGGATGCCCACCTTCAATCTCATGATCCATCGCTTTGCCGATGTCATGCAGAAATCCTGCGCGACGAGCGATTGCGCCGTTGAGCCCAAGTTGATCCGCGATAAGTTGGGACAGAAATGCAACCTCCAGAGAATGTCGCAGCACGTTCTGACCAAAACTGGTGCGGAAGTGCAACTTGCCCATCGCCTCGATGATCTTGGGATTCAATCCGCGAATATCCGCTTCGAGCGCGGCTTCAGTTCCGTGCTGAATGATTCGTTGATGGATGTCCTTGCGAACTTGCTCGACAACTTCTTCGACGCGCGATGGATGAACTCGACCATCTGCAACTAACTTCTGCAGTGTCTCCGCTGCGATGGCTTGACGCACACGATCGAAGCAAGAAACGCTGATCACGCCCGGCGTGTCATCGATGAGAATGTCAACGCCCGTCAACTTTTCAATCGCACGAATGTTGCGCCCTTCGCGCCCAATGATGCGCCCCTTCATTTCTTCGCTGGGTATCTTGACGCTTCGAATAGTCGAATCTGACACGGTTTCCGCGGCATAACGCTGGATTGCCATCAGCGTGATTTCTCGCGCGCGCTCGCCTGCCTTCGCCTCTGCTTCGGCGATAATTTTGTGTTCGACCACTGCTGCTTGGCGCAGGCTGTTGTTTCGGACATCTTCCAAGAAAATCTCTCGCGCTTGTTCGACAGTCAGTCCAGCAATTTGGGAGAGTCGTCGCTGGATCGATTCGCGCTCCTGCGTGACGGTGCTGAGCGCTTGGGTCAACTCTGTTTGGCGCGCGTTGTTCGCCTTGTCTTGTTGGTCGAGCCGAACCTCGCGGTCATTGATGTGCTCGAGTTTGCGCTCGAGTGTTTCCTGAATTTTCTGAGTTCGGACTTGACTCTCCTGCATACTTTGCAATGCAAGCTTCACTTCGCGGTCGACTTCGCTTCGTCGCTCTGCCGCTTGTTTCTGAGCGGCAAGCTGAATGTCTTTCGCACGATTGCTTGCCGTGGACTCTGCGCCTCGGATCACTTCTTCGGCTTGCTGTTTGGCTCTTCGAAGACTTCGGCCTGTATAAAAGCCGATTGCGATGCCGCCGCAAACGAGTCCGAGAAACAACGCGGCTGCAATAATCAGCATTTCAACAAATGTCAGGTTGATCAAATCAGTCTGTCCTGTCATAACGGGGACCCCTTTCAAAGGGCGTAATCCCAAATCGACAATGACAGTCGGATGCAGGCAGGAAATCAGGCGCAGTATGAATCGTTCAGTTTCGAAAATCCTGTTTGAAAAAGTTCAGATCACAAATGAGGAGTCAGTCGAGAATCAGCGCGTCAGATCTATACGAACCCTTGCGAGTTCGTCGGGGGAGTGCCCCGAAATTCCTACCTCACCGACTGCTGTCGGGGAGAGCGGGTGAAAAAGTGCCAACGGCGGAGTGCCGCGGCGTAGGTAGGATATTCCCCAGACGGGGGTAGCGTCAACGGCAGTTATCATCAATATTCAATGAGTGGACCGTTTATGCGCATTCTGCAGGTTCTCCCTTTGAACCCAATCGCGCTTCGGTTGGTTCAAGGCGGATCTTGTCGCACCCGTCATTTGTTGATTCGCTCCGGATATTTGGCGCTTATGGTGATGGTCTTGTTGATCGCCCTCATTGGTTCGGGAACGACTCTTCGCGAATTGTCGCAGAGCGGCGCGCGGGCATTCTCGATCGTCAGTTACGGGCAGGTCTTTCTGATTTGCATTCTGGCGCCGATTTTTATGGGTGGCGCGATTGCGCAGGAATCGAATCCGCAAACATGGGATGTGATGTTGACATCTCCGCTCAGTTCATTGCAGATCGTGCTTGGCAATTTATTTGGCCGATTGTTTTTCGTCCTTGCACTCTTGATGAGCACTTTCCCGCTTTTCGCCGTGACACAGCTCTTCGGCGGCGTGCCAGGCTCTGCGATCATCGAAAGTTATGCAATATCAGCATCGAGCGCGCTGATAATGGGAACAATCGCAATCACATTGAGTGTGACGCGCACGGGCGGTCGTCGATCTGTGTTCGTGTTCTATTCCGCAATCATTTTTTTTCTGTTCGTAACATATGTGTTGGACCTTGCACTGCAAACGCCAATCGCAGTGGGAAGCGATGCGGTCTTCACAACATGGATGACTCCACTCAATCCATTCTTGACATTGCGAGTGCTGATGGAGTCGAATGTGTATGTCCCAAGGAATTTCGCTGGCACTGGATATTTATGGCCACAGCGTATGTGGCTTGGTTCGCCAGTCGCATCGCAATTATGGTTCTTCATTCTTCTTTCGGTTTTCTTGATCGGATATTCAACACTGCGAGTTCGCATTCTTGGTGGCGCATTGATCAGTGGTGGCGCGAAAGGACTGGGTGGCGATTCCGGTCGCGACCCACGGCGCGTTGGATCAAGTCCAATTGCATGGCGAGAGCTTCATTTGCGTGGTCAAACATTGAAAGCAAAAGTCATTCGGTGGGTGTTCATTTCTGTGTCCATCTCGGTTGGAGTGGCGATCGTCTTGCTCGCGCGTTCGGGAACTCTGGACGCTTCTGGGACTCGCTTGGCGCTCGCCGCTGTCCTGTGCGCGGAGATATTGGTCGTCGTTCTTACCGCGCTCAATTTGAGCGCGACCGCGGTCAGTCGCGAACGCGAAGATAAATCGCTTGACATTCTTCTGACGACACCGATTCAGCCAGGTGCATATATCACTGGAAAACTGCGAGGTTTAGTGCAGTATTTGCTTCCGCTGATCGCGGTGCCGTGCATAACGCTCGGCGTTGCTTCTTTATATGTCATCACCAACGGATTTGGAAGCGGCGTGAGTTTGATGGTTTCGGAAGCGGTTGGAACTGTCAAAGTGTCGGTTCCAATTGTGCTACCTGAAGTCGCCCTCGCACTTCCGATCGTGTTGACTTCGTTCACCGCTCTTTGCGTGATGATTGGATTGCAGTGGTCGGTCAAGAGCAAGGGAACAATCGGATCAGTCGTTGGAGCGACTGGTGTCGTGATAGTTGTTGGTGGATCGATTGGATTGTGCGGTTGGTCTATCGGCGGTTCAATTCCATACGCAGGAGCGATACTCAATGCCGCAAGTCCACTGAATCTTGTTCTTGCAGCGATCGAGCCTGGCACGATGATTCCTGGAAGTTTGGATTCTGTCGCCGGCAGATGCTGGTCCCTTCTTGGCGGATCAATCTTGGCATCTTTGTCTTATTGCGCGATCGTGTATGGCTTGCACTCTTCGATCAAGTCCAGTTTCATGATGACCGTGCGCCGAATGACTGGTACATCATGACAAGTGACGAATCCACGCGATTGTGGATTGTCCTTACGAGTGGATTTTTCTCGCTTCTCTTTGTTTTCTTTTCGCTGCGAAGATTTCGCCGCCGCGCGATATTGCGTGCGATGCCGACGACGCCGATCGGCGGTGTCTTTGTGGGAGATGTGGAGATCAAAGGAAAGGCCGCTGCTCGCAATCCTGTGATTGGTTATCTCTGCGAATCACCTTGTGTTTGTTTTTCATGGTCAATCTCCGAGCATTGGACTCGACAACGCACGGTGACAAGCACCGACAGCAAGGGCAAAACGACAACGAAGGTTGTGACCGATCATGGCTCGGATGTTGTTGCAGATAGTCTTGATCAAACTGCCCTTGAAGTCGAAGACGACACTGGGAGAATTCTCGTTCACTGGGAAGGCGCAAAAGTCGAGCAAGAAACGCTTTTTTATCAAGTCGTGAATGAGGGAGAGCCACTTTATTACGGCAAAGGTCCCGTCGGTTCTGTCTCTGGTTCCAACGGTGTTCGAACATTCTCAGAGTATGGAATTCGCATTGGCACCCCTTTGTTTGTAGTGGGATACGCACGCCAGAGAGAGGACATTGTTGATGTGGAGATTGCAAATGGTGGGCGAAAGGGGACTGCGACCGAAGGCGCCGAAGCGCGATTGTTTCTGATCTCAACACGCAACGAGGCCGAAGTCACAAGCGGTCACGGAATTGCTGGATGGTTCTATGCAATCATTGGATTTCTCGCTGTCGCTTGCTTGTTGATCATCGATGCTGCCGACGACAACGGGCACCTTGGACGAAAGTTTCCGTGGTACTTCGCGATTGGCTTCGCAAGTTTTTGTATGGTCTTTGCGCTCGCGTGGTTTGTCTGGATGTTCAATGAATTGATCGATTTACGCAATCGCGTTGTTCGCGCTGCGTCCAACATCGATGTGCAGTTGAAACGGCGCGCGGATTTGATTCGAGGTCTAGTCGAGTGCGCAGTTGCGATTCGTGATCACGAGGGGAGATTGCAAAAAGCGATCGCATTTCTGCGCGCGCAAGCAACTCTGGAAAATCGCAAGTCAGCGCACGGAAACGCCAAAGTTGCATTGCCGATGATTGACGCAATCATCGAGGCATATCCAAATCTCAAATCCGGCGAGGTCTTTCTGCGTCTGCAAGTGGCGCTGAGCGATGCTGAACAGCGCATCGCCTTGGCGCGTGATGAATTCAACGGGACTGCTGCGGGATATAACACAAGAATTAGTGAATTCCCAAGCAGAATCGTGGCAACTTTCGCATTGATGCACCGCGCAAATTTCTTCGAAGCAACGACCTTTGAACGCATCGTGCCGACTGTGCGAACAATCGTTTGAGAGCCTTTATGTGTCTCGTTGTTGAAGGTTGGGGGGACTCTCGCTAGAATCAGAATTCGCCAACAGGACAAGCACAAAAGGAGATTCAACGCCGTGAGCACTCTCGATCCGTTCAACGCAAAGTCCACAGTTCGCACCGCAAACGGAGATCGAACGATCTGGAAACTGAGCGCGTTGAAGTCGGTGGGCAACATCGATCGACTGCCATATTCCATTCGCGTCCTCTTGGAGAGCGTTCTGCGAAATCTTGATGGCCGAATCTATACAGAGGATCATGTGCGCGCTCTTGCGCAGTACGACCCGGCGAAACCGAGCGATGAAGAAATTCCATTTATGCCAGGTCGAGTGGTCTTGCAGGATTTTACTGGTGTTCCTTGCGTCGTTGATCTTGCTGCGATGCGTGGAGCGATGAAGCGAATGGGCGGAGATCCCAAGCGCGTCAATCCACTGGTGCCTTGCGATCTCGTCATTGATCATTCAGTGCAGGTCGATGCGTATGGCAGTGGCGTTGCGCTGACAATCAATAACGAGAAGGAATTCGAGCGCAATATGGAGCGCTATGAGTTCTTGAAATGGGGGCAAGGCGCATTCAGCAATTTTCGCGTTGTGCCGCCTGGAACTGGCATTGTTCATCAGGTCAACTTGGAATATCTCGCGAAAGTCGTTTGGGAAAAAGATGGCGTTCTCTATCCAGACAGTCTTGTCGGAACAGACAGCCACACCACGATGATCAATGGATTGGGCGTGCTTGGTTGGGGCGTTGGAGGAATCGAAGCAGAGGCCGTGATGCTTGGACAGCCTATTTATATGCTGATTCCAGAGGTTGTCGGAGTTCGGCTGACTGGAAAACTTCCAGAAGGAACCACCGCAACCGATCTTGTTCTGCGAGTGACCGAACTACTGCGCAAGCACGGCGTGGTGAACAAGTTTGTTGAATTCTTTGGATCGGGGCTCGCGGATATGCCTCTTGCAAATCGCGCGACGATTGCAAATATGGCGCCAGAGTATGGGGCGACCTGTGGTTTTTTCCCTGTCGATGAACAGACGCTCGCATATTTGCGGCTTTCTGGTCGCGAAGAATCGCTTGTGCAAACAGTCGAGGCGTATGCGCGCGAGCAGGGACTCTGGCGCGATGACACGCGCGCGATCGCATACTCGTCAGTTGTCGAACTTGATCAGTCGACAATCACTCCAAGTCTCGCAGGTCCATCGCGTCCGCAAGATCGAGTCGAACTTGGCGCGATGCAGAAAACTTGGAAAAATGTTCTGCCAAAGTTGAAGTCCGGCGCAAAGGGAGCGCCTGTAGCAACGGCAACGATGCTCGCTGATGATGGCGTTGCAGTAATGAACGACGGACAAGAATTTATTCTCAAGAATGGCGCGGTTGTGATCGCAGCGATCACCAGTTGCACGAACACAAGCAATCCAAGCGTGATGATTGGTGCTGGATTACTCGCCAAAAAAGCTCGCGCGCTTGGTCTCCAACGCAAGCCGTGGGTCAAGAGCTCTCTCGCTCCTGGTTCGAAAGTTGTCACGGAATATCTGAAGAAGTCAGGATCGATGCAAGCGCTTGAAGAACTTGGATTCAATGTTGTTGGTTATGGTTGCACCACTTGCATCGGCAACAGCGGTCCACTTCCCGAAGCAATTGATGGCGCAATCAAAGCGAATGAGATGGTTGTCGCAAGCGTGCTCTCTGGAAATCGAAACTTCGAAGCGCGCGTTCATCCAGATGTGAAGGCAAATTATCTCGCGAGCCCGCCGCTTGTTGTTGCGTACGCAATCGCGGGAACAGTTGATATCGATCTGATGGTTGAGCCGCTCGGCACATCCAAAGATGGCAAGCCTGTCTATCTGCGCGACATTTGGCCGTCGCAAGCGGAAGTTGCTGCGTCCGTTGCGCACAGCGTGACGAATGAACAATTTCGAACGCAGTATGCGGGAGTGTTTGCAGGCAGCGATGAGTGGCAAGAAATCGCAACGACGCGTGGCGATATGTATCAGTGGAACGAGAAGAGCACATACATCCAAGAACCCCCATTTTTTACCACGATGACTCTCGCAGAACCCGGTGCGATTCAAGGCATTCGTGGCGCGCGGTGCTTGGTCAAGGTGGGTGACAGCGTGACGACAGATCACATCTCTCCCGCAGGAAACATCAAGACTGATGGTCCCGCCGGCAAATTTCTTTCCGCCAATGGTGTTCCCGTTTCGATGTTCAATAGTTATGGCAGTCGCCGCGGAAACGATCGCGTGATGACGCGCGGAACATTCGCCAATACCCGCATTCAGAATCAGCTTGCTGCGGGAACGATGGGCGGCGTGACGATGGATTTCACCGACGGAAAAGTGAAGCCGATCTTCGATGCCGCGGAAAATTACGCAAAGTCAAAGACGCCACTTGTTGTGCTCGCGGGCAAGGATTATGGAATGGGTTCTTCGCGTGATTGGGCTGCGAAGGGCGTTTATCTCTTGGGAGTTCGCGCTGCGATCGTTGAAAGTTTCGAGCGGATTCATCGATCGAATCTTGTTGGAATGGGCGTGATGCCGCTGACATTCAAGAACGGCGAAACCGCCGCGTTGCTTGGATTGACAGGCGAGGAAACATTCGACATCGATATCCCCGCAGATGTGAAGCCTCGACAACAGATCACCGTGCACGCGCGCCGAGCATCTGGAGAGAAAATCACATTCCAGACGATTTGCAGAATTGATACACCGGTTGAAGTTGACTACTACCGCAATGGTGGGATTCTTCACACGGTGTTGCGAAGAATGGCTGCTTCGAAATAGAACGAAACACCCACCGAAACAGCCACGGAAATGCATAAGAGAGCAGCCGTGAAAAGTTCTCTCGGGGCTCAAACAGTCCTCGGCGACCGACACGATCCAGTTTGCGAAATTTATTCACAAGCGCCGTCGGTCGCCTGCGGAACTCGCCCGAGAGAACTTTCCAACGGCTCGAGACGCAAACAGATTCGAGCCAAGCACACCGCTGCGAAAACGAACATCGTTTCGCGTGTGCGCCGTCGGGACCATTTCCTGCGCGAGTTTGCAAACCGAGCCGGAGTCCGCGTAGGCGAGGCGCAGCATGTTTGAGCGCCAGGATATGTGTCCCGCGGCGCTCGCATAATCCATTTTTTTGTTTGAGCTCGGGGGCGAATCATTCCGCTGCTCACCGCTGAATTCAACGGTCTCTGCTGAAATGGCAACAACCCGCAGAAATTCAGTCATATTTCCACGAAGTGCCCTGCGAAATCGTATGGTCGCCATATGCCAACTTTCTCTGCGCTGAAAAATTTTCTTCGGCACACAATTCATTCTCTTGCACTTGCCGAACGACAGATTCTTGGAAGTCGCAAAGGGCGTTCATTCATTCTGCCAACACCTGACGCATCATCTATATGGTGTCATCGATGCGGCGCACAGCAAAATCGAATTCACAATTTTCAAGATTATGATGAGCAGATCAGCTGTAAAAAATGCATCGGCACTTGTCTCGCGCGTGATCGAACAGTTCGCCTTGGAAGATATGACGGTCAATGGCGTGATGCAATTCTCGCAGTGAAGCACGGAGGTGATCGCACGCTTGCATACGAACTTGGAAGACTTCTTGCGCAACAGTGGCAACAAACAATCACAACTGAATCGTTCATCTGCGAAAATGCGATTGTCATCCCAGTGCCGATGCCTTTGGCGCGCAGAGTTGAACGGGGGATCGATCACGCAAGTGAAATTGCTTTGGGAGTTTCAAAGACGCTCGGCTATCCGATGATTCGATGTCTTGAACATGATGCGGGTCCAGTTCAAGCACTGATGACGCGCGCAGATCGGCAATCACGCGCTCAGCGGATTCACTGGAAAGGGATTCAAAAGCGAAAATTTCGCACGACTGCCACGCTCGATTTATCGTCAAGCAAAACTATTTTCGTGGTGGATGATGTGTTGACGACAGGTTCTACAGCTGCTCAGGTCTGCGCGGCGATCCGAAATCGACTCGGGCAAGTCAAAATTGTTATGTTGGTTGTGGCGACGACATAACTGCAAAAAATGCCTATAAAACAAGCCGTTTATCAGCGTTTTCCATCTCGATTCGCGCCGCATAATTTCGCTCAAACTATGGTTCTCGGACCCTGCGCAACCATTGAATTCCCAATTCTGCCTACAAACCTAATCGATCCTCGCAAGATGCTTGCAGCAGGGTTGACAAATCCTGAGTTTCCATTACACTTGCCGACCCTGCTCATTTGAGCGAGGCCTGATTCTGCTTGTTTTTCAGCCGAATCTTGACATCTTTGACAATTGAGCAGTTGGATCGCCGCGAGGATGTGGCCACCTTCACAAGCTTTCATAGAGCGAATGAAGTGTGGAAAAGTTTCTCCCGCCACAGCGGGAGATGCTGAACATCCTCTGTGATGTCCAAGTGAATGGTCATTTCCGAAGACTTTCCCGGAGCTGAAACCAGTGGGGTAAAACCCAAAGGTCATAGGCAAAGGGCAAGGATGTTTGGTCAAATCCAGCAATAGCCAATTGTTGGCGTCGGTTCGGACCGACGAAGTCGACCGACCTGTTGCCTCAAGTGCTTGCACTTGACAGCAATGGGTCGCCAGGCAACCTTCTCTGAAGATTCGGACGCAAGTCCGTAAAAAGTAATTGAAGAGTTTGATCCT
>SXGS01582626.1_pt1 | contig 27156 bp, 26 predicted proteins | sample 3174681 | NCBI WGS metagenome assembly SXGS01 (sample SAMN11356861, study PRJNA531348) | freshwater metagenome | isolation source: freshwater sample F1-80 | place: China: Fuxian Lake, Yuxi | collected 2017-12-25 | reverse complement strand
GTGGCCGGCACCGTCACCAAGAAGATGGGCGAGCGGATCAAGATCCTGTACGAACAGATGCCCGAGCCCAAGTGGGTGATCTCCATGGGAAGCTGCTCGAATTCGGGCGGCATCTACGGAGACGCCTACAGCGTGGTGAAAGGCGTCGACAAGATCGTGCCCGTCGACGTGTATGTGCCCGGCTGTCCGCCCCGCCCCGAGGCGCTGATCTACGGCTTCATTCAGCTTCAGGACAAAATCATGATGGAGCGCCACCTCTCCAAGGGGCCAACCACCACGCTTGTTCAGCTCCCGGTCCTGAACTCCTAACAGGCCAGAAGGATCGAACGCTCGATGTCTGTCGCCGGAGCGCCCGCCTCGCTCACTGTCGTGGAAGCCCTTCGGGAACGATTCCCGGATGCCGTGCTGGCGGATTCCATCGCGGTCGACACCCCCACGGTGTCTCTGAAGCCCGAGACCGTGGGGGAAGTTGCCCGCTACGTTCGGCATGAGCTTGGCTTTCACCACCCGGTTCTTTGCACCGCCGTCGATTTCAAAGACAGTTTCGAGGTCGTCTGGCATGTCGGCAACCTCAAAACCAACCAGCTTCTCGCTTTCAAAACGCGGCTTACGGATCGGGAAGATCCCCATGTCGAAGCGCTGACGCTGGTCTGGCCCGGAATGGACTGGCACGAGCGCGAAGCGTACGACTTGATGGGAATCCTGTTCGACGGACATCCCGACCTCCGCCGCATCTTGCTTCCGGACGACTGGGTAGGTCATCCGCTGCGCAAAGACTACACCGCCATCGATTAGGAGCGCGCCCGTCATGTTGTTGGAACGCCGGCTAAGGGATCCAATCACCCCGTTCGACGACGAGAGCGAGCCGCGGCAGATCCGAACCGAAGAGATCGTCCTGAACATGGGGCCCCAGCACCCGTCCACCCACGGGGTGCTTCGGCTGCTGTTGACCCTGGACGGCGAGGTTTGTACGAGCGCGCAGCCCCATCTCGGCTACCTCCATCGGGCCTCCGAGAAGCTCGCCGAACGCCACTCCTATCCCCAATACATCACGCAGACCGATCGCTGGGACTATCTCAACGCGATGGGCAACAACCAGATGTGGGTGCAACTGGTTGAAAAGATCATGGGGATCCAGGTCCCCGAGCGCGCGGAGTACCTCCGGGTGCTCGTGCTGGAGTTGAACCGCCTCGCCAGTCACCTGCTCTGGTGGGGAGCGTTCGGGCTGGACATCGGCGCGATGTCTCTGTTCCTTTACTGCTTCCGGGAGCGCGAGAAGATTCTCGATCTCTTCGAGTTGCTGTGCGGGGCCCGCCTCACCTACTCCTATATGCGCATCGGCGGCGTGGGCTATGACGTGCCGGACGGCTTCGTGCAGCGCTGCATTCAGGTGCTGGATGAACTGGAGCGCACCACCGACGAAAACGAAACGCTCTTCTCAGGCAACGAAATCTTCCTTGTGAGAGTAGCCGGCGTCGGCCATCTCCCACTCGATACCGCCATCGAATACGGCTGCACCGGGCCGGTGCTCCGCGGCAGCGGTCTCGCCTACGACATCCGGCGTGCGGAACCCTATTCCATCTACGACCGCTTCGAGTTCGACATCCCCACCTCCAATCTCTGCGACTGCCTCGGCCGCTACCTCGTCCGAGTCCAGGAGATCCGTCAGAGCATTCGCATCTGCCGGCAGGTGTTGAAGCAGATTCCCGACGGCGAAATCGTCTGCAAGACGCCGAAGACCATCCGGCCCCCGAAGGGTGAAGTCTTCACCCGAATCGAAGGCGCCCGCGGCGCTCTCGGTGGCTACCTGGTGAGCGATGGCACGGCGAACCCCTACCGCTTCAAGGTGTACCCGCCCAGCTTTGTCATGTTGCAGGTCATTCCTCACATGTTGAAGGGCGAGAAGATCGCAGACGCCGTGGCCATTCTCGGCAGCATCGATATCGTGCTCGGAGAAGTCGACCGCTGACAGTGCGATTGCACAGCGTTTCTTAAATCAGGGAACCTATAATAGGGATAAGACGTCTCTGATAAGGGGACGTCCGCCGATTGCCGCGCCGCCCTGACGGGACCTGCCGCGGCGCCGGGGATCCGTTTTTCTGCCGGCCGGGGTCGAGGATCGATGAAATGACCGTCGTTCGAGCCGTATTGCTGCTGGTGCTCTGCACCGTCGGAGGTTGGCTCGGCTTGAAGGCCGGCACCTACTATCTGTCGATCGACACGATCAAGGCCGTCCTCGGCGGAAATCAGCGACTCGGCACACTCAGCCAATTCGGCTTCATGGTTATTGGCGTGCTGGCCGGCGGCCTCCTCTTCGGCAAGGTCATTGCCTACGTCACCCACCTGGCGAATCAGCTCAAGGAGATGCCGGTCAACGATAAGATTGCGTTGATCATGGGTGGCATGGTGGGTCTCGCCGCCACCGCCCTCCTCCAGCCGATGGTCAACCAGATCGAGCCCTCGCTTCGACTGCTGGTCATCATGGGGATCGGTCTGGTGATGGTTTACCTCACCACGCAGGCCGCGATGAGCATGCGGGAGGAACTCCGGCTCATCCTGCCCCACGCAACGGCGCCCGAAGACAAGCACCCGCTGAAGTACGGCAAGATCCTCGACACGAACATCATTATCGACGGACGCATCACCGACATTGTCCGCAGCGGCTTCATCGAAGGCACCCTGTATGTGCCCGGGTTTGTGCTGGATGAGCTTCAAACGATCGCCGACTCCGGAGACAGCCTGAAGCGCGCTCGCGGCCGTCGCGGGCTCGACCTGCTGAACGCGATGCAGAAGGAGTTCAACCTTCTGGTCCGCAATCACGACCACGTGATCGGGCGCGCCGATGGAGAACCGGTCGACAGTCGCCTCGTTCGGTTGGCGAAGGCTCTCGATGCCACCATCGTGACGAACGACTTTAACCTGAACAAAGTCGCGGAACTCCAGGGCGTTCGCGTGTTGAACGTGAACGAACTGGCCAACGCCTTGAAGCCGGTGGTTCTGGTGGGAGAGGACCTCACCGTTCAGCTCACCCGCGCCGGCCGGGAGCCCGGCCAGGCGGTGGCGTATCTGGATGAAGGCACGATGGTCGTGGTCGAGAACGCGCGAGATCGTGTGGGAGAAACCGTGACCGTGGTGGTGGCGAGCCTGCTCCAGACCACCGCTGGCAAGATGATTTTCTCGAACCTGCGGGAAGTTGCCGAACAGGAACAAGAGCTCCTGGATCGGAACATCCGCAGTTACTATCGAGATCGGGATCGCCGCCGTGATGGGCGAGACGGATCGGGCCCGGAGCGCCGACCCTGAGTTGAAGTTCGATCTGCTTGCCTCCACGCGTCCCGCGCGGAGGCATCTCCCCAATCAGCGGCGAATCCTCTGTTCGCTGCCTCCCCTGGAGCGTTCGTAATTCCGCGTCGGCAGCTCAGCGAACGGGAATAGCGCGTCGCCGGGACGCACGAGTATGGGATGACCACGGCAATTCTCGCGGCCGCCGGCCGCGGCGCCCGATACGGCGCGAACCGAAACAAGATCTTCGAACCCCTGCGCGGCAGAACGGTGTTTGAATGGTCGCTGCAGGCCCTCGCAGACTGTCCCGACATCGAATTCATCGTCGTTGTGGTCAATCCCGCCGACCGCGCAGAATTGGCGGATCTCTGTCGGGATTGCGCCAAACCGGTTCGCCTCTGCATCGGCGGCTCCGAGCGCCACGAGTCCGTCTGGAATGCTCTCGCTGTGGTGCCCGAGAACACCCGCTTCGTAGCGGTTCACGACGCGGCTCGGCCCCTGATCGAGCCAACGTTGATCTCCGCATGCGTCGAGGCGGCCCGGGTTTCCGGTGCTGCCTTACCGGCGACTCCCGTCTCCGATACCATCAAACGAACCGGCGACGGCGCCACGACGCTGGAAACCGTGGAACGCGCCCCCCTGCGAGCGGTGCAAACCCCTCAGGTCTTCGAGCTGGAACTTCTAACCCGCGCCTACTCCCAGGGCCGTGCGGAGAAGTTTCCCGGCACCGACGACGCCAGCTTTGTGGAACGGCTCGGGCGCCCGGTCACGCTCGTGCCCGGCGCTCGGTCGAACCTGAAGATTACCGTTCGTGAGGATTTGCTCATCGCCGAGGCCCTGTTGGCGGAGCGACTGGGAGAACACAGAGTGTCCGAGATTCGAACCGGCTTCGGTTATGACGTACATCAATTGACGCTTGGGCGGGCGCTCATCCTGGGTGGGGTCGATCTGGAACATCCCGAAGGGCTGGGACTCGACGGCCATTCCGATGCCGACGTGCTGCTCCACGCGATCTCCGACGCACTCCTGGGCGCCCTCGCGCTGGGCGACATCGGACACCACTTTCCGAATACCGATGAACGCTATCGAGGAGTGAGCAGCCTCGCGCTTCTCGCCCATGTGGCGCGGTTGGTGCGGGAGCAGGGCTGGGATATCGGCAACATCGATTCGATGCTGATCGCCGAGAGACCTCGCATCAACCCCCGGGTACGGGAGATGCGCGAGAACATTGCGGCTGCACTGGGCTGCTCGGTAGACCAGGTGAGCGTGAAGGCAACCACCAACGAACGCCTGGGATTCGAGGGTCGGGAGGAGGGGATGGCGGCCCACGCCGTCGCCACCGTCCGCCGTTGACCCCGCCAAACGCCTCTGCTATACTCCCTTCACCCAGATCGGGCGCGTGGCTCAGTGGTAGAGCGCCTCGTTCACACCGAGGAGGTCACTGGTTCGAACCCAGTCGTGCCCAACGTGTATTCCCGGGCTGATCGCCGATTTCGAGCGGTCGTCCCACCGAACCCCGACCCCTTCCATAAACGCGGAAGCGGCCGGGGTTTTTGCATGGTCCACCGCAAGATCACACTTCATCCGCCGGTGTCTGAGACCCAGAGTGTGTGGTAAAGAGACGACATGCAGCTCCTCAAACGAATCCGAGTCGCCGGTTGGAAGTCCATCCTCGACCAGACGCTTTGGGGGCCGACGCTCACACATCGGTGACAGTGTCCCTACATCCGGTTCAAGCGGGCCTGAAGATCCCGGAAGGCTGTGAGGAGTTGCTCGGAGAGTTCCAGCTTGAAGGCCTGGTTGATTTCGAACTGAGCCTCGTCGGCGCGTTGAAGGCGGAATAGCAGGGTGGCCAGAGCGAAGCGGCCCTCTCCACTGTTGGGGTCGGCTCGCACCAGGGTCCGGTAGGTGGTTTCCGCTTCCCGCACTTTGCGCGCCAGTTCCTGAGATCGGCCGCAGGCGATCAACACCGATCCCAATCCGGGATCCGTTGAGCTGAGCTCCACCGCGCGAGCGATCTGTTTCAGTCCCTCTTCATCCTTCTTCCGCCTCAGCAGCAGCGATCCCAATCGCTGCGCCAACGCCGGATGGAGCGGATACTGCTCCACGGCCGCACGAAGGGCGGCTTCCGCCTGGTCGGGCTTCTCATTCGACTCCAGCACTTCCGCTCGAAGCAAGATCGGCTCGACCTCTCCGGGAGAGAGCGTCTGCACGGCTTTCAGCGCCTTCAGGGCGCCGTCCGGATCGTAGTTCATGTGGTAGGCCCGAGCCAGCGTCAGGTGGGCCAGAATGCTCTGCGGCGCTGCCTCGGCGGCCGCCTTCAATACGGTCAACGCCTCCTCGAAGCGCTTCTGCGCCAGGAGAAGACGCCCCAACTCCACCTGGGCGAAACGATCTCCGGGCGCTGCCTTGAGAATCGCGCGCTGCTCCTCTTCCGCCTTTTTGTAGAAGCCGCCTGCCGCCCACGACAGGCTCCTCATCTCCCGCGCCATCTGTTCACCGGCGCCGCTGGGCCGGGCCAAGGTGGGCGGCGGCGGTTGGGTGAGGAGCTGGGGCGTGAGCGTGGGCGCCTGTTTCAGAACATCCGCGAGGTAACCGACCGGACTTCCCGCCGGGTTGCCCTTCTCCGCCCCGGGTTTCCGATAGAGCGAGTGGAACACGCCCACCACCGCGCCCCGGTCCATGGCGACGATGGGGCCTCCGCTCCAACCGGGCTGAGCCCCGGGACACTCCCCAAGGACGCAGAGGCTGGTCTGATCACGGCGGGCGATTTCGGAAAGCCGCGTGTCGTTGTGCTCCGGCTTAGCAAGCGAGGCCACCGTGTCTTCCCCATAAGAGAGCGGAAACCCGAAGAGCCTCAACGGGCGGTTTTCCAGCGCCGTCCGGAGTGCGTCCGCTTCACGAAGCTCCAGGCCCTCCAGCTTCAGCGCCGGGTGTCCCGCCGTCGGCAGGCGAACCAGGGCCACGTCGGCGACTCCGTCAACGGCGGCCACCCGCGCCTCCACGGGTCGGCCCGTCCAGGCGGTGTAAACCAGCACGGTCTGATCCGAGGCCCGGCGGCCCTTGCCGAGATCGGCGGCCACCACGTGCGACGCCGTCAGCACCCAACTGCCGTCTCCCACCACAAAACCGCTGCCCCGAGAAGCCCTGAGCGAATTCAGGCTCCGAATCAGAACAATTGCCTGATCGTGCGACCCATCGCCCACGGGTGGAGCCTGGCCCGCCGCACGCGAACCCACTGCTCCGGCCACCAAGGACGCCACCGCTGCCATGCAGAATCGAAGAGCAGTCTGTCGCTTGCCTTCCGCCCGTGGCCGCCGGTGACCTTCGAATTCCGCCATGCAATCCTCCCAACCCACCTACACACTTGTCGCGGCCGAGGAGCTGCGCCGCTTCGGCGCCGACTGCTACCTGGCGGCCGGTCTCTCGGAAGCCGACGCGAGGACCGCTGCCTCACTGCTGGTCCGAACCGAGCTCCGAGGAGTTGAGACACACGGCGTGCTCTGGTTCCCTCACTATTGTCATGCGCTGCGGGCCGGAACCATCAACCCCACCCCCAGTATTCACTGTACTCAGGACCTCGGGGCCATGCTGCTGGTGGAGGGAGACGGGGGACTGGGACATCTCGTCAGCTCGTGGGCCATGTCGCGGTGCATGGAGAGAGCGGCAGTGCACGGTGTCGGTGTGGCGGCCGTTCGAGGCAGCCGGCACAACGGCGCCGCCAGCCTCTACGCGCTGCAGGCCCAGGAAGCCGGATTCATCGGCCTCTCACTCACGAACGGCGGGGTACGAGTCGCCCCCGCCGGAGGGCGCGAGGCGCTGTTGGGGACCAATCCCATTGCCTTCGCGGCGCCCACCGCATCAGGCGCCCCGTTCGTGATGGATATGGCCACCAGTGTGGTGGCCGGCGCCAAGATGCGGGTGTTCGCGCTCAAGGGCCAGTCCATCCCCGCAGGCTGGGCCCTCGATGAAGAGGGCCGCATCACCACCGATCCCGAGGCGGGAGATCGAGGGGCGCTGCTGCCGCTCGGCAGCACCCTCGAAATGTCCAGCTACAAAGGCTTTGCCCTGGGACTGGTGGTCGAAACGCTCTGCAGCGCTCTGGTTGGGCTGAACACCGGCCCCGAGAAAGCCCGTGGAGTTCCGAACCCAGGCGGCGGTGGCGCGGGACACTTCCTGATGGCGATCAACATCGAATCGCTGGGAGATCCGGCCGAGTTCCGCGAGCGGATGGCCCGGACTCTTACCCTCCTGCGAGAGAGCGCGCCGATGGAAGGCGTGGAGCGAATCTACACGCCCGGAGAGCTGGAGTGGCTCCGGGAAACCAGCAAGGAGCGCGAAGGGGCGCCGGTTCTTACGGCGACTCTGAACGCGCTCCGAGATCTTGCGGTCGAGCTGGGAGTGAGGGAGCCTACTCCTCTACCAAAGGCTTCGGCGCCACGATGACCCTGCGCTCCGGCTCTTCCCCTTCGCTGTAGGTGGTGATGCCGGGATACTCTTGCAGCGCGTTGTGGATAATCCGCCGCTCGTAGGCCGAGAGCGGATCGAGCTCGGCTTCCTGATTCATACGCACCACCTCGGCGGCGATGGCGAGCGCAGTCTCGGTGAGGTGCTGCTCCCGCTTCTCACGGTAGCGGTCTGCATTGAGCTGTAACCGGCAGTAGCCGCCCGAGGCTCGTTGCGCCACCATCCCCGCCAGATACTGGAGGGCATTCAGCACCGCGCCGTGGGCTCCCACCACCTCGCCGGCGTCGGGTCCGATCACGTTCAGGCGCCAGACGTTGTCAGCGCCCTGCTCTACCTCGACCTCAGCATCGAGTTCCATGGCATCGAGAACGTCTTGAATGTAGTCCGCGGCGTAATCCCCCGCGGTGTTTTCCGTTTCTTGCGGATCCATACCCACTGCCTTTGGATGCGTGCACACCGGAGCGGCGTGACCGAAAAACAAACGACTGCTGCGCCCTGCCGGCTCCTACCGCCGTGTCGGCATCCCGAACGGTCCGGGCGGTCCCTGGCGATCTTTCTTCGCCCTCGGCGTCTCCACCCCCTGCATCGGTTTGAGAGGAGCGGCGGGATCGACCGCGGGCGCCACGGCGTCAGTCGCGCGTTTCACCGGCTCGACGGCCCGCTTGGCGCCGTCGGCAGGGGGAGTGGACGCAGTCGGCGCCTTCGCCGGGGTCGATTGATTGTAGAGTCCGAAGTGTCGCGCAACCACCCAACTCTGGTACATGCTGGCCAGGTTCAGGATCAGCCAGTAGAGCATGAAGGCCGAAGACCACTGACCTTGCCACATCACGACGCCGAACACCAGGGGCATCATCACCAGCATCATCCGCTGCTGTTGAAGTTGCTGCGGATCGGCCGGCTTCGGCTGGATGAGACCATACAGCACGTTGCTAAGCAGGTAGATGAAAAACAGGGGCGCGTCGAACTGGGCCAGATTATCACCCAGGAGCGGGCTGCTGAGACTGGCCGGTGAGCCGATCCAGAAGAACTGCCCGAGTGTAAACCGGTACTCATAATCCTTGACCATCCAGAAGACCGGCCAGAGAACGATCATCATCCCAAGCGCAGGCAGGCAGCCCGACGCCAGACTGACGTTGTTCTCCTTGTAGATCTCCATCATCCGGCGGCTCACCTCTTCTTGTGGGCGGTCCTTCATCTGCTTCTGCATCTCCAGAACCAGCGGTTGGACCCGAGCCATATCCTTCTGCATCCGGTACTGCTTCTTCAGCAGGGGGAAGGTCGCGGATTTCAACACCACCACAATGATAAGGAGCGCCAGGGAATAGCTGTAGGCAGGCGCGGCTCCCGTGAGCCTCACGAAGAAATCCAGCACCTTCCAGGTGATCTTCGTCTGGTTGACCGTATCGCGGGACTCGCGGATCCGGTCGAGACGCCAGCTCGAAAGCCGCCCGAGATCGCCCTCTTGTGGAACGATCTTCCCATCGAGTTCGAAATTGACGGAGCCGGTCTTCTTATGAAGCCGATTCTGCATGTCCTTCAGGCGAAGCTCGGCCTGATCGAACCAGTGCGTATTGCCGGTCTTTCCCTCAAGCTGGGAAAGGTAGTCGTAGACATTAATGGCCTGGAACGCCGCGGCAACGCCGTCGGGCGTGCCGATGTTCGTCTTGCCGAACTCTTCATACGCATGCGAAGCGGATTCGAGAGACTTGATGCGCTCGTTCTGCGCCAACTCGATGCGAGGCGTGAAAGTCGCCGCCGTTTGCGAAGCCGCATCAGCCTCTCGCCACGACGCTGGCCAGGAGGCGGGAACCTCGTTCTTCCGGCCCTCCTTCTCCTTGAGTCGGGCGCTCTGCAGCGCTCCGAGAGCCTCAGCCGGAGTAACGGGCGGCTTGGGGGCGAAGAACTTTTGAGCGATGAATATCGAGATGGCCCAGATGATCAACATCTGGAACAACATCTTCCGGCGCTCGTTCGGGTTGGTTTGCTGCATGCGTGCGACGCCTAATCCGAGAGCGCCGATGCGCCCTCGATGTAACTAAACAGGGATTCCGCGGCGGGAGGTTCGCCGGATGTCAATCCACGGGATCATAGCCCCCTCGTGTGAAGGGGTGACATCTCCCGATCCGTCGAAGGGCTTTGAGCCCACCCTTCCAGGCCCCGTACCGTTCGATCGCCTCGACCGCGTATTGAGAGCAGGTCGGGCTGTACCGGCACGTGGGGATTCGCATGGGCGCGGTTCGCTGATAGAGCCGGATGAGCCCCAGCAGAATGCGCCTGGCCATGGGAACTCACCCCGAATCGCTGCGCGAACGCCCGGCTCTCGCGGAGCGGGCGCCGGTAGGCGACTCGTATTCGACGGCGTCGGGCCGTCCGGCCCCGAGGGGCAAGTGAGCTCGGCGGACGAGATGGCTAACGGCCTCCTGGAGTTCCGGGAACTGCGCGTCGGCAGCCTGGGCTCTCGCCACGACCACCGCCTCGAAACCCGACTTCCAACCCGGCAACTGCTTCCGAAGGATCTCACGAAGTTGGCGCCGAACGCGATTGCGACGAACGGCGCATCCCAACTTCTTTCCGACGGATATACCAATCCGCTGCACACCCGACACAGGCAACACCTGCAGCACCAGCAGCGGATGGGCCCAACTCTTGCCCCGGCGGTACACGCGTTGGTACTCTTGCCGGGAGCAAAGCCGATGAGCCCGTTGAAGCACGGATTCTAGACGGTCAGGCGCTTGCGGCCCTTTGCGCGGCGCGCTGCGAGAACATTACGGCCATCCGATGTGGCCATCCGGGCTCGAAACCCGTGGGTGCGCCGACGGCGGCGATTGTGCGGCTGAAAAGTGCGCTTCATGGACTCCCTCCAGAGAACTCGCAGATTATAGCATACGGTCTCGCTCTTGTCTTTCCAGCGGACGCTGTGCGCCCGCTCCTCGTTGCGGGATGCGACGTGTGGGAAAATGGACGACGATGCCGCGTGAGCGGAAGCTGGAACTCAAATGGATTGGGCAGACGTCTGCTGGAACCTGGCGCTGGCGATATCGCCGATCCTACCGGCAAGACTCGCCCTCAAGGGGAGCGCCGCAGCCAGCCTCGCCGGTCGCATCCGTGCGGTGGTGTGGGCTGTCGTCGCGATCGCGATCCTCCCAAACTCCACCTACCTCATCACGGGGTCCAGCCATTTCATGCTGCTGACCCAGGATGGAACGTGGACAGGCTGGACGGAAGTCCGCGGTGAAATCGCGGTGTTTCCGTTTCGACTCGCCCTGTTCGCTACGTATGTCGGGATCGGATTGGTGAGCTTTACCCTGTGCGTGCGTCCCTGGGCAGCACTGCTGACAAGCCGGCAGTCCGTCCTCATCTGGCTGGGTCCGCCGGTGTTCCTCGCCGTGACTCTGGGTGTTCTGATGGGCCGGGAATACCGACTCAATAGCTGGGACCTGTTGCTGAAGCCGCTGCACGTGTGGCAGGTTGCACACATGTCGTTGTCTTCGCCCTGGATGGTGTCTCTTGTGCTGGGCCTCGGAGTGTGCCTATATCTGGGGTACGTCGTGATGTCCCTGGCGCTGGATGGCGCCATTGCGCGCGGGTACCTTCGACAGGAGTGGGTCTACCCTCCACTCTTGCCGCCGGACGGCGAAGTCCCGGGTCAGCTCACCCTTGAGGCAGGGCCACGATCGGCGAGCGATGTCGATTCTTCATAGGTGTCAGATTTGTGGGGACCCGCTCAACCTGAGGCGGCTCTGGGAAAGCTATTGCGCGAAGCGTGGCGAGATGAAGCCGGTCTTCACGCGAGAAGGCATCGTGTACGATGTGCGGTGGATTTGCGGTCACTGCCGAGCTCGCTCGGCGCGGCTTCAGAAGCAGACTCGCGGTCAACTGCAACCCTCGGTTCAGCTTCCTTCCGATCCGGTTGAGACCCATCCTCGGAGAAGCGGAAGCGGAAGCCGACGCCGGCCCCGAATGTCGACGTCAAGTGAAGGCAGGCTTTCCCCTTTCAGGGAAGATTCCGCCGGCGTACCTGCCGGCCGAATGAGTCCCTTGCCGTCTGGATCAAGTGAACGTGAGGAGAGTCGCCCGGACAGCAGGAGCTTGCCGACGGAAGTTGAGGGCCTTGACCGGCAGGAATCTGCGGGCCGCAGCCGGGGCCGTGGGAGCCATGACACGGATCGATACCCGCTTCGAAAGTCTCGCCGCCGCGAGCGCGAATCGCGTGGCGACGTAGACAGTGATCCACCCGTCGGCGTCGAGATCCACCAGATCAAGGTGGCCGGCGCCGCAGGCTTCCTGGCGCCGCTCGTGCTGTTCGGACCCTTTCCCTTCTTGAGCGATATGGCGCTCCTCACCTTCAGCCTCTCGGTGCCGACACTCTGTGTCATCGGCGCGGTGTATGCCGCACTGCGGCCGCGCCCCTGGATCGCATCCGGGGCGCTTCTCGGAGGTTTTCTTCTAGGAACGGTGCTGGTGAGCATGGCGCTGCAGGCGATACGGCACTGACATCACCCGCCAGTCCCCTCGTACGCCCTCGGATTTGCTGCCCCTTGAAGCAGGACTCGTGGAGGGCAGGGGCAAGCACTGCTCGAATTCCTCAGTAGCTATGAGCGACTCGAAACCCAACTCAACCGGCTCCGATGCGGAAGTATCGCTCCCGTGGTTGTTTTCCGACTGGCAGCAGGTTCTGCAAGAGGAGAAGCCACAGGTCGTTCTGGATTGGCAGCTTGAGGATTCCACCGCTCCCGCGGTGGCCCCAGCGCCTGACGCGGTAGCGCCTTGTCCCCAGGCGCCTCCTCCGGCGACGCCCGTTGTCGAGCAACCCCGCGCCAGGGTCGGGGCCGGGACTTCGGCTGACGATCCGGCGGCGCGCACGATCATAGACGCAGTCCCGGTGTCGCTTCTCCCGGCGATCTCTCCGGCGGCGGCGGAGCCGGCCGGCCCGAAGCTCGCCCCAGTGCCTGAGTCGGTTGTGCCGACCCAACCACCCCCCACCCCGGTACAGCCCACCCCCCAGGTTTCCGCCCCCGCGATTGAAACGCCCGTACCGCCCCAACCGGCCGAGCAAGTGCCGGCAGTGCCGTCCGCGGAGACGCCCGCGCCGGTCGGAGCGGCCGCAACTTCCGGTACGCCTCCCCCGTTCGACCTCGAAGTGCGCTTGCACGCGGCCGACGACCTCTTCAAGCCGGTGACTCCTCGGGCGCCGATCGCACCCTTCGAGACCCCTTTCGAATCCCCTTCCGACGACGCGAGCGGCGACACCGGCAAGCCTCGGCTCATTGAGTCTCGACCGACCCGTCCGATGATGAAGATCGAGATTCGCAGCTTCGGCAATTCCGAGCAGCGGACCCTGAGCCAGGAGACGGTGCTGGGACGGCACGATCCAAACAAGGGAATCCGTCCGGACATCTCGCTCGCGAACGACACACAGGTCTCGCGCCGCCACATCCGCTTCTTTCCGGGGAAGACCGGCGGCTTCATGTTGGGAGACTTGAATTCCACCAACGGAACCCACTACAACGGCCGCAAACTCGACAAGGGCCAGGAGGTGGCCCTCACCGTGGGGGATACGGTGGTGCTGGGCCAGGATACGCTCATCCGAATCCTGGAGATCGGCACGATCGAATGACGACGGCTCCGGCCGACAGGGCTCCGTTCCCAGGTGGCGCTCGGTTTGCAGTGTCTCTCACGTACGATGTGGAGCAGTGCACCAATTTCCCCTACTGGTCTAGTGTTTGGGACCACCGCAAGGGAGCCCTGGATGACGAGAGCTGGCGTTACGTCGCACGGCTGGCGGACATGGCCTCCGCCGAGGGAGCGCCGGTTCAGTGGTTCGTGCTGGGCTCCACACTGCAAGAGGTGGATTCCGAGATCTGGGAGATTCTGTCGGGTGGCGGCGCCATTGGGAATCACACGTTTCGGCACGTGAATGTGCGCGCACGCGACTTCGATGATCTTCAGATCACCTATCGCACCGATCCCGCGCTTCGCAGAGGTTTTGCCAAGCCCCTGGATGCGATCCGCTCCGAGATCGAGACAACGTCGGGGTGGATCGAGCGCCGAACCGGTCGGCTGCCCGCCGGCTTCCGTACGCCGGGCGGGTTCTCCGAAGGTCTACGTGACCACCCCGAGGTCCGTGAGGTGCTCCGGACGGCTGGGTTTCACTACGTGTCTTCGCACTACCGCTACCCCTGCACCGCGAGTCCTCGGCCGAGCATGGGGGAACTCGAGCAGGCCATGCGATGGAGCCTGAGTCACTTGCAGCCGTATCGTTACTCCGACGGCCTCCTCGAGATTCCGATGATGGGCATCAGCGATATCTGGGCCTTCCGTGTGCTCGACCTGGAGCGCGAGGAGTGGATCCGACTGCTCGAGGTCGGCATCGATCATGCCGCAGCGGAGGGACTTCTGTTCAGCATCCTGATGCACCCGCCGGTGCTGGCCTGCCGCGATCCCCACGCGGCCACCCTTCGACGGGTACTCGACAAAACGATCTCACTCGGCGGCTGCATCCTCACCAACGACCTCGCAGCGGAACAGTATGCATGAATCTCCCGAGACACCGCGCATCGTTCCTGTGGATCGGCACGGCTTTGTTGGCCGGATGCGGCCGGCAGCCGAGCACTCCCCCAGCCGTGCCTCCGGCCGCCGGGCGCTCAACCGCTCCCGCCGCGCCGCAGATCACCGCCACCTCGGCAGGTCCGTTTCGCATTGGAATGACCCGGGCGGAGATCGAGGCGGTGCCGAACATGACCACCGTGCCGATCGAGCGGAAGCTGGGCGGCAAAACGGTAAAGCTGATCAGTGTGATGCAGTACGGGCTGCCGATGGTGGTGGCCGAGTTGGACGGCGATCGCGTGGTTTCGCTCCAGGCCATGGGAGAGACGTATCTCGGCCCGGGTGGCGTCCGAGTCGGGTTAAAGGCAGTGCAGGTGGAGCAATTGATGGGTCCGGGCGAGGTGGAGCGTGGCCCGGTCGGCGCCATCGTCACCTTTGCCAAGACTCCCGACCTCCGCTACCGCTTCAGTTCCAGGAAGGCGGGACGACGAGATTGGGCTTCACTCGTGCGCGAGGGCTCCCGACTTGAAGCGATCCTACTGCAGCCGAGCCGCGAAACAGGCGCCCGCTGATCCGGCGGCAAACCGGCTCCGCCCCGAGCCGATAGACTGCGGGAGAACGCTTCGCCCTTTATGATCTCCTACGATTCCCTCACGAACCCGGGCCCCTACCGCGCGGTCCTTCTCGACATCGATGGAACGCTCATCGACACTGCGGATCTGATCGCGGACTCGCTCGAACACACGTGCCGCGTACACCTGGGGAAGACCCATCCGCGAGCAGATTACTACTCCCTGATCGGTCGCCCAGCGCTCGTGCAAATGAAACTCCTCGGCGGCGAGGCACGCGCCAACGCGATGCTCGACACGGCAATCGAGTTTTATGAAAGCCATCAGGAGCGGGAGAAAGCCTTCACAGGCGCGCTCGATCTGCTCGCGCAGCTTCGAGAGGTGGGGATTCGTCTCGCGTTCGTCACCAGCAAGCTGCGGAGGGAGTTGGATCCCACTCTTCAGCGAATCCCGCTGCACCGCTACACATCGGTGATCGTGACCTCCGAGATGACCACCCGGCCGAAGCCGTTCCCGGATCCGGTGTATCTGGCGCTGCAAACCCTTGAAATCGGCGCTGCCGAGACGCTCTTTGTTGGGGACAGCCCCTATGATCTCCAGAGCGGAGCCGCCGCGGGCGTTCACACCGGCGCCGCGACATGGGGGCCCCACCCGGCGTCGAGTTTGGAAGCCGAGAATCCAACCTACATGCTTCGCAGCTTTTCGGAACTACTGCGGATTTGCCGTCCGCGAACGTAAGGAGCTGAGGCGCTTTCAGATGCAACCCTGCTCGCGCATCCCTCAAACCATCCGCCTTTCTCGCGCACTCGCCGCCGCGGTGTGCGTCGCACTTGCGGGGACCACGACTCCGGCGCGCTCGCAGGGCGCGTTCTCGTCGGAAGATCGCGCTCGGCTCGTCGCCTTCTGGAATCAACCAGGGCGGGTTCAGATCTCCGTGTCGCCCGACGCGAGTCAGGCCGGCCCCTTCAAGGTTCGGCTAACCACCGAGGGATCCCGGTGGTTCCTGGCGTACCAGCGCGCGCTCGGCGCCACAGCGACGCCTCCCAGTCAGGATGCGCAGGCCGCCGCGCCGCGCCAACAGGTGTGGGAATCGTGGGTGGCCTCGCGATTGGCCTACGATCGTTGGGTCGCCCAGACGACGGCGGATACGGCCAACGCCGCGCTGAAACAACCGCCGACCGCGCCGGCGCTCCCGCCTCCGGCGCCGCACCCAGGCCCCATCCCGGATGACCTCCTGTCCGCCGTCGGCGCTCCGCCTCCCGCTCTGGCTCGGGCGGTGACGCCGACTCAGCACACCATCGCCCTGGAGGACGGTGAGGGCTATGTCTTCCAGACCCACGTGGGTGTGCGGGAGCGATACGCTTATTACCGCTTCGCGGAGGGAACCATCGCCCTCGGCCCGCTCCTCCGAAATCTCCCCGAAGAAGAGCTGCGAACCCTCTTCGAGTCGGCCGGCTTCTCCCCCTCAGAGCAGCGCGTGGCGCGCGCCGTGTCTCGTCTCGAAGGCGGATTCGAGTCGGTCAATACGTACGATACCGGGTACATCTCCATCGGATTCATTCAGTTCGCCAGTCTGGAGCAAGGTCGCGGATCTCTCATGGCCGTGATGGCGAGGGAGAAGTCCGAGCGCCCGGCGGACTTCGAGCGAGACTTTCGCCGCTATGGCGTGGATCTGGCTCCGGACAACACGCTGATCGTGGTCGACCCCGGCTCCGGCGCAGAACTTCAGAGCGCACAGGCGGTGCTCAAAGTCATCGAGGACAAGCGCTTTGCAGCGGTGTTCCAGCGGGCCGGGCGCCACAGCCTCGCCTTTCGCGTGGCCCAGATCCAGGTGGCCAAGAGCCGCTACTGGCCGTTGGACGATCGGTTCTCCGTGATGCTCGAGGATGGAACACTGCTGCAGGGAAAGGTTTCAGACGTCATCCGGTCCGAAGCGGGGATCGCCACACTCTTCGACCGCAAGGTGAACCGAGGCTCGATCGGTCCCTTTGCGGAGGTGTTGAAGACGATGGCAACTGAGAAGGGTCTGAAGACTGTGGACGAGCTCGCGGCCCAGGAGCACGCCCTGGTGAAGGCGATGAAGTACCGAGCCGACTTTCTCGCGGATCCGGCACTCTCTCAGCCGACGGCACCGCCGATTCCATGAGGGTCGCATGATGGTTGCGTGGTGGATGGGCTTCCCGGCGCTTCCCGATGCCTGGCAGGCGACGCTGCTAAGCGCTGCTGTGGCGTTCGCCGTGCCCATCCTGCTCGCCGCCCTCGGGGAGTGCCTCGTGGAGCGGGCGGGTGTGATCAACATTGGTGTAGAGGGCCTGATGCTGGCCGCTACCCTCGCCGCAGTGGCGGGATCGAACGCGACGCACTCCCCCTGGGTCGGGCTGCTTTGCGGCGCAGGGGCTGCGGCCGTGCTGGGAGCAGGATTCGGCTGGGTCACGCTCTACCGGGGAGCCGATCAGGTGGTCGCCGGCACGGCGCTGAATCTCCTTGCCGTGGGACTCACCGGCGCCTCCTACTTCTCCCTCACTCAGGCGCTCGCGGCGCGCGGCCTGAACCGGCTGGAGGGAGCCAAGTTGCCCGACTGGCGCATTCCCGGTCTCGCCGACCTGCCGCTGGTGGGTCCACTCTTCAACGCGAACGTCCTCTCCTACCTCGCCTTTGCCTTGATTCCGGCAACCTGGTTCTTTCTGTTCCGCACTCGAGCGGGGCTGCAGCTTCGGGCTGTGGGCGAATATCCCGCAGCGGCCGAAGCCACGGGGGCGAACGTGCTGCTCGTCCGCCTCGTGGCAGTGGTGACCGGGGCCGCGCTGGCTGGCCTGGCCGGAGTCTTCCTCTCCATTGGTCACGTGGTGACCTTTGCCGAAAATATGACCGCCGGCAAGGGGTTCATCGCGCTAGCGCTGGTCATCTTCGGGCGGTGGAACCCGTGGGGGGTCGCCGGTGGAACGCTCGTTTTCAGCGTCGCCATCGGCGCCGCAACGGTAATGAGCACTCAGGGCAGAGGTCGACCGGAAGAGGTGGTGTTGCTGGCGCTGCCGTACATCGCCACGCTGGCGGCACTCATCTTCCGACCCGGACGCACCACGGCGCCGGCCGCTCTGGCCAAACCGTACGTGCGCTCCTGACCGCCGCCGCTCCGAGTTCGCGTATAACCCATCAGTACGCATCAACTCATGGTTACTCTCACTCGCAAGATTCGCTTCTCAGCGGCCCATCGCTACTACCTCAGCGATCGTTCGCCCGAGGAGAACACCCGACTGTTCGGCCCGTGCGCCTATCCCCACGGGCATGGGCACGACTACGTCGCCGAAGTCACGCTGGCGGGCGCCATCGATCCCAGCAACGGGATGGTCGTGAACATTTCCGAGCTCAAATCCATTCTCTCGTCGGAAGTGATGAGCATCCTCGACGGCGAGTACCTGACCGCAGAGCACCCCTTGATGGCCGGCCGCATCCCCGCAACGGAAGTCATTGCCGACCTCATCTGGGTTCGAGTGGATGCCGCGCTCCGTGCGCGCGCTCTACCCGCCACTCTCCAGCAAATCGTGGTGGCCGAAAGTCGCAGCCTGTGGTCCGGCTGTACCGCATCCCCCACGAACCCGGAGCACCGCATGTACACCCTCACTCGCGTCTACGAGTTCGCCGCCGCCCACCGGCTCCACAGTGAATGCCTTGACCCGAATGCCAACCGAGAGCTCTTCGGCAAGTGCAACAACCCTCACGGTCACGGCCACAACTACGTGCTGGAGGTCACCCTGAAGGGCGATCCCGATCCCCGGACCGGACTTCTGGTGGATCTGGCGGAGATGGACCGGATTGTCAACGCCGAGGTGGTCGACCGCTACGACCACCGTCACCTCAACCTCGACATCGAGGAGTTCCGCGAACTCAACCCGACCTCCGAAAACCTGGTCAAAGTCATCTGGGACCGTCTCGACCCCTACTTTTCGGAAGACTCCCTGCATCGCGTCACGATTCGAGAAACTGAGCGGAACATATTCACGTACGAAAGGGATCCCCGATGAACGACCGAGACTCAAAATTGCAGCGACTGGAAGGGCTCTTCAAAGAACTCCTGGAGGTAGTTGGCGAGAATCCAACTCGCGAAGGGCTGCTGAAGACCCCGAGCCGGGCGGCCAGGGCATTCCTCGACTTCACACTCGGCTACGAGCAAGACCTGACGACCGTCCTGAACCAGGCCGTGTTCACGGAAGAGTTCCAGGACATGGTCATCGTACGAAACATCGAGATGTACAGCCTGTGCGAACACCACCTGGTTCCGTTCTTCGGAACGGTTCACGTGGGCTACATCCCCAACGGCAAGATTGTCGGCCTCTCCAAAATCGCCCGGCTCGTGGAGATGTATTCGCGGCGCCTTCAGGTGCAAGAGCGGCTCACCCATGAGGTGGCCCAGGCGCTTGAGGACGCCATCTGCCCCCGCGGCGTTGCCGTGGTGATCGAAGCCCGGCATCTCTGTATGATGTCTCGCGGGGTTGAGAAGCAGCACTCCAGCATGGTGACCAGCGCCGTGCTCGGCGCCTTCCGCGACGATCGCGCCACCCGTCAGGAGTTCTTCGACCTGATTCGGACCGGGGTCAAGCCGTAGCTGCTCCGACCAGGGAGTGGGCGGTCCGCGGCGCATTCGGCCTATAACTTCCCCGTCACGCTTCAGAGGAGCTTCGGAATGGAATTGAAAGTCTTGCAGCCGGCCGGCGGCGTCTCACCCGGCGCAAGAGGTGAGGTGCGTGTGGGTGGGCCCCTCACCGCGTTCGGACCGGTTCGTCCCGACTGGCTCAAGGTTCGTGCTCCCGGCGGACCCGTCTATCGCGACTTGAAGCAATTGGTGTCGGACCTCCGACTCCACACGGTTTGCGAGAGCGCCCGATGCCCAAACATCGGTGATTGTTGGGAACGGCGGTCCGCGACCTTCATGATCCTGGGGGATATCTGCACTCGGGCGTGCGGCTTCTGCGCGGTGAAGACAGGGCGACCGGAAGGACTGGATCGGGAAGAACCCGAGCGCGTGGCCGAGGCGATCTCCCAGTTGGGCTTAAGATTTGCGGTCATCACGTCGGTGAACCGCGATGAACTTTCCGACGGTGGAGCCGAGATTTTCGCCGCGACGATCGAGGCGGTACGACGACGCTGCCCCGACACCGGAGTAGAGGTCTTGATCCCCGACTTCGAGGGGAACGCCGAGGCTCTGAAGGCCGTGCTCGACGCCCGACCGCAGATCCTCAATCACAACATTGAGACCGTACCCCGGTTGTACCGTCTGGTTCGGCCCCAGGCGAAGTACGGGCGCTCCCTGGAGTTGCTCGAAAGGGCCCGAGAGTACTCGCCGAAAGTGGTCACGAAGAGCGGCATGATGCTCGGGGTCGGCGAAGAGCCCGACGAGATACTACGGACGATGGCGGATCTTCGCGCTGTGGACTGCGACGTATTGACTCTTGGACAGTACCTTCGGCCCTCTCTGCAGCACATACCAGTGGTCCGTTACGTGGATCCCGCCGAGTTTGCGGATCTGCGGGACCAAGGATTGCGCATGGGATTCCGTCACGTGGAGAGCGGACCACTGGTCCGCAGTTCGTATCACGCCGACGAACAGGTCCCGCGGTAGCTCGGGAGATTCGGGTAAGGGCACAGTGCAGGCGCGCAAACAGTCCATATTTGTGGATTTCGTGTGGCTTAAGACTTTCCTAAGGCTGATCGGCTTGCGAAGAGATTGTCGCCGCGCGGCGAGCCCGATAAGCTATCTAGAAGCGTGAGCGGCGCCCGATACGGGCGCTGTGGGATTGAGTATTTGAACTGATGGACACCCTTCTTGCGGGCTCGGCGGCCGTCGATATCACCCCTGAGCGTCCACAGTGGCTGGATGGCTACGGGAACCGCACGGCTCCATCGGAGGGGGCCTACCAGAGCATCCGTGCTTCTGGACTGGCGTTGGCGCAGAAAGACGCCACTTCGGCGGGATTCCTGCTGGTTTGCGCCGAAGTCCTCTGCTTCGATCGGGAACGAACCGAACCCCTGAAGCGGCGAATCAGCCTCGCCACCGGCGTACCCTTCGAGGCAATCGTGCTGTCCGCGTCGCACACGCACTGCGCTCCGCGGGTGTGCGACATGGTGATGCCTGGGGTTGTCGACGCCGAGTACGTCTCCTGGTTCGAAGCTCGGTGTGTGGAGGCAGCCGAAAGAGCGTGCGCCGACTTGACGGCCGTTCGCGCGTCGGTCTCCCGCGCCCATGACAAACTGGGAGTAAACCGTCGTTTTCCGGTGGGCGACGGAGTGGTTTCCAGGTCCAACCCGAACGGGACTCGCGATGCGGATGTGGACACCCTCTGGCTAAGACGGCTGGACGGCAGCCTCCACACCTCCTGGACCATCGCCTCCACCCACCCCACCAGCCGGGGCGGTCCGCTCATTGGGGGAGACTACCCGGGCTTTCTAACACGGCGCATTGAGGACGAGCTCGGAGGACGAGCCCTTTTCTCCCTCGGCTGCGCCGGCGATGTACGTCCCAACTTCACCCGCGACGGAAGCGCGTTTCGGATGGCTGACCTGGAGGAAGTGGAAGCCGCAGGGAACGAAATGGCTCGTGAGGTACTGGCATCAGCGGCAGAGGCGCGGAAGATCCGGTTGGACCGGGTGCGAAGCGGGCGATGTGAAGTCTCAGCCATGCTAGCCGACGAACCGTCCGTCGAAGAGTTCGGGTTGATTCAAGAGACGGACTCGAATCCCCTAAAGAGGGAGTGGGCCAGACGGATGTTGGAAGAGGGGCGGCACCCGAACACGGTGCCTCACGAGATCCAGGTGCTTGCGCTGGATCCCGGTCTGGTCTGCCTCTTCTGGTCCGGTGAGGTCGTGTCAGACTACGCGCTTTGGTTCAAGGAACAAACAAACGGAGCACCCTACCACGCGATGGTCGGCGCCTATTGCAACGCTGCAATGGGATATGTGCCTAGCCGTTCAATCTACCCTCGAGGCGGGTATGAAGTGAATGGAAGCCATTTCTACTACCGGCTTCCGGCGCCCTACGCGCCGGTTGTAGAGGAGCAGATCAGGACGGCCACCCTGACGCTGCTACAGGAAACAATGCCATGGACTCGCGAACACAGTTAGTTTTTATTGACTTCGAGAACATCGCCCGCGCCATCCGGCAAAACCAGTTGGATGAACGTGTCGATCTCAGAGCGATCCTCACACAGCTCGAAGAACGTGGGCGAGTTCTCCTGAAACGTGCCTACGCAGACTGGGGCTATTACAAAGATTACCGCACCGAATTGCTCCAGTACGGAGTCGAGGCGGTGCAGGTCTTCTCCAGCCCTCGAGATCGAGAGAGTTGGAAGAGCACCACGGATGTTCGTCTCGCGGTGGACGTCATGGAAGCGATCTACCGTACCACCGATGCGACCGACATCGTGCTGGTAACAGGCGACGGCGGTCTCCTTCCATTGGTCACCCGGCTGCGAGAGTACGGGAAGACGGTAGTCGGGCTCGGACTCAAGTCGGCCAGCAGCCAGTACTTCGTCCGGAATTGCGATGACTTCATTCAGTATGAGGAGATTGCGGAGTGGAGCGGTGAGGACGGCGAGCACCGCGGGGTGGACGGCATCCCCGGCGTCAAGCGCGACTCCCGCAGTCTGCTACTGGCAACGGTGCGCCGCATGGCGGATCGGCAGGGGCTACCTGGAATGCCTCCTCCCGGGACACCTCTCAAAGCTGCCGCCGTGCGCGCTGCGATGCGGCGGAATGACCCCAGTTGGGACGAGCGCACCGATGGTCACACCACCTTTGTGGATTTCCTTCAAGCCCACGAAGATGTCGTGCTCTGCGGTCGTCCGGCCGATGCTGCAGACTACTTCGTGGCGGAGCGCAACACCGTTGCCGAAGGCAACCTCCAGAAGATGCTCGATCAGTTCACGGGCGGGGAAGCCACCGGCGAACGGGACGAGGTGATCGAAGCACTCCGGAAGTCGCTGCGAACGCTCGGATCCCCGGACGGAACCACGGATTTGCCGCAGCGGATATCGGTGCGCGGAACCCAACTCAAGGCCCAGTTGAAGCAAGAGATGCCCGGCTTTGATGAGAGCCTCCTTGGATTTCCGACCTTTCTCGACTTCCTGCTCAGCCTTCGAGAGCAATTCCGGGTGGCACGTCCCGATTCTCGAGGAGATGTACTGGTGGCGGAACGAGAAAGCCCTGCGGAAGCAAGCCTGGTGTCGCTTCCTCTGGCCGCTCCGACGCCTTACGCGTCCGCATCCCAGTCCCCGTCCAGCGGAACCTGGGTGCAGACTCCAGCCCAACGGTATATGGGGGCACTGCGGATTCGTCGCATCCGCTCGGTTCCCATGGAGGAGCGCTACTCGATTATCGTTCGGCTCTTCGAGATCTTCCGAGAGTCGCACGACAAAGGCGAGATCATCTCGCTCAAGGACGCCAAGGATCGATTGCACCAGACGTTGGAGCAGGGGTCGCCTTCCATCTCCTGGGACAGCATCAACAACGTGGTTTACCACCTGTTCTGGACCTACTGCTTCGAGTTTGGGGACGGTCCGGATGATGTGCCGCTCTGGGAGCGCCCCACGGCGTGGACCGGCGGGGCCGAATCCGCGGAAGAAGTGATCCGACGCTGCGACCTCGGACTGATCCGAATGATCTCCGACGTCGTGGGCCAGGTCGACCCCGTCGTGGTTGCGGAAGTGCTCGGCGATGGAAGCCCGGAACGGCTCCCCTACTTCGAGGACATCTGTTCTCAGATCAATTCCCGCTTCGCCCCCGGAGCGCGGAACTAAACTCGAGGCGACGCCCGGCGATCCGAACTCAGGGATTGTCGGGCGTCGTCTCCAGGCGGCGGAGTTGCGAGCGCAATTCCGAGGCCTGATCGGGATCTTCTCGGCGCAGTGCGTCGTCCAGCATTAATCGCAGTCGCTGCCGATAGCTGATCCCATATCGAGCTTCCAACTTCCGCCGAAGCTCATCCAGCGATGCATACTCGCTGCTGTCTTCGAACTCATCCAGCCGCTGCTGCTCGGCAAAGATCTCTTTGACCTGCCGGATGCCCCGCTCGACTTCCACGAACGCGGCCTTCACATCCTCTTGCCCGGACAGGTGCATCAGGGCGAGCGCCTGCACGCGATGGCTCATGATGAATGGCCGATACTGGTCCGACGCCAGCCAGTCTTCCCGATCGCGAGCAAACGCCTTGAGGAGTTCCAGGATGCTCAGGTTGTGGTTGGCGTCCTGCACCGCCCCAGCATAATCTTGAAGCGCCATTCGAGTGATTCGCCGGTGGTAGTACTGCAGCGACTCCTGCCGGAGAGCCGCGCAATCGGGCGTGGAGAGTTCAAAACCCTCGTACCACCCGGTCCGCGCCCGATGCTCCTCGGCGGTTTGACGATAGTGGTCCAGCAGCGACTCTCGTCCGAAGGGGCGGATGCCGTCCGGCCGGCCCACCGTCTCCATCTGCAGTAAGCCCAGATCGATGCGAATCTGGAGCTTCGGAGTGCCGTCGCGACCTTCTACCGTTCGAACCTGCAAGCCGCTCTCCGAAGCAAACGCCCAATCGCGCAGCACCTGTGAGATGTCGTCAATCATAGATCAGCAGGGCCCGGACCAACCCTCTCCGCGCAGCAGGTTCGGGTCAACGAAGCGGGTCACCTTCTCACTGCTAGTTGGACACCGATCGGACGGACTCGAAGGGAGGCGCGGCGAGCGTCGTGGGGTTCACTCGCTGCCGGCTCTGCCGCCGGCGCAACTTGTCTTCGTACATCCGGCAATCGGCCATGTGGATGAGCGCCCGAGCGTCGACTCCATCGACCGGATAGGACGCCGCCCCCACACTCGCGCCGATCACGACCTTACCGTCGACCAGCCCTAGCCGGTCGATCGTCGTGCGGACTCGATTCGCCACGCGCTCGGCCTGATCCCTGCCGGCTCGAGGGATCAGCACCACAAACTCATCGCCGGCATATCGACAGACAAGGTCATCGGTTCTGGCAATCTGGAGCAGATTTGAGGCGATCGTGCGAAGCAAGTCATCCCCCCGCAGATGGCCGAGCCGGTCATTCACGGCTTTGAATCCATCCAGGTCGAGCATCACGAGCCCGAATTGCTCCGCTTCCCGGCTCTTGCCGTCACTATCGAGCGCGAGCACCAGTCGATCAAGCTGGCGGAAGAGGCATCGACTGTTGGCGAGACCGGTGAGCGGGTCGGTGAAGGCCAGTTCCCGATGTTCCTCGAAGCGACGCAGGTTCTGGATGGCGGCCGCAGCGTGTTCAGCAACGACACTCAAGATCCGGAAGTGATGCTCTCCGAGGATTCCGTAAGCGGTGGTGTAAACGGCGAGGACACCCAGCCGTTCGGTGCCGTGGGCCACCGGAACCGCGGCGGCGGAGCTGAGCTCCACGTTCTCATCCGGTGCGAAGCGGCGAGACACGTCAGGGAGGGCGGACACACCGAATCGCGCAACACCGGTTGCCGCGATGGATCCGGCGAGACCCTCGCCCACTTCGATCGTCATGCCCTGAAGTCTCTCTCCAAACTTGCCGGCGCAGCGAACCGCATGCAGTTGCTTCCGGTCATCGTCCAGAAGATACAGCGCCACGCAGTCGGCGGGTACCAGCGACAGCACCCGGTCAGCGATGACGGTGAGAATGGAGTCCAGGCTCTCCTGCTCGGCCAGCGCCTCGGCAACCCCGCAGACGGCTGCCATTTCCGCGGCGGCCTGCCCAATCTGGACCAGCGCGGATGGGGGCCGATCCGGCTCCAGAGCTCGTTCGGCGACCTGACGGCGATTCTCCACTTCCTCCGCCTCAACCTGGGGCCAGAGTTCCGGGAGCACCTTCAAGAAGCACTGCACAAGAGCAGGATCAAACTGCTTCCCGGCGCCCTCGCTCAAGATTTCCATGGCCTCGTCGCAGCTCATGGCCCGACGGTAGGGGCGGTTGCTGGTGAGGGCGTCGAACACATCGACAATCGCGATGATCCGGCCGCCGATCGGGATGTCTTCGCCCTTCAGGCCATTCGGGTATCCCCGACCATCCCACCGCTCGTGGTGGGAGAGCACCACATCCACAACAGGGAAGTCGAACGGAACCTGCGACAGAATCTCTGCGCCGATGGTCACGTGGCTCTGCATCCGCTTGAACTCTTCGCTGCCCAGCTTTCCCGGCTTCAGAAGGATGTGGTCCGGAATCCCCAGCTTGCCGATGTCGTGAACCACCGCGCCGGTTTCAACAGCCTGCAGGATCTTCTCTTCAACACCCGCAGCAAGCGCGAGCGCCTTGGCGTAACGGCGCACGCGGTTGATGTGGGAGGACGTGTTCCGGTCCTTGGCATCAATGGCGGTCGCGAGCGAGGCGATGATCGCCTCGTTCAGAGCGTTGAGCTTCTCAACGTGGTTCTTTTCTTCCGTCAGCTTATCGGTGTAGATGCGGTAGGACTTGTAGATCACCCACAGCCACGGCAGGAACGCCAGTGACCAGATGTTCATAAAGCCCCAGAGGAACTGAACCGCTACGGCGATGGTGCCGGAGGCAAAGAAGCCCGGCGCGGTCCACAGGAAGTTCTCCCTCCAGACCTTGAGCCAGCGTTCGCTCCGCTGCAGAGCAATAGCATAGGAGACGCCCAGCGTATTGATCAGGAAGTAAGAAGAGGTGAAAGCCGTTAGTGCGAGAACGTCCGTGAACTGGTGAGTGGCGCCGACCTGGCGAATCGCTGAGTAAAACCCGGCCGAAGCGGCGGCCGAAATGGCGCAGTTCCCGACATTGAACAGGCTTCGATGGATCGGGAGCGAGACGCGCTTAATTCGCCACAACTTGTCGTCGGGCCTGAAGTAGCTGCCGACCAGCGCCCCGAGGATCGCGCAGTAGACGGCGCCCGCCTGGCCCTGCAGCAAGACCGCCAGACACGACACCGCGAAGGTGAGCGTCATCTTGCCCTGGAGAACGGTGAGTTCCACCTTCCAGGTGCTGAAAACAGCGCTCGCGATCAGCAAAACCGCCATGATCCCGGGATCCAGGACGCGCCCCGGAAACAGCACTGCCGATGCGACGGCAGGGATCATCAGACATACGTTGATGGCCAGGTAAAGCCGGAGCGGCTTTGAAAGATCCCGGTATCGCATTCTTTGACCTGGAAATCCCCGTCCTGCCCGGCTAGGAGCCTGTCCGAGATTCGAGAACGCTTTCCTGTCGCGCGCCGAAGAATAGCTCCATCAAGGCTCGCTTTTGGCTCTAGTGGGCTCGATTAGCTCGAAAAGTGCGGCAGAATCACGCAAATGGGGCCAAAGCGACCT
>SXGS01431980.1_pt1 | contig 27168 bp, 23 predicted proteins | sample 3174681 | NCBI WGS metagenome assembly SXGS01 (sample SAMN11356861, study PRJNA531348) | freshwater metagenome | isolation source: freshwater sample F1-80 | place: China: Fuxian Lake, Yuxi | collected 2017-12-25 | reverse complement strand
CTTGCAATACGTGATTCCTTATACCTTTGGTTCCATAATAAGATGCGTAGGCCCTGGGGTGAAGCGCCGTAGTGGTTGACACGGCGAACAATAGAGTGGTAACATTTCGTGTTCAGTCACGCCTTTCTCCTCCACTCACTGGGTTCCCCAGTTCACCAGGCGGGTCCAAAAAGCGCCAGCATGCCAGCCGAAAGTCTCCAGGATGTCTGGTTTCGCTTCAAGCACCGGGGCGATTCCCGAGCGCGCGACACGCTCATTGACAACTATACCTACCTGGTCAAGATCACTGCCGGCCGCATCGCCGGCGGGGTGCCTCCCAGTCTCGACCGCGAAGACCTGGTCTCCGCCGGCGTGATCGGCCTCATCCGGGCCGTAGACCAGTTCGATGCGTCCCGTCAGGTGAAGTTTGAGACGTACGCGATCGCGCTGATCCGCGGCGCCATTCTGGAACTTCTGCGGGGTGAGGACTGGGCGCCGCGCTCCGTACGCGACAAGATCAAGCTGCTCGAGCGGACGTACGCCCAGGTCGAGATGCGACTTGGCCGGCCGGGTACCGACGAAGAGATCGCGGGAGTCCTCGGGCTGGCGGTGGACGGGCTCCACAAGATGCTCTCCGAGGTGGCGCAGGCGTCCGTGCTTTCTCTGGACGAGACCCTGTTCTCGTCCGAACCCGACACAGCTCTGCGTGTGGTGGACACCGTGGAGGACAACTCCGGCCACAGCGACACGCTGCGATCGGTGGAAAAGCGAGAGCGCCGGCACGCGCTGACACGCGCCATAACGCGTCTTCCGGAACGCGAACACCTCGTGCTTTCGTTATATTACTACGAAGGGCTCACCTTCAAGGAGATCGGCCGCATTCTCAAGGTCTCCGAGTCCCGCGTTTTCCAGCTTCACCAACAGGCGATGATGCGGCTGCGGGGCTATCTGGCGGCAGATCGGGACCTCTTCAGCGAGTGATGAACACCTACACAGGTCGGTTTCGTGGAGCGCAGTCTCGGGCGCTCCTTTTTGTTGCCTTGACGGCAACGGTGGCTGGGTTGACAGGGTGCAGCACCAAACCGGTCTGCGCGGTCAACGGCAAGGCCCTTACCGAGAAAGAATTCGCGACCCTGTGCGAGACCACCTCGCAGGTACAACCTCAGCGGGGATCGGTCGGACAGCAGGTGTTGATGCGGTGGATCGAGGCCGCCCTGCTTGCCGACGAGGCGCGCAAGCAAAAGGTGTATCCCACGGACGCCGAACTCGAGGCGCGGGTGGACATGTTCCGGAAACAGGCGTCTTTCACCGGGGGTGACTTCCGGGCGATGCTGGCGCAGCAGGGCATGACGGAACCGGTTTTCCGCCGCGAGATGCTGGCGAGCCTCATCCGTGACAACGTGATGCTGCGCGGCGTGACCGTTTCGGACGCAGACATCGAGAAGGCGTTCAACGAGCAAAAGAACAGCATGACCCAGCCGGAGCGGGTCAAGATCTCGCAGATCACGCTGGACAGCGAAGCGAAGTTGAAGCAGGCGCGCGATGACCTCGCCAGCAACACTCAGTTTTCGCTGGTCGCTAATACCCACTCCAAAGACATGTTCGCTCGGTCGGGCGGCCAGGTCCCGTTCGAGTTCACACGCGCGAACATTCCTCCGGACGCGCCGGTGCCGAAAGCCGCCGTCGAGGCCGCCTTCAAGTTGAAGCCTGGCGACGTGAGCGAACCGATCAAGGCGGGCGGCAACTGGGTGATCGTGAAGCTGGAAGAGAAGATTCCGGAGAAAGTGCCCAGTCTCGACACGTTTCGCGAAGCGATTCGCGCCACGCTGCGGATGCAGAAGGGGCAATCAAACCCGCTTCAACCCGAGATCCAGCGCAGCCTGGTCGAGACCATCAAGAACGCACGCGTCGAGATTCACCGGCCGGAGTATCAGAGTCTGGAGCGCCAGATCCAGCAAATGGGGCAGGCGCCGCCCCCCGGACAGGGGATGCCTGCGGGACAGGGGATGCCTGCCGGAGTGCCGTCCGGTGCCCCGGGTCCGCCCGGAGGAGCGCCTCCGCCCCCCCCTCCGCCCCGGTAGGCGGGTCGTGAGTCGCGCGCTCCCTCCGCAACTCGTGATTGCCGGGCTTGGTCCGGCAGGGCTGGACTTGCTGCCCGAGCACACGCTGCGCGTGCTGACGCACGCGCAGCGTGTGCTCCTTCGCACGGGTCGGCACCCCGCAGCGCGCGAGTTGGCGCAGCGGGGTGTGAGGTTTGATACCCTCGACCAACTCTACGAGCGGGCGGTTTCCTTTGAAGATCTGTATGCTCGCATCGCGGCGCACGTGCTTGACTCCGTTCAGGTGGGGCCCGATGCCGGGGCCCCTCTTGAGGAGGGGCCGGCACTCGTCTATGCGGTTCCCGGCCACCCACTCCTGGGCGAAGAGAGCGTGCGTTTGCTGCTTCCGCGCGCTCAGGAGCGTAAGTTCCGCGTGCAGATCCTGCCTGCGCCCGGCTTTGTAGACGTAGTCGCTGTGGCGCTTGCCGAAGCGGGCGAGGTGCCCAATCTGGTGGAGTGGCAGGTGGTGGATGGCGCTGCCCTCACCGCAGTGTGGTGGGATACCGGTCGGCCCACGCTCATCTTTCAGGTGGACGACGGACCGACCGCTTCCCGCACCAAGCTTGCGCTGACCGAGGAATACCCGGACGAATTTCCCGTCTGGATAGTGCGGCATGCCGGTGAGGCGGGCGCGGCGCAGGTGCTCCGTCTGCCGCTGTACCAGTTGGACCGCAAGGAAGCGGGGGCGTATGACCACCTCTGCACGCTGTATCTCCCACCGCTGCCTGCAGAACAGCGGCGCCCCGGCTTCCGGGAGTTTGTGGAGGTAGTCGCTCGCTTGCGGGCGCCGGATGGGTGTCCGTGGGATCGGGAACAGGACTATCGCTCACTGCGTCGCTACGTCATTGAGGAAGCGTACGAGGTTTTGGACGCGGTGGACGACCAGGATCCGGATCGTTTGTGTGAGGAATTGGGTGACCTGATGCTCCAGGTGCTCATGTATTCACAACTGGGTCGGGAGGACGGCACTTTCGATATCCGGGATGTGATTGCGGTCCACCTGGAGAAGTTGATCCGCCGCCACCCCCACGTGTTCGGCAGCGTTTCCGCCGCCGACACGGACGAGGTCCTGCGGAATTGGGAGCGCATTAAGCGGGAGGAGAAGCCGGAGCGCGCAAGCATCCTGGATGGCGTACCCGCCGGGCTGCCCGCGCTGATGAAGGCGCTCGAGGTGAGCAAGCGAGTGGTCCGCGTGGGTTTCGAGTGGCCCGCGTTGCCGGACGTACTGGCCAAGGTGGAAGAGGAATTCCGCGAGTTTCGCGCCGAGTTACCCGAAGGGTGTACTCCGGATCGTGTGCTTGCCGACGAGACCCGTGCCCGCCTGGAGGCGGAGCTGGGCGACCTGCTCTTCACCCTCGTGAATGTCGCCCGCTGGCTCAAGTTGGATCCGGAAGACGCACTGCGGCAGATGGTCGCACGCTTCAGTCGTCGCTTCCGCGAGGTGGAACGGCTTGCGGCGGCCTCGGACTCACCGTTAACCGAGTTGTCGCTGGAAGAACTCGATCGGCTCTGGGGACAGGCCAAGATTGCGGTCGGCTAACCCGCGGGGGACGGTCACCATTCGTCGGGCAGCACCTCTGCCCGGTGTCGCCAGGTGTGTCGCAGGGCGCTCAAGCGCTGCCGCAGCGTAGGGCGTTTCTCCCGCACGGGTGGCATGCGCGGCGGCGCGGGCGGACCCGGTGCTTCTGCAGTGGTCTGCCCCTGCGCCAGCAGCCTGTCTATGGCGGTCCGGTCTGCGTGGCTCCACGCTGCGTGAAGTTGCCCGGCGCCGTCGCCCCGGATTGCAATGCACCCCTGCGCTCCGACAACGGGCGCCTCAGTGCGCAGCAGCAGATTGGCGAGCCACGGCGCCCACTGGCAGTCGCGGGGCGTGTAGGCCGTCATCGGGACACACGCGGCGCCGGGAGGGAGCGCCTCGGAATGGGTAAGACAACGCGCACCCGCGAATCCCTGCTCGCTCGCCAACATCTTCGCGAGGGTCGTCGAAATCCCCACCGGGAGCAGAGCAAGTGACACCGGCGAGCGGCGCATCTCCCGTTCGTACAGTCGCTGCAGCGGACGATCCGGGTTCCAGCCCCGATCCAGGTCCGCAGCCCCCAGTTCTCGCAGCAGCCGGCTCAGATTGCGCCGCAGTGCGGGCGAGACGTTCCCCGCTTCGCTGCCGAAAGTGACGCTCCCGTGGTGAAACACATCCCAGCCCGTGAGCCACGCAAGACCGAGCCGGTGGCGCCAGCACTGAACGGCAGTCCAGACCTCATCGTAGCCGTAGCCGCTCATCGCTTCGGGCATGCCGTCCCACGCACGGAACGCGGCCGGCCGCACAGCCCAGCAGGCACCGTTGACGCCGTCTACGCGGAACTCAATCTCTGCGGCGCCGGTCGGCCTTCCGGGGCTCAGGACGGCCAGAAGCGGCCAGTCCCCGAAGAGGGTGGTCAGCCGGCTCAGATCGCCCGCGGAACGGAATTCCAGGTCGTTGTTGGCCACAATCCAGAGGTCGCCGCGTGCGGCGGCAGCACCCAGGTTGACCGCCGCGCAGTAGTTGAACGGAGTGCGGCGGAACGGGACCAGCCGCGCACCGATCTCGGCTGCGAACACCTGTGTTCCGTCTGTGCTGCCCGAGTCTACGATCACCCACTCGAGGTCCACTCCCGGGTTCATGGTCTGCACGGACTGCACCAGGGCGCGGGTGTAGGTGAGGCCATTCTTCACCGGGACGATGAAGCTGATCATGCGGATGCCAACCGGTTCCGGGGGACGCGCATTTTACGCGTCAGAACGGAACGGATATGGGAGCGGACCGCGGTTCCTGGCCCCGGGAAAGACGAAACTCCAGGTGCGCGCCGGTGCCTGCCAATTCACGCGGAACCAGCAGATAAATGTACTGGAGATTGCGGTCCCCATCAATCAGGACAGAGCCGGAACCGCCCGGCCACTGCCGCACCGTCCCTGCGGTATCCAGGAGGCGGACCGAGTTCTTGTCCACATGCCACAGGTCCAGTGCGGCTGTGCGGGAGCCCACGACGAACCATGCCGCCGCCAGATCATCCGGGATGCGGCCGAACCGGGCGCCGACTGGTTCTCCCTTGCCTGCCTCGAGCCAGGCGGGCAACGGAGGAGGGACAACCTCGCCTTCGCTCAACGTGGATACCCATCGGACCTCATCCGGGCCACCGCCGGGCCGGGGACTTACGTCGCGGTAGAGCCAGGCGAGTCCCCCCACGGTAGCGAACACCAGGAGCCACATCAGCGGGACGCGGCGCGCGCGGCTCGCGGCCGGGGAAAGCGAGTCGGGGGAAGGTCATGGCATGAAAGGCGGAGCGCGGAACATCGGGCGACAATGCCAGTCAATTCTAGCAGGAGGAAGCGTATGACGGACCTTCGGATCGGAACCGGCCGCGCTGCGCAAGGTCGCGCGCGGGCCCAGACGGTGGATGCAGGCGACATCCCCTGGCGAGGGATAGGCGCTGGTCTGGCTGCCCTGGCGATCCTGGGCGGCGGGCTGTGGATCAATGCAGCCGTGGACGCGCAGCGGCCGAGGGGATCGGACACGGAACAGATCCGCCGCCTGCTGCAGACGGCAGAGCAGGCAGCCGAACGTGGCGATGCTGCTGCCATCGGACGGCTGGTATCGGATGACTATCGCGACGACGCCGGCTTTTCGGATACCAGCGTGCGGTACCAGATCCGCGACTATCTGCGCACCCATCGGTTTTCCGAGGTAACGATCCCGAGCCGGGCGCTGCAAATCTCGGTCGGACCCGATGGTCAGACGGCCACCGCCTCCTTTCCGGTGATGCTCCAGGTTCAACGCCGGGAAGAGGCTGGATCGGTCCATCTCACCCTGAGCCTGACGCTCCACAAGGATCCGGTGCACTATTTCTACGTGTTTCCGGGCACGGAGTGGAAAATCACGCGCACCGAGGGATACATGCCGCTGGCCGAGTAGCGGAGATCCCGGAGCCGGTGATCGCGGTCGTTATCCTCCGTCGCTGCGCGGTGTACAGTCCGGGTCCTCGGCGCCCGAGCGACGGAGAGAAGCGAAAAAGGACCCGCCGGAGCGGGTCCTTTCTGCGTTTGCCGGCTGGCGCTCCGTTTACGGGAGCGGCATCGCTTCCAGTGCCAACCCCGAATCAGTCTTCTTCACGATGAGGAGGCTGTCCTGGGTCGCGGCATAGAGGGAGGCGCCCTTCAGGTTCTCCAGCGGCTCGATGCCGGCCTGCGGGGTCTTGCCGCCGTTGCCGCGGTCCGCGGCCTTCTCGTTGATCAGTTCAGTCTGCTTGGCGTCCTTTGCCTCGACCTTCAGCGTGCCGAAGACGCTGTTGTTGAGGAGCAGGTTCTGCTCGCCGCGCCGGCCGTAGGCGATCATGTTCATTGGCTGGTTGCCGCTGCCGAGTTCTGCGACTGTGGTGCCGGTCACAGTGGCGCCCGGCTTCAGTTCTTCCAGGTTGAAGCGCACCACCGGAGTGCAGACGTAGGCGGCCATCAGGTAGTCCTTATTCTCCGCGTCCCGGTAGACCGCGAGGGTCTGGATCGGAGAGGCTGTCTCCTGTTTCTTGTGGTTTACGTGGAAGATCGAAGTCGAATACCGCTCGACTCCGTCCTGCCGGAAGGGCACCGGGACCGATACCAGGTTCGAGGTGAACTGCTCGGTCGAGAGTGCCGACACCAGGACGCGGCCACGGATGAAGACGATGTCCCCGATCACTCGGGTATCCATTGTGCCGCGGCGCCCGAAGCGAGGCATTCCCCCCACCATCACCTTCCCGAACGGCTTGTCGGAGAGGTCCACCATCGAGACCTGGCCCTTCGGATCCACGGCGAAAAGGCCGTAGTTTGCCGGGTTCGCGGCATTCTGGTCCGCGCCATCGGTCTTGCGTACGGAGACGTAAACCTTCCGGGAGACGGGGCTGATCGCGATATCCTTGATCTGGATGCCCGCCTCGGTGGTTCCGAGCTTTCCGGCGATCGTGGCGCCCAGGCTGGGAACGGCCTGGTACGGCTCAGCCTGAGCCCGCTCTTCCATCAGGTCCACGCCATAGATGGCGCCTGCCTGATCGTCGGCGAAGAAGAGGACTCCGGCGGGGCTGAAGGTGATCGGTCCGATGGCCTTGTGGTCCCATGTGCCCTTGGCGAACCCGGCGACCTGGGCGGCTTTGCCCCGAGGAGCCTGAGCGGCCTGAGCACGGGTGCCGACCGACCAGCCGACGACAGCGGCGGCTGCGAGGGCCCCCGCTGTCCAGAGGGAAACACGTGAAGACTGGCTGAGCATGGATTCTCTCCTGGCCCATCACCGATCCGGTTCATAGGCGACTTTTCAGTGTCGTCTGCTGTTCAAATGAGGGCCGTCCGGTTGTTTTCCACGGATCCACAAGACTCCTCCTGTGATCCCAGACACGCATTCTGCAGAAAGGCCCCGATGTTCTCTCCTGTTCCGTCGCCTCCTTCTGGTCGGATGACTTCTGCGTGCGAAGGGGATCGGAGGACGCCACGATTCCGGCCGGGTGGTGCTTCACGAGGGTGGGGTTACGTCCATGTCGCGTGAGGCGGGCTATGCCGTGTACCTCGTGGACCCAGGGCCGGATCGTCCGGGCCTTCTGGTGCTCCTGGGCCAGGTTCTCGGACTCCGACCGGAGGACGCGGCGGAGTATCTGAGGGAATACCCGAGCCTCATAGGGTTCTACGAAACGGAACTCGCGGCCCGCAACCTGGCCGATCGTTTTCGGGAGTTCGATGCGATCGCGGTAGTGCGGCCGGCGGATCAACCTCTGGCTCCGGCGCCGGTGGTGCAGGTAGACCCGGCAGCGGCGCAGCCGTGGCTGCGTGCGGCGCTGCTCACACTCGGGGTGATCCAGCTTGCGGTGGCGTATGTCTGGTTTCGAGAGGGAAGGTGGGTTGCCGCGTTCTTTGGGCTCTGCCTCGCGGTGTACGTGCTGGCCTATTTTGGGAAGGGGTTCCGGCGGTGAACGGTTCTAATTCAGGTGGATCCGGTCGTCCGTCGCCCGGAACCGTACCGCTACCTGGGTGCGAGGTGGCGGCGCCTCCGGGAGTTGTGAGTACTGGCGATCCAACACTTCGAGGTCTCGACGCAGTCGAAATTCGGTGTCGCGAGTCTCCAGGAGTTCCTGGTGGTCCTCCACGGGCCCTTGCACCAGACCCGCGATGACGAACGAAAGGTCTATCGGGTTGCCCGGGAATTCCAGTTCACGCGTGGGCTTTCCTGTCAACGCGAGTATCCGCTCGATGAACCGGGTGGCCGCCGCCTGCACGTCCGCGGCCAGTGTCTCCAGTTGACCCGAAGGATCGTCGGCGAACAACTCGACCTCTCCCTCCAGATACGGCTGGGAGTGAAAAAGGCGGCGGACCCGGAACCTTTCCCGGCCGATACCGAGTAGATTGACTCTGCCGCCTTCGATTTCGGTCACGTTCACGATCTCGCAGAGTGAGCCGATACTGTAGGGGTCGGCGGGTCCACCGACTTCTTCCCCGGAGCGGATGAGGCACACACCGAACTGGCGGTCTCCTTCCAGGCAATGCCGGATCATCTGTTGATAGCGCGGCTCGAAGATGTGCAGCGGGAGCGGCATTCCCGGAAACAGCACCACGTTCAGGGGAAACAGCGGGATACGGCGCGTGTTCATTTTCAGACCTCCCGTTCGTGACGAAAACTCCGTTGTGTCGCCCCGCACACTACTCCTGTGTCCCGGGAGGCCGACGGTTGCGTGGCTTTGGGCGGGTGCTGCAGTGGTTGCGGTGCTGGTGCGCTTCGGCGTTCAGGCGTACACCCGGACCACGTATGAGGATGCATTCATCTCACTGCGCTACGCGGAGAACTGTGCAGCCGGGCTCGGCCTGGTCTACAATCCCGGTGAGCGGGTCTTCGGTGCTTCGACTCCATTATACGTCTTGTGGCTCGCGTTGCTCTCGTGGTGCCGCCTTCCGGCGCTCGAGGTGTCTCGTTGCTTTGCCGCCGCGGCGGATGGAGTGACGCTCTACCTCTGGCTGCGCTGGCTCGGCGGCAGGCCGTGGCGGTCGGACGCTGCCGCGGTTGTTCCTGATCCCGATCCATCCCGGCCGCAGTCTGACCAGGATCTGGGGTGGTCGCGCACGGATCGGCTCGTTGGGGCGGCGCCCGGTGTGCTGTTCGCGCTCCTGTTTGCGCTGAATCCCGTGCTGGTGATCGTCAGCACCAGCGGCATGGAGACCTCATTCGCGCTCCTGTGCCTCACGCAGGCGTTCCTCTGTCAGTGGGAGAGGCGTCCGTTCCAGATGGGACTGGCGCTCGGCGTGCTCACGTTGCTGCGGCCCGATGGGCTGCTCGCAGCCGCGCTCCTGCTGGTTCCCGGATTCTTACGTGACCGGCGCGTTCCCTGGCAGGTGTTGGGAGGGCTCGGGTTGGTGACGCTGCCGTGGGTTGTCTTCGCTACCTGCTACTTCGGCACGCCCGTCCCGCACAGCATCCCGGCCAAGCTGGCTGCCTACAACCTGCACCGGTCGGGATGGCTCCCCAACCTCCGGCCGATCGCCGGGATGTTCGCGCCGGTGAGCGGTCCTACAGCCCGGCAGTGGCTTCACGTGGCAACGCTGCCCCTCTTCCTCATCGGTCTCCTGCGTGCGTTTCGGCGTCCGCGGGTGCAGCCGCTTGCCACCCTGTCGGTCGGCTGGATCGCATACCTCCTGTTCCCCCGGACGCTGATCTTCACGTGGTACTATCCGCCGCTGCTGCTGCCGGCCTGCTTACTGATCGCAATCGGCCTGGGATCCGTCAGCGACCGCAGAGGGCAGGTGCGCTGGCTCGTGCTGTTGACGCCTGTCTGGTGTGCGCTCGCGCTGGGGGTCTGGCTGGGATGGTCGAGCGCCCGCGCTTCACAGGTCCAGCGCGCTGAAAGTCGTGTGAGGCATGCGATGGGTGATTGGCTGCGCGCCCACACGGCGCCCGGGGCCCGCATCGCCGCGGAGCCGATTGGCTACATCGGTTATTACTGCCGCCGGCGGATGCTGGACGAAGTGGGGTTGGTGTCTCCGGAGATGGTGCCATTGGTCCGCGCGGGAGCGGGCTGGTTCGGCCGGATGCTGCGGGAATTCCGACCTGACTACGTAGTGGAGCGGACTTACTTCCTCGCCTCCAATCAGACGATCAACAGCGGCGTTCCCATGTTCACCTCGGTGGCGGAGGCGGCGGCGTTTCGACGAGACTACGAGCCGGTTGTCTGCTTCGGAGCCTCCGAACTGCCGCCGGCCCTGTTGTACCATTACCACTTCCAGATCTTCCGCCGGCGGTGGTGACGCCGGCAGCGCACCGCAGCGCTTGCAGGCAAGGGTGAGACCAGAGGGTGTGGACCAACAGGGGCGTGGGAAGGAGCGATCCGTGCAGTGCCTGCCGAATCCTGCGGCGCCCACGGATCAGAACAGACTCCGGATCGGCTCGCCGCGGGTGATGCGCAGTGGTCGGTTCGCGCGGTCGTGAATCTCGGCTTCAGGCGCGACGCCGAGCGCGTGGTACAGGGTTGCGGCAATGTCCCAGGGCCCGACCGGGTCGGCGTCCGGATAGGCGCCGTGTGCATCGGAATTGCCGTGGACCCGTCCGCCCTGGATGCCGCCGCCCGCCATCACCTGGGTATATACGCCTGCCCAGTGGTCCCGCCCCGCTCCCGGGTTGATCTTGGGAGTGCGTCCGAACTCGCCGGCGCAGAGCACGAGCGTCGAGTCCAGAAGACCTCGCTGCGTGAGATCCTCGAGCAGGGCGCTGAAACTCTGATCAAACGGGGGTAGCAACTGGTTCTTCAATGAGGGGAAAATATTGCCGTGGTTGTCCCAGTTTCCTCCGCGAGCCCAGTTCACGCTCACGCACGGTACGCCGGCCTCAATGAGGCGGCGGCCCACAATCAGGCTCTGGCCGAAGGTCGTGCGCCCGTAGCGGTCCCGGACCGCATCCGCCTCTCCGCGCAGGTCCAGCGCCTCACGGATGCGGCTGCTTTCCAGCAGAGAGAAGGCGCGCGATCGCACTGCATCCATCGTTCCCACCGAGGCGGCCCGTTCGTGCAGGCGGACGGTGTCCTCAACGCTGCGCAGGAGGCCCTGCCGTCTTCCAAGGCGGATCGTGGGGACTGCGGGATCGGGCGTGAGTGCCGGGACGCGAAATCCCGGCCGGTTCGGGTCGTCGTCAATGACGAAGGGTTCGGCAGCGGGCCCCAGAAATCCCGCGCGTTGGCCGGGAATCTGGTTGCCGCACACAAACTGCGTTCCGCCCACACAGATGAAGGGGGGAATGGCGGCAGCGGTGGGACGCAGGTGGCCCAGCACCGAACCGAACGCCGGGTAGTCGTCGGCGCCGGGAATCGGATTGGTGTTCGGCATCGGATGGGGCCAGCCGGTGAATGCCGCGTACATCGCGCTGCCGTGCCCGTTGTCCAGATGGGTGACCGAGCGGATCAACGCGTAACGGTGCGCCAGACGGGCCAGGCGCGGCAGGTGTTCTGTGATCCGCACGCCGGCCACGTTCGTCTCAATGGGGCGGAACTCCCCGCGGATTTCCGCCGGGGCGTCCGGCTTCAGATCCCAGATGTCGTGGTGGCTGGGCCCGCCGAACACCGAGATGAAGAGGAGAGAGCGCGCCTTGCCCCCGGAACCGACGGCGCCGGCGGCGGACCGGTTCGAACCCGCCGTCAGGCCCAACATGGAGAGTCCCCCGAAACGCAGCACCTCCCGGCGCGTGAGTCCGTCGCACAGGCGACCCCCTGCCCCTTCCAGCCGGATCATATCAGCGTCTCCATCAGCGGGCGAACCCGTGTTCTTTCAGCCACAAAGCGCACTCAGTGGTCCAGGGATGTCGGGCGGCGGGGTCCCAGTTGCGAGTCCCCAGACCGATGCCGTGCGGGCCCTTCGGGTAGACGTGCAGCGCGAACGGCACTCCATGTTTCGCCAGCGCGGCGGCAAAATCGAGGCTGTTCTGCACCACGACACCGGTGTCTTCCACGGTGTGGAACAAAAAGGTCGGTGGGGTTTGTGCCGTCACCTGCTGGTCATTGGAGAGGAGGCGCACGAGGTCGGGAGACGGGTTCTCCCCCAAAAGGTTGCGCCTGGAGCCCGCGTGAGTCTTCTCACCCATCGTGATGACCGGGTAGCAAAGGATGCCGAGATCCGGCCGCGACGGCCGGCGATCTGTCGCATCCGGCGCGTTCGCATCTCCGGCGTCAAAATGGGTGAGCAGAGTAGATGCCAGGTGCCCCCCGGCGGACGAGCCCATAATACCGACGCGGGCAGGGTCCAGTTTCCAGGCAGTGGCGTTGGCGCGCACCACCCGCACAGCACGCGCGGCGTCATGCAGCATGACCGGATGGCGATACCCGGCGCTCCCCAGGCGGTACTTGAGCACGAACGCGGAGATGCCGAGTTCGTTGAGCCACATGGCATAGTGGTGCCCTTCGTGGGGAGCCAGCCCGCCATACCCACCGCCGGGACAGACCACTATGGAGGCGCCGGTGGCGCGAGCGGGATTCGCGAAGAAGGGCGTGAGGGTCGGAATGTCGCTTTCGGCACTGCCGAGGGCGCCGGGTGCTCCGTTCGGCCAGAGCGGGAACGGATCCCGAGGGGGCTGCTGCGCGTTCACTACGGTCATCATCACGGCTCCCGCCAGCAGGACACTGGTGACGAACCATCCACCCCGCATCGGCCCCCTCCCACTTCGCGTCCAGTTCCGTCCCGGATGACGGATTCCCGCATCAGGTTCCCGTTCTGAAGCGCTGTCTCCTCTTTCGGGTGGCTGCGCTGTACTTCGCGAGCGATCTGTCAGGGTGCGGTGGGATCTCCGAGCACCCGGATCGAGCGGACGCTGGCTCGCAGGCGCTTTGCTCCCGCCCAGGTTTCACCCGCCGGCAGCGCCTTCCCCTGCGGGCCTTCCAGGCAAAAACTGAGCTCCGGTGCGGCGGCGAACTCAGCGCATACGTCCTGTCCATCCCGGCGAAGTTGCGCGCGTCCGTACAGAACCTCGAGTTCGGCGGCGGTCGTGCCCACGCGCGCGCCGGCGGCAGTGAGGAAAGAAGGCGAGAGCACCTCAATGCGGCGCACCTGTCCGGCCTCGAGATCCACCAGCGCGAGGGGCAGCCCGAAGCGCTGGATGACCAGACTCTCCACTTGTTTTCCGGCGCGTTTTCGGCGGCGAGGAAAGACATCGTGCTCGCGGAGGCCGCGGACAGCAGCGGCGGGCATTCCCAGACGGAATGGGCCCGCCGCCCCCGGAACGATCCGACTCGTTGCAGGGGCAGCGACTGCCGGGGCAGACGGAATGGGTGCGGGCGAAGGGCGCGTGGGAACCGCCGCCTGTCGTGGCCCACAGCCGGTCCCGGCAGCCAGCGCCGCAGCCGCAACTGCGATCCAGCCGGCTGCCCCTCCACAGCGCTCGTGTCTAGAAATCGAAATTGCCGATGTTCGCAGCATTGAAGACAAGCGGCTTTCCGAGCAGGATTACAGTCCCCTCCACCGTCTTTTCCTTCAGGCGCCCGGCATTAAAGGAAGACGCACCTTCCTTCAACTCCCCGCGAGCGACCGCTCGAGCGACGCACACGGCCAGGTAACCGAGGTCCACCGGGTTCCAGAGAATCACCGACTTCACGGCGCCGCGCTGCACAAACTCCTTCATCACGTGCGGCGTGCCGAGGCCGACTACGGCGACCTGTCCTGTCTTACCCGCCTTCTCAACCGCCTGGGCCGCGCCGGGGAAGGCCACCGAGGTCATCCCCCAGATGCCCTTCACGTTGGGGTAGGCTTTCAGGATGTTCTGTGCTTTCTCAAAGGACGTAGTCTGGACCTCGCCGGCGTACTCAGTGACAACAACCTGGAGCTTCGGAAACTTCGCCGCCCGGTAGACCTCCATCGCCTTGAGCCAGGTCGTCTGGTTCGGCGCGGTGGCGGAGGAACTGACCACTCCTACCGTCGCGTCCGGGCCGGTCTGCACCGCCATCTCGTCCACGAGGGCGGTGGCGATTTCCTGCACCCCTACCTGGTTCACGAAGAACTGGCGTCGCGAGGCAGCCGGATTCGCGTCTGCGTCGTAGGTGATGACGGTGACCCCGGCGTCCCGCGCCCGAGCCAGAGACGTAGCGATCTGGTCCGGGTCGTTGCAGGCGACACAAATCGCGTCGAAACGGCGCAGCACCCAGGTGTCAATCATGGCGCTCTGGTCCTCGCTCTTGTCCTCGACCGGACCGTCATAGACGATCTCCACATCCCCGAATTCGGCGGCCGCTTCCAGTGCCCCTTTCTCACAGGCGGTAAAGTAGGGAATGCCTTTCCGTTTCGGCATCACGCCGATTTTTAGCTTCTTGCCTCCTGTGGGGGCAGGCGGAGACGTGGGGGGCGGGGAGCCGCCGGCAGTGGCGGGAGGCGCATCGGCGGGAGGACTAGAGCAACCGGCGAGCGCAGCGGCGGCGGCAACGAGGAGCGAGCGGCGGTCCATGAGAATGTGTCCAGGTCGCGGGGAAAAGTGTTGCGACGGGGACATGTATCACGGACCCTGGTTCAAGAGAGCAAGCACCGCAATTGATCGAGCGCGCGGTGCTCGAGGCGCGAGACATGCATCTGTGAAACGCCCAGTTCTTGCGCTACCATCGCCTGTGTGGCGTTGTCAAAGAAACGCCGGCGGATCAACCGGCGGAGGCGAGGCTCCAGATGCACGAGGGCTGCATCAATCGCTACCCGGTCCTCGACGGCGGCAAACTCCGGATCTGTGCCCCCCACTCCATCGGCGATGAAACGGGCATCGTCCTCCCATGCGCCGGGGCAAGGCGCATCCAGCGAAGACAGGTGGTGCAGGTACGGCAGTTCCATTGCCTCGCGGACCGCGTCTTCGCTGGAACCGACGGCGGCGGCGATTTCCGCCGGGGTGGGCTCGCGTCCGAGACGCTGGGTGAGATCTGCGCGTGAACCGTGAACGACCTGAGCGAGGAGTTGGAGACGGCGTGGCGCCCGGACGCCCCATGTTTGATCTCGGAAGTAGCGGCGCAGGTCTCCCAGAATGGTAGGGACCGCGAAACGGACAAAAGACTCGCCTTTTCCCGGATCGTAGCGATCCAGCGCCCGCAGCAATCCGAGGTATCCCACCTGGAGCAAGTCCTCGGCGGCAGCAGCCCGCGAGCTCCGGAACCGGGACACCAGGGTGCGGACCAGACGATCACCGGCCCGGACCAGTCGCACTCGGAGTTCCGGCTCGCGGGTGGCAACATAGGCGGGCAGCCACCGCTGGAACTCCGCCTCGGTAGACACAAGGAGGGGGGGCAGACTGGGTTCCGGCGACGTCCCGGCAGGGAAGTTCGGCGGATGCCCGGCGCGCGGCAGGAGATTTGAGTGCAGCATCGCGGGAGGTCCCCGTAGTGATTCCTGACACTGATCTTACCCATGCGTAGAGTATCTTGTGTGCTCACGTTGCGAACAGATTTCCGGCGCCGCCCCCGGATCCCACGCGCGCAACTGAGGCGTCACCAGCCGTAGCGCTCCGGACCCCATGGGCGGCGCACGAGTTCCTGGCGGGCCAGCACCAGTTGTCGAGACGGAAGGTCTTCGTACAGGATCACTCCTGCCCCGACGCAGGAGTAGGCCCCGACTTTCACTCCCGGCATCAGGATGGCATTGACGCCCGTGCGGCTGTAGTCCCCCAGGTAGCTCGCGTTGGCGCCGTCGCCCGGCTGCTCGGGGCGGCCTTGAATGCGGTGGATTGTGTCGCCATCGTCGAATCGAAGAGTCCCACAGACGGTGGCGGCGCCGACATCGACCCGGGCGCCCAACACACCATACAGCTCGCAATAGTGGTACAGGTAAGCGCCTTCCAGCAGCACACCGTCAAACTCGGCCCCGTGCCCGCAGATGGCATCTGGTCCCAGCACCGTGTTCCCACCCAGGAGCGCGTAGTCTCGCACCCGGCTGCGCGCTCCCACCATGCAGGCCCCGCCGACAATGGAACCATTGGTGACCGACGCGCCATCTCCCACCCAAAGCGGACCGCGGACGACGCACCGCTCCCCGATGACCGCTCCCGGCCCGAGCACGAGGCGCCCGTGGATCTCGGCGCTGTCCGCCACCCGAGCATCCGGCGCGACCTGATCGTCAGGAGTACGCTCCTCCAGGTCCCGCAAGAGCGCGCGGGTGGCCTGCAGGATGTGCCACGGCTTGTCCAGATCAGCCATGAAACCATGTGCCGGGATCGCCTGGACCGGCAGCCCGTCATCCGTCAGGCGAGCCAGCGACTCGGCCAGTTCCGCCTCCGGCGCCGGCATGCCCCCGACGGGCACGTGGGTCATCAGGCCTGGATTGGCACGAACGGCGGCGTAGGCGGCGGGCTGCAGCGCAAACAGGCCCCCCAATCGGTGGCTGCCCCCGCGCCCGTGTCCCTGAAAGCCACGGAGTGCCCCGTCGCGCACGTCGGCAGTGATCCAGTCTCCGGGCCGCTCTCCTCCGAGCGGTGTGACGGTAGCCGCGGCCGGAGTTGCACCCGCACGAGCCGCCGATACGATCGCTGCTACTGTTTCCGGGGTAGTCAGCACATCGCCATATCCAACCACACAGCCGGTATCACCAACGAGACTCAGGGCGTGCGCGAGTGCCTCGGCAGTGCCCGCGGGGCGCGGTTGGACGACGAACTGAATGTGCGGTTCCAGCCCTGCCAGCGCCGCGCGGATCGAGCCGGTGTGCACCCCCACGACCACGACCAGGCCCTCGACTCCGGCGGCGAGGAATTGCTCCGCCAGCCGCCGCACCACCGGCACGTTGCCGATGGGGAACGCACACTTGTTTCGTACCTCACCGTATGGCCAGAATTTGCGCCCTTCCCCGGCTGCGAGCAACACTCCAAGCATGATTCTTGCCTTTCTCCGTCGCACAGCGGGATTCTGCGCCCGCCGGTCCTGCTGCTTAGGATATCCTTGCCCCCGGCAAAGCCCGGAACGCAGAGTCGCAACGAAATCGGTGCCGGTGATCCCAGCGGCGCGCGGCACACTGAAACCAATCAGCCATCTTGAAAGGCTTTGCGCGAATGCAACGGATCTCTCGGGCGCTGTTCTGCGGCGTCCTGTCGGTCGGAGTCGGGCTCGTTCCAGGGGCCACCGTGCCGGTACAGGCCGACATCGTCCTCGAGTTTGCCGGAGTCTCGGTTTCTCCGGCGAACGCTACTCACTTCCGGTGGACCTACAACTTCATGATCGGCCCTGTGGGCCGAGCGAATGCTCCCGGCGACGGGACCGCGGGGCCGGCGGCCCCGTCGCCGGGGTCATCCAACCCCGGTGATTTCGCAACCCTCTACGACTTCGAGGGCTTCACCGGGATCGCCGGAGTGCTCGGCCCCGTCGCCCCAGACTGGGTGTCCGCTACCCCACTGGTAGGCCCCACGCCCGGGGTGGCCCCGGACGGGCATTTCCCTTTCCAGATGCCTCCGGACAACCCAGCAGTAACCAACCTGTCCTTCCGGAAGGTGAGCGGCGCTGCATTTCTGGGTCCCTCGCCGGGGCCGATCGGGCAGTTCTTTGCGGACAGCCTGTTCAACAACATGGCGCTCGGGACCTACACCAGTGCCGACCACGTGCATAGCCCGGGCACCCTGCTGGACAACACATCCCAGTCGCGCATCTCCAGCGTGCTGACGGCGGTGGCGCCGGCTGCCACACCGGAACCTGGCTCTGCGCTCCTCTGTGGACTCCTCGCGCCGGCGGCTCGTGGTCTCCTGCGCAAGAAACGGCCGGCCTAAGCCGGCTCACCGGTCCGTTCGCCTCCGAGGAACCGGGTGCGTCTCTGCGCCCGGTTCGCCGGCTTTCCCAACGAACCGGGGCGATCAACGCTCGCTCAGCCGGCGTAGTGAGCAAACAAAGTGTGTGTGAAGTGCGTTGCACACCGATGGCCGATCCCGCACATACTAGGGTGACTGCAAGGAGAAAGGTCCAACGCGCATGCGTTCGCTCTCGAAAATACTGTTCCTCAGCGCTCTCGTCGTCGGTGTCGGACTGGCGCCGGGGACTGCTCGTCCCGCCCACGCGGACATTGTCCTCGAATTCGTCGGTGTCTCGGTCTCGCCGGTGGATCCCAGCCACTTCCGGTGGACCTACAACGTGAACGTCGGCCCGATCAGCCGGGTCAACGCTCCAGGTGACGGCATCGCCGGTCCGGCGGCGTCATTGCCGGGATCGTCGAACCCCGGGGATTTTGCCACGCTCTATGACTTCCGCGGCTTCACGGGGACGGCCGGCGTGGTTGGATCCCTCGCGGGTTCGTGGTCCGTCACCTCACAGTTGGTGGGATTCACGCCTGGCGTGGGTGTGGATGGGCACTTCCCAACGCAGCTCCCTCCGGACAACGCTTCGATCGAAAATATCTCGTTTCGAAAGATCAGCGGCGCGGCGATTCTGGGACCTTCACCGATGCCGATCGGGCAGATCTTCGCCGACAGCCTGTTCAACGCCGTCGGCCTCGGGGTTTACACCAGTGCTGATCACGTCCACGACCCCGGCAACCTGCTCGACAACACGTCGCAGTCCCGCACCTCCAGTGTGTTGACGACCGCGATGCCGTCGGCCACCCCGGAGCCGGGAACGATGCTCTTGTTCGGCCTCGCCGCTCCGGGCGCCATTGCCCTGCTGCGAAAGAAGAAGGCGCCGGCCGTCTGAGGCCCACTCCCCCGGCGGTGAGGCTCACTCCCCCGGCGGTAATGAAGAAGAATGGCCGGACGCGGCGGGCGCGTCCGGCTATTCTTTGTTGGGCGGGGCTGGGACTCCCGCCCCGGGCACTGCCTGGAGGCGGGAGGACACAGAGATGAGCGGCGTACGCATCGGATTTCTGGGCGCAGGAGGCATCGCGGGCCATCACCTGAAGCAGTTGCAGGAGATCCCCGAGGCTCACGTGGTTGCCATCTGCGACACGGTAGCGGAGCGGTCTCACGCCCGGGTACAGGAGTTCGGCGGGCAGGCATATTCCGACTTTCGGTTGATGCTGGAGCGCGAGGAACTGGATGCGCTGTATGTCTGTATCCCACCGTTCGCTCACGAGAATGCCGAATTGCTGGCGGCGGAGGCGGGCGTTCATCTGTTCGTTGAGAAGCCCGTCGCGCTGACGATGGAAAAGGGCCTCGAAGTCGCGGCGGCGATCCGCAAGGCGCGGATTCTGGCTGCCGTCGGCTATACCCTCCGCAACCTGCCCGCGACGGTCGCGACTCAAGCGTATCTGCGCGACAAGACGGTGGCAATGGTGACGTGCAACCGGTGGGGAGGGCTTCCCGGCACGCCGTGGTGGCGCGCGATGGACCGGTCGGGCGGCCAGTTAGTCGAGATGACCACCCATCAGATGGACCTGATGCGCTATTTTCTTGGCGAGGTGGTCGAGGTGCATGCTCGTTACGCCTGCCGGGCGCTGGCCGACGTTCCTGGGGTTACTGTCCCTGACGTCCAGCTTGCGACGTTCGAGTTCGCCTCCGGGACCATCGGCAGCATCTCGACCAGTTGTGCCCTCACGACGGGAGGCGGCCGCAACGACATGGATTTCATCCTGCGGGACGCCCTGGTTCACTACACGACGCGCGACGTGAAGGTGGTGCCGGAAAGCGCCCCGCAGCCGCTGCTGGTGGGCCCGCAGCTCAACATTGATCAGGGTTTTGTCCAGGCAATCCTCACGGGGAACCCGGAATTGATTCGCTGCAACTACGACGAGGGCCTGCGCACCCTGGATGTGACTCTGGCGGCGAATGAATCGGCTGCGACCGGCAGGCCGGTCGTGCCCTACTTCGCCCGCGGTTCCTGATCCTGCGCGGCGGCCCGCACCAGGGCCGCCGCGAGCCGAGCCCGCACCGCGTCCGCTTCGCCGTCCGCGTAGTCGTACCACCCGGCGCCGGATTTCGCCCCGAGGCGGCCCTGTTCCACCAGGGCAGTGAGCGCGGATCCGGCGTCCGTGCGGACATCCAGATGCGGGAATAGGATCCCGCAAATGGTGTGGATGGTGTCCAGTCCACCGAGGTCGAACGTGCGAAAAATCCCAGTTTCGGGCAGCCGCCGGCCGAAACCCGCGCGCACTGCCGTGTCCACGTCTTCCGGAGTCGCAACCCCTGCTTCCACCAGCGCCAGTGCCTCGCGGAGCATTGCGAACTGGAGCCGGTTGCCGATGAATCCGGGCACGGCCCGGCGGACGACCACGGGCTGCTTTCCGATCTGCTGGTAGAGAGCGCGCAGCGTTTCGACCATTACCGGCGCCGTCTCGCTGCCGGGCACCAACTCGACCAGCGGCACCAGGTGCGCCGGGTTGAAGTAGTGCGTGACGACCACGTTCTCGGCGCGGGCCGTCCGCAGGGCCAGATCGTCGGGCGTAAAGGAAGACGTGTTACTCGCCAGAATCGCGTGCTCCGGGGAATAGTACGCGAGGCGCCCGAACAGCTCCTGCTTCCGTTCCAGGTCTTCCGAGATGGCTTCAACTACGAGGTCGGCGTCGCAGACCGCGTCCGGCACGCCAGAGCACGCAGTAATGCGTGCGGTGATGACTTCGGGCGGATCGCGGGTGAGTTGCGCTGCGTGGAGCACGGTCGCGTTCGTGTGTTGAGTGGCGCGACTACGATCCAGGATCTCGGCTGAACGATCGGTGATCGTCACTTCGATTCCGGCGCGCGCGAAATCGAGGGCGATGTTCGTCCCCATCAGCCCCGCTCCGATGACTGCCACTCGCCGCACGTGCATGCCGTGTTCCTCCCGGAAGATAGAATCTCTCAGGAGGTACAGGGATGGCCCGCCGGATTGTTTTTCAAATCGGGAGCGCTTGCTTCACAGCTACGCTCGACGATACTCCCGTCGCCGACGCAGTGTGGGATGCACTCCCGGTGGCAACGCACTTTTCCACCTGGGGCGACGAGATCTACTTCGACACCGGCCTCACGCTTGACCCCGGACCGGGTCGCGAGACAGTGGAACTGGGAGATGTCGGCTACTGGCCGCCGGGGCGCGCACTCTGCCTCTTTTATGGTCCGACGCCGGTGAGCGGGCGGGACGAGATTCGTCCCGCCAGTCCGGTTGCCGTATTCGGACGCCTGGACGGCGACCCGAATGCGCTCCGGAAGGTCACCGGCACGACGGTACGAGTTTCCCGCGCCGTCTGACCCCCACACCCCTTCCGGCGAGGGCGCAGCCGGCGTCGCCGCCGTCCGTTCATCCCAGGCGTTCTGTGTTCCCGTCCCCCGGTCGGTCCTGGGGCGCGGTGTCGTGGGGCTCCGTGCGAGACTGGGTCGCCGATCCCGTGCGGGAGCCGCCGCGGGTGATGGTGCGCTGTCGTGCCGTGGAAGGCGCCGAGTCGATCGAGTAGACCGGCATCGGTTCGGTGCGTCCACGGACGGTAGCAACTCCCCGGTACGTCATCGGCTTCAAGTTGCCGACCTGATCCTTCGTGTCCTGCGATACCAGAATCTGGGTCCCGTAGTCCTTATTCATGCCTTCCAGACGCGAAGCGACGTTGACAACGTCGCCGATCACGGTGAATTCGGCGCGCCCGGCGCCTCCAATCTCGCCCACGGTCGCGCTGCCCGTGTGAATGCCGATGCGGGTGCGGAGAGGCGGCATCCCGGCGTTTTCCGGCTGACGCTGCCACTCGTCCAGAGCTTCCAGCATCCGCACTGCGCACTCAATGGACCGATCGGCAGGCCGCTCGGTCCGCTGCGGCCAGCCGAAATAGGCCATCATCCCGTCACCCATCAGCTTGTCGAGTGTGCCGCCGTGTTCAAAGAGAATCGGCAGAATGATGCCGAAATAACGATTCAACAGCGCGCAGATTTCCTGGCTGGTCATCGTCTCCGACAGGGTCGTGAAGCCCTGAAGGTCCGAGAAGAGCATCGTGATCTCACGCGTCTCACCCTTGCCTTCCGGCCATTCGTCGTCCGCAAGGCGCCCCGCCACCCCCACACCAACGTGCCGATCCAGCACACGGCGCACGGCCTGGCGCTGGCGGCGCTCGACTACGAACATGAACCCGAGCTCCAATCCCCCGGCAACTCCCGCCCCGGCCATCGCCGTGATAGGCTCCCAGAATACGGCGGACGGGCCGGAGAAGATCCAGATTGAGAGCTGATAGAGGCCGAAGATGACCACCAAGAGCGTGCCGATGAGCGGCGCCGGGGGCAGTATCTTGCCCAGGACTGCAATGCTCATGCAGACCACCAGGGTGGCCAGCAGGTTCACCATCCACGGAGCGATCGTGGGGTACGTGCCCTTTAATACCGTCTGCGCGATGTGCGCGTGGATCTCCACCCCGGGCATCTGCTGCCCCTCGCCCAGCCCCTTGATGTTGGAGATCACGGGCACCCGATGGTAGTCCTGACCCAATTGGGTCTCGTCGCCCACGAGAATGATCTTCCCCTTTACCTGCTCTCGCAGGCGCAGCAGCGCTTCATCATCCTGGCCGGAGCGCACCAGGTTCTCGAAATTGATCACCGAACCAGGACCCGAGGGCGATCCCAGTTCCCCGAAGTACCGCATGTACGAGATCTTGCGGATGTCTTTTGCGTCGGCTTTGTCCTCGTAGTCGCTCCAGGCGATGCGCCGGTCCCCAAACGCACTCTTCGCCCGCAGTTCATTGTCCACGAGGGTGTTCAAATCCATGCCCTTGAACACGGCGGCCGCGGCGGCGCCGAGCGCCGGATAGTTCCGATCCTCGACGGTGATCGGATCAATTCCCTTGCCCCACCAGACGAACTTGCGCAGCGTCTTGTCGGTGTCCAGCGCCACGGCGGCGATGCCGATGCCCGACGCCGGTTCCAGCAGAGTCGGATTGGGCAGCACCAGCGTCTGTACGGTACCCTGCCCGCTCGACTCGGTGGAGACCTCGGGCACGGCGGCGAACACGACCTTGCCGTAGGCCTTGATCTGCTGGGCGAAGAACGGATCCAGCTTTTCGTTGTCTGAGTCGAATACGATGTCGAAGACAACCGGCCCGGCTCCGAGCGCTTTGAGGTTGCGCAGCAGGCGAGCGTGAAAGGCGCGCCCGTGCTCCCGAAAATTCAGGACGCCGGGGACCCCGGGCACGAAACTGGGAATTCCGGCGAGATCACGCAGTGTGCTCTCCTTGATCGCGACGACCACAACATCCCCGGCGGACTTCTGTCCGCGCGCCGTCTCCCGGGCGAAGCGGGTCATGCCCTGGTCGTAGATGGACCCTTGCAACCCGAGGAACGCCGCATTCGCGCCCTGCACGAGAAGCGCCTGCGCCGACCAGACCGCCAACCAGGAGAGCAGGCCCACGATCACCGTGCCGGCCCACAGCAGGCGCCGTCTGGCCGACGCCGAGGTCGAGGGGGGTCGCCCTCCGGGCAGCAAGTCGGTGAGGAGCTGAGTGGTTCGCTGAGTGGACATCGCTGCGTGGGTTCCTGGTCGGTCCCATCATTCAAGAGCGCTGACGGGATAGAGAGTCAGAGTGGTGTTCTGGTTGCCGGTCAGCACCCAGCGCCCGTCGGGCGAAAGGGCCAGGCAAACAGGACCGAAATCGTTGATGAGTTGGCCGAGACACCGGCCCTGTTCGAGGTCCCAGAGGCGAAGGGTCAGGTCGTTGCTGATGGAAACGATCCGTTTCCCATCCGGCGTCACCGCGATCGCATAGACGTTGCTGGTGTGTCCCTGGAGAGTTCGGCGCTCGCGGCCACTGTCTGCGTCCCAGATCCGAATCGTGCGGTCTGCCGCTCCCGTCACGAGCAGTTTGCCGTTCGGGGTGAGTGCCAGGCAGTGGATGTTTCCCTGATGCCCGACGATACGCCGTCTTTCCCGGCCGGACTCGAGATCCACAACCCGGATGGAACGGTCTTCGGCGGCCAGGTACGCTCGGCGACCGTCCACTGAGAGCGCCATGCTGTAGACGCCGAAATCCGGCAGCGAGAACTGCTTCAATGCCGTCCCGGTGCTCAGATCCCAAGTACGCAGCGTTCGGTCGTCGCTGGCGGATACCGCGCGTCTCCCGTCCGGCGTCAGGGCAACCGTGCGCACCGCGGCCGTGTGGCCCCGCATGGTGGTGATCAATTGTCCGCTGTCGAGATACCAGATTTTCAATGTCTGGTCTCCCGAACCCGACACAGCCCGCTCGCCGTCCGGCGTCACCGCGACGCTGTAGACGATGCTGGTGTGACCCTCAATGTTCCGGTCCTCATCAGATTCCAGCCGGCAGAGCTCCGCTCCGTTCTGAACGCGCCACACGCGCAGGGTGCGGTCCCAGCTTCCCGAGACGGCACGGACTCCGTTCGGTGAGACGGCAACCGCGGCGACCGTTCGGGTGTGACCCGAGACACGGCGGTATTCCTGCCCGCTGTCCAGGTTCCAGATCCGCAGCGTCCGATCGTCGCTGACCGACAGGGCGTACAGCCCGTCGCGCGTTACCGCCACGCCGCTGACACGGCCGGTGTGGCCTTCCAGGCCGTGGAGAATGCGGCCGGCTTCCAGGTCCCAGACCCGCACGGTGCGGTCAATGGACCCGGAGACCACCTTCCGGCCGTCCGGCGTCAACGCCACGCTCGTAACCGGTTGGCGATGCCCTACCAGTTCGTGGACCAATTCGCCGCCCTCCAGGTCCCAGATGTATACCTGCCCGTTGTGGGAGGCGACTACCGCGCGGGTTCCGTCCGGAGTGATCGCGACGGCATTGAGCACGCCGACATCCTGTGCCTGGCCCCCGATCCGGGCCACTTCGGTGCGCCCTTCGAGTTCCCAGATGCGGAGTTCTGCATCGGCGCCGACGCTGACGACGAAGCGACCGTCCGGGGTGACCGCCACCGACTGCACAGCCGCCGTGTGCCTTCCGAGAAAGAAGAGATCACGGCGGCCCTCCACGTCCCACACTTGAAGGGTGCGATCCTGGCTGGCCGAGATCACCGCCCGCCCGTTCGGTGTCAGCGCGAGGCCGCGTACCGCCTCTGTGTGTCCCTTCAGTTCGGCAAGGTCGGCGCCGGTCTCGAGATCCCAGATGTGCAGGCATTTGTCGCTACTGCCGCTGATGAGTAGGCGGCCGTCGCCGGTCACCGTGAGGCACGTCACGGCATCCCGGTGGCCCTCCAGCACCATCAGCTCCTCGCCGGTGAGGAGGTCCCATACGGTGATGCGCTTGTCCGCTGAGCTGGTCACGGCGCGCCGCCCGTCCGGCAGGCTCACCACCGCGATCACATCCAATTCATGACGGAAACGCGGCGATCCGAACCCCAGTACGGCGCCTTCCGGTAGCGCCATCTTCTCATCCGGATCGGTCCACCGGGCCCCCCCGTCCCCACCTCGTTCCGGGAGTCCTTTCGACAGGCTGGTGAACGAGCCGGGCAGCGGCGCTAACTCGCCGATCCGTTCGGTACCGAGGAGCGCGTCCTGTCCCTGGGTCAGTACGGACCGCGCGGCGGTGGCGGCGCGGAACAGCGTCCAGTTGGAGAGAATTCCGGAGCCGCGGCGGGAGGCGGATTGTGAGGCCGGGCCGGCGTCCGCTCCCGCCGCCGCCGGCGGCGCGTCCAGGGTTGCATCGCGTATGAGAAGGTCGCGCACCTCTTCGGCACTGGGACGATCGCCCGCATCGGGGGCGAGCATACGCGGCATCAGCGCGTCGAGATCTGCTGGGCAGCCGGGCAGCGCGTCGGCAAGTTGGGGGATGCGGGCGCCCGGGACGGTTAGCGACTGTGATCCCCCAGGAAACGGCGGGCGCCCCACGAGCATCAGCCACAGGCTGCAACCCAGTGCAAACACATCGGCGGCCGGGGTGATGATGCCGTTGGGCACAAACTGCTCGGGCGGCATGAACGCCAACGTCCCGATGTTTTGGCTCATGAATGTGCGGCCGCCCTCGGTCAGCTTGGCCAGCCCGAAGTCTCCCAGTTTGGCGTTGGCGCGTTCGTCACGAAAAATGTTGCCCGGCTTCACGTCCCGGTGGACCATCCCGCGCGCCGCCGCGGCCGCGAGCGCGTCCGCGGTCTGGGAAATCCAGCGGCGGACGCGCGGGATATCAGGTCGGGCGCCCCCCGCTGGAACGAGCTGCTGGAGGGTGCCGCCCGGAAGCCACTCCATGGTGCAGTAGGGCACCTCCTGACCATCCATCGTAGTTTCGGCGATATCCAGTATCGCAACCACGTGTGGGTGGCCGCGCAGAGACGCCTGGCGCCGGGCTTCGTTCAGGAAGTCCGCTTTGGCGCGGTCTTGCTGCAGCGCTTCCAGTTTGAGGGTTTTCAACGCGACGTCACCACCCAGTTTGGTGTCAATCGCGTGGTAAACTTCACCGAAGCCTCCTGCCGCCACAAATCGCTGGATTCGATAGCGGCGGTCTACCCGGTCTCCGACTCTGAACGGCATGGTGGAATGATTGGGGATGAAGGACGAACGCGGAAGGACGAAGGCAGTGGTAGCGCAGCAGGACTGTTAGGCCGGCGGGGCAACTCCGGGCGCGTGACCCTGCTGCACCCTGCCGCCTTTGCTGTTTTCACCAGACCGCCGCCAGTTTCCGCGGGCACTCCTCAAATTTCTGATATCAGTCTATTCTAAGGAGGGTTCCCCAAACCCTTCAACGTCGAGTTCCCGGGGGGCGAGACGCGGAAATCCGGTGCGGGTCGCGGCGGTACTCGCAACGAATTCGCCCCGGGCCGGTGTGCAGAGCAGCTTGAACCAGGGGTTGGCGGGCGCGTCGAAGGTACCGAGGAATCCATGCAAGATCGCCTGACTGAAACGCTCGTCAAGCACGGGAAACTCTCCCCCGAGCGGCTCACCCGCGCCCTCCAGGAGCAAGAACGCTCCGGCCGCCCGTTGCCGGAGCTTCTGCTGCGATTGGGGTACTGTTCCGAGGGAGACCTTCAACGCGCTTTTGCGGAGAGCCTCGGGCTTCTGCTGCTCCAGCCGGCGGAGCGGCCGGACCCGGAAGTGGTCGCGCTCGTGCCGTCGGCGCTCGCGCAGCGGCACCAGGCCGTGCCGTTTCGCCGGGAGAACGGCACCCTGACCGTGGCGCTCTCGGATCCGGCCAACGTCACTGCGCTGGATGATTTCCGTCTCGCCACAGGCCTTGCGATCCGCCCCGCCTATGCCGACCGCGACCTGCTGCAGCGGTGGTTGACAGAGGCGTACCTCAGTCAAGAAGAAGATGACGCGGACAT
>SXGS01727298.1_pt1 | contig 27171 bp, 24 predicted proteins | sample 3174681 | NCBI WGS metagenome assembly SXGS01 (sample SAMN11356861, study PRJNA531348) | freshwater metagenome | isolation source: freshwater sample F1-80 | place: China: Fuxian Lake, Yuxi | collected 2017-12-25 | reverse complement strand
TTCTCAAGGTATTTCGCGCACGAGCCGTCGTCGGGGAAGACGCGCTGGAACTCGGGAAGAGTCGTCGGGAAGCCGCGGGGGTCCATGCCTGCAATCTAGCATTGCTCAGGCTGTTTGGCAATGAACCGGATAGGCATGCTTGGACGGTGGTGGTTTTTGAGGTGACGTCCTTTGAGGAAGCGGCTTTGATTGGGTTGTTCGGGGGAACGGCTTTGTGGACAAGGCCGGTGTCCAGTTCGGAAGATCGAGGATTTATGGAACGATATCACAATTTCATCGGTGGCGAATGGACACCCGCTCATGGGGGCGCGACATTCCGGACGTTGAATCCGGCGGACACGGGGGACGAGGTGGCGGAGTATGCCCGGGGTGGCGCCGAGGAAGCGCAGTTGGCGGTAGCCGCCGCGGCGGACGCCTTTCCTGGCTGGGCTGGAATCACGGCGGTGGGGCGCGGGCGCATTTTGAGCAAGGCCTCGCAATTGATCGAGGCGCGCAAAGCGGATCTGGCTCGCTTGCTCACGCGCGAGGAGGGCAAAACCCTGGCGGAGAGCACGGGTGAAGTCCAACGTTCAGCGGACATATTCCGTTTTTTTGGCGGGTTGAGTTACACCTTGGGAGGACAAACGATTCCGCACGATTTGCCCCAAAACTTACTGTTCACCACGCGCAATCCGTTGGGTGTGTTCGGCCTGATCACGCCTTGGACTTTCCCGATTGCCATACCCGCTTGGAAGCTCGCGCCAGCGCTGGTCTGCGGCAACACAGTCGTGTTGAAGCCCGCCTCGCAGGCGCCCGCGATGGCCATGGAACTGGGTCGGATTTTGCAGGAAGCGGGCCTGCCGAAAGGGGTGCTCAACGTAGTGGCGGGCGGCGGCCGGGAAGTTGGCGGGGAACTGGCTTCGAATCCGCGCGTGGCCGGCGTCTCATTCACCGGATCCCATTTCGTCGGACTTCAAATTTATCAGCAGCTCGCGGTCCGCATGGCGCGGGCGCAAATGGAAATGGGCGGGAAAAACCCCACTTTGGTTCTCGCGGACGCGGACTTGGATTTGGCGGCCTTGCTCGTGACCCGGGCGGGGTTCGGCTTGACAGGTCAAGCTTGCACAGCGACCAGCCGAGTGATCGTGGAACGTCCCGTGTTGGAGGCGTTCACGGCAAAGCTTGTGGCGAAAGCGCGGGCGTTGAAAGTCGGTAATGGGTTGACCGCGGGCGTCGAGATGGGACCCGCCGTGAGCCAGCAAGAATTGGACGGGAATCTGGCTCATGTGGCGGCCGCCGTGAGGGAAGGGGCGGTGCTGCTGTGCGGCGGCGGCCGGCTCGAGTCCGGAGATCTGGCGCGGGGATTCTTCATGGAGCCGACCGTCCTTGGTGGCGTGACACCGGAGATGCGGGTTGCGCGCGAGGAGGTGTTCGGCCCCGTTATCGCGGTGATGGCGGTCGAGAATTTTGACGAAGCGATGGCCGTCGCCAACGGGGTCGATGTGGGACTTTCGGCGTCGGTAGTGACGCGGGACCTCCGCAAGGCGATGCTCTACGCGGAGCGGATCGAGGCGGGTGTGGTGAAGATCAACCAGATATCCACCGGATTGGCTCTTCAGGCCCCGTTCGGCGGCGTGAAAAAATCGAGCACCGATTCCTTCAAAGAACAGGGGGTGGCGGCCATCGACTTCTATTCTCGGATAAAAACCGTGTATCTAGACTACTCCACATGAAGCTCTGTCGATTTTCTATTAAAAAGGAAACTCAACCCCGGGTTGGCTTGGTGGTTGGGGAGGATGTCGGATCGGTGATCGATTTGACCGCCGAGGGAATCGATTCCCTGGCGTCTTTGCTTGAATTTGAAGGCCTGACAGGAAAGTTGGGGCGCTTGTCAGGATTGCCTCTTCCCCGGTATGAGCGGCATCAGATTCATTTTCTGGCGCCGGTGGAGCGGCAGGAGGTATGGGCGGCGGGCGTGACTTATTTAAGGAGCAAAAGAGCGCGCATGGAAGAATCCGACTTCAGCGCGACCGCCTATGATCGGGTGTACGAGGCGGAGCGTCCGGAGATTTTCTTTAAATCCATGCCGGAAAAGGTGGTGCCAACGGGAGAGACGGTGGGCATCCGAAGCGATGCCATCTGGAACGTACCTGAACCGGAGCTCGTGCTGGTCTGCAACTCGCGAGGGCACATCGCGGGGTTGAGCATCGGCAACGACATGAGCTCGCGCGATATCGAGGGTGAGAATCTTCTCTACCTGCCTCAAGCAAAGATTTATGAACGCTCGTGTGCGATGGGACCTTTCGTTGTGGTCGGCGCCTCCGAGGATGAAGCCCGCGAGTGGCGGATCTCGAGCCGCATCATGAGGGGAGGCGAGACCGTCTTCTATGGAGAAACTTCGGTGGGCCAAATCAAGCGATCCTTCATGGAGCTCGTTTCGTTCTTGTTTCGGTCCCAGAAGTTTCCACACGGAGCTTGCTTGCTGACCGGGACCGGCATCGTTCCCCCAGATACGTTCACGTTGCAACCTTTGGACGAAATTATCATCGAGATTTCGGGGATCGGGACTTTGAGCAACCAAGTGGTGATCGTCTAGAACGCAGGAGGCGCATGAATATCGTGACCAAGCCAAGGGTGAAGGGGTGGATGTCGAGGCTCGGTTTCGTTGCGTTGGGGGCGGCTCTCCTCCACGGCGGCTCGCATCCGGCGTTGGCTGGAACTCCCGAATTGAGGGCGGCCGCCGAGTCCATCCGGTCCGACGATTTGCTCCAACACATCAAGGTGCTGGCGTCCGACGACTTCGAAGGCCGCGCGCCAGGGGGCGTCGGCGAGGAAAGAACCGTGGCTTACCTGGTTGAGCAATTCAAGCGGCTGGGGCTGCGGCCCGGCAATCCCGACGGCCGGTTCATTCAGAACGTGCCGATGATTGGTTCCATGGCGGTCACGGAATGCTCCTTTGTGAAGGAAACGGTGGCCGATCAATTGCAGTCCCCCCAGGACTACGTGGCGTGGTCGCCCCGGTACGAACCGCTCACCGAGGTGTTGGGAAGCGAGCTGGTTTTCGTGGGATACGGAGTCGTGGCGCCAGAATACGGATGGGACGATTACAAAGGCATGGATGTCCGGGGCAAGACGCTTGTGATGCTGGTGAGCGATCCTCCGATCCCGGATCCGCAAGATCCCTCGAAGCTGGATGACAGGATGTTCAAAGGCAAGGCGATGACGTATTATGGCCGATGGACGTACAAGTACGAAATCGCCGCTGAGAAAGGAGCGGCCGCGGCGATCGTGATTCATGAAACAGGGCCTGCTGGCTACCCTTACTTTGTGGTGGTGAACAGCTGGGGCCGTGAGAATTTTGGATTGAAACCCGCCGCGGGCCAGTCGCCGCCCATCGGCGTCGCCTCTTGGATTTCCCATGATCGCGCAAAAAAGCTTTTTTCGGACACGGGCAGGGATCTCGACGCGATGAAGAAGGATGCGCTTCGGCGGGATTTCAAGCCCGTGCCATTGGGAATTCGAGCGAATTTCAGGGTGCGTAGCACTTTGCGGGAAGTGCAGTCAAGAAATGTGCTGGGCCTGCTGGAGGGTTCGGATTCAGCTTTGAAACGCGAGGTCGTGGCGGTGACGGCGCATTGGGATCATTTGGGGAAAAACGAAAAACTGGAAGGCGACCAGATTTTCAACGGGGCTTTGGACAACGCCTCGGGAACGGCGGCGTTGTTGGAGTTGGTCGAGGCATTTCAGAAGGCTGAGCCACGCCCGAAAAGGTCGTTATTGTTCCTCGCGGTGACGGGCGAGGAACAAGGATTGCTCGGAGCGAAATACTACGCTCAGAACCCGCTCTATGCCATTGAAAAGACGGTCGCGAATTTGAATATCGATGGCGTGAACCAGTGGGGAAAAACCAAGGACATCATCGTGATCGGCCGAGGCAACTCAACATTGGAGGACTGGCTGGAAGTGGCCGCTAGAGGACAAGGACGTGATGTGAAAGCTGACGCGGAGCCCGAGAAGGGATACTACTTTCGTTCGGACCATTTTGAATTCGCCAAAGTGGGGGTCCCAGCCTTGTACCTGGACGAAGGAGCGGACTTTATCGGACGGGAGCCGGAATATGGAATGCGCAAGCGCAAGGAATACACGGAAAAGGACTATCATAAAGTGTCCGATGAAGTGAAGCCGGACTGGGATTTGTCGGGCGCGGTGGAAGATTTGAAGCTGCTTCTTGAAGTCGGATACGCCGCGGCCAATTCCCGGATCCATCCTGAGTGGAAGGCTGGATCGGAGTTTAAAGCCCGGCGTGACGAGCTGAAACGCAAGACCCGCTGACCGGGTGGCGTGGGTTGATCTTGGAAGCAGCTTGTGTATTTTCCTCGCGAATTGATTGGGTTGGGGATTTTATGGGCTCAGACATGAAGAACGAATCAGACACGGTTGGGAACACGGCACACTCTCGAACGAAGGTCGAAGGCACGGCCTCGGAGGAATCGGGCGACGCGTCGGGCGCGGAAAGTTATAGGCCGTTTTCATCAATGACGGAAGGAGACATCGCGGAGTTGGCTGGGAAGGCGGCCAAGGCTGATGAGCACTGGGAGCGTTTGCTCAGGATGACCGCCGAGTTTGATAACTTCAAGAAGCGCGCGGCCCGTGATCGTCAGGAGGCGATTCGCTATGCAAATGAGTCTTTGCTTGAGAAGCTGATTCCAGCCCTGGACAACTTTGAGATGGCGTTGTCCGCCTCGGAGGGTCTGGAAGGCGCGGCGAGCGAAGCCATCAAGACCGGCGTGAACATGGTCTACCAGCATTTGAAATCAGTGATAGCGGATGCGGGGCTTGAAACGCTGGATGCATCACGGGGTGCGTTCGATCCAAACTGGCAGGAGGCGGTGTCGGAACTTGAGACTGACGATGTGCCAGAAGGGCATGTGGCGCAGCAATTGCGCAAGGGATATCGGTTGAAGGATCGTTTGTTGCGGCCCGCGCGAGTGGTGGTGGCGCGAAAGGCGAAGGGGTAGGAGCGGCCCACATGGCGCCCGAGCCGGGGGATCGAGGATCGTGGCATCTCAATCTGAGGATGACCTCTCGACAAAGGAACGGGGCTCTTTTCGCGCTGCCCCCCCGGGGATGCCGCTAAGTTATCAGCATGCAGTATGGCGAAACGTGATTATTACGAAGTGTTAGGGGTGCCCAAGAAGGCCGCCGACGAGGACATCAAGAAGGCTTACCGCAAACTCGCGGTAAAGTTCCATCCCGACAAGAACCCGGGAGACAAATCGGCCGAGGAAAGCTTTAAGGAACTCGGGGAAGCTTACGAAGTGCTTAGCGATCCCCAAAAGCGGGCGGTTTATGACCAGCATGGGCATGCTGCATTCGACGCCAGGTCCAGGGGTGGCGGCGGCCGGAGCCCGGGAGGGTTCCACGATCCATTCGACATTTTTCGCGAGGCTTTCGGCGGTGGCGGTGGCGGAATTTTTGGTGATCTGTTCGGCGAGCGCGCCGATCCCACGGGGCCTCAGCGCGGCGCGGACTTGCGCTACGATCTGGAAATCTCTTTCAAGGAAGCGGTTCTCGGATGCGAGCGCGAGATCTCGTTGTTCAAGCCCGAAAACTGTGATGGGTGCCGCGGAACGGGCGCCGCGCCGGGATCGTCCACGAAAACTTGCGTGACCTGCGGCGGACGAGGGCAGGTCGTGAGCTCGCGCGGAATTTTTTCCATCGCGCAGCCCTGCCCACGGTGTGAAGGGGCGGGGCGCGTGATTGAAAAACCCTGTCCCCAGTGCCGTGGGGCGGGACGGATGGACAAGACCTCCAAGATCAAATTGAAGATCCCCGCCGGCGTGGATACTGGCGCCCGGTTGCGATCCACAGGGAATGGGGAAGCAGGTGTGCGCGGCGGCCCGACCGGCGATCTTTACGTGGTTCTTCACGTGAAGGACCACGAGTTGTTTCGCCGCGACGGTGACGATCTCGCGTGTGAGCTTCCCGCCAGTTTTGTCCAAATGACGCTTGGCGCCGAGATCGAGGTGCCAACACTCACGGGGTCGGCCAGCATCAAAGTGCCCGCGGGAACCCAGAATGGCACCGTGTTTCGTTTGAAGGGCAAAGGGGTTCGCAATGTTCAAGGCTATGGCGTGGGGGATCTTTTGGTCAAAGTGGTGGTGGAGGTGCCCACCCATCTCAACAGCGCGCAGCGGTCCAAACTTCAGGAGTTCGCCGAGTTGTGCGACGCCAGCGTGAATCCGCATCACAGAGGGTTCTTCGAGAAAGCCAGGGACTTTTTCAAGTGATCGCGACGCATGCACCGATTCTATGTTTCCGGGAGATGGGAGGTGGGCGCGAGCGTCCTCCTGGACGGACAGGAATCGCACCACGCTTTGGGAGTGCTTAGGCTGGCCGCCGGCGATCCGGTGCGGCTTTGCAACGGCGCCGGTCAAATGGCCGAGGCGGTTTTGGAAACCGTCGGAAAGCGTCAGGCTCGGGCGCGCGTCCTGGAGGTTCAAACTCGCCCACGAAAGGCGTTTGAGATCATTCTGGCGCTGGGTCTCTCCAAACCCAAGGCCATGGAATTCGTGATCCAAAAAGCCACAGAGTTGGGCGTGAACCGCCTGCTGCTCGTGGCTTGTGCTAGAAGCGTGTCTCGGCTGGAAGGCCACGAACTCGAGGCCAAGTCTCAAAAATGGCGCTCGATCGCGATCGAGGCCTTGAAGCAATGTGGTGGGTTCTGGCTGCCCCTCATAGAGGTGTTCCCACGGATGCAGACCTGTTTGGACAGGGAGAAGGCGGCGGAATCAAGGTGGGTCGCGGCGTTGGATGGGAATCCGAAACATCCCCGTGAGTGCTTGAATTTGGCGGCCCGGGAGAGGGGTCGTTTTCCGAGAAGCGTGGAAGTTTGGATAGGGCCGGAGGGTGACTTCACGGCGGAGGAGAGGTCGCTTTTGACTTCCCGTGGCGCTCTGGAAGTGTCTTTGGGAGATCAAACGTTGAGGACAGAAACCGCGGCGATTTACTGCGCCTGCGTTCTCCGTTACGAAGCCGACTCCTTGCCGCCGGCCTTTTGAATTCGACGGGCCAAAAAAGACAGGGCCAGAGCCGCTCCTGTGATCGCGAAACATGCCAAAGCGAAAACGTCTCCATGCCTGGTGTAGAACGTGAGCCCTTGGTGGCGCGGACCCTCGGTCATTGGCATTTTGAAAGCCTTGATCCCCGCTCCGTACACATTGGGTGAATCGCCGAAGAAAACCTCATGCATCCTTCCGCGCGCATCAATCCAGCACGTGAGTCCATTGTTAGTGCATCGGATGACGGGAAGCTGATTCTCCACCGCCCTGAAAACGGAAGAAATGGCGTGCTGCCACTGGGCCGCGCTTTCGCCGAACCAGCCATCGTTCGTGAGATTGATCAGGAAATCGGTTTCGAGGTCCACCGTTTCCCTTACGCTATGAGGAAACGCGTCTTCGAAACAGATCAGAATTCCGATTCTCGCTCGCGGTTCCTCGAGGGTGAACCACCCGGGGCTCTTTCCCGATTCGAAACCTCCGTCGATTGGAGTCAAATGCCTCAGAAAAGGCAGCCAGCGTGCCAGGGGAACGTACTCGCCAAACAGAACGAGTCGCCGCTTCCTGTAGTTTCCGGCGATGGCGCCGCCAGGGTTCATGAGGAAGGCGCTGTTGTAATAGTTATAACGGGCTCCACGGCGGTTCGTGGGTTCAGGGATAGGCTCGGCGTCGTCCGCGCCCAAGATCATGGAGGTTCTAGACCCCTTGAGCATGCGGGCAATGTCATCGGCGGTGGTTGAGTCGAAGCGCAGCAGTCCGGGCGTGGCCGCTTCCGGCCAGACCAGCAGATCCGGCTTTGCGGCCATGGCGACGAGCGACAGGTCGATCAGTTTATTAAAGCGGTTTGTGGATTCGCGGCTATCGAAAATGAGTGTTTGAGGGATGCTGGGCTGGACCAACGCGACTCGGATTTCGGGGCCGGGAACTTCAGGTCGAATCAATTTGGCGAAGCCAAAAGACAGACACGCGGCCAGACCCATCAAGGGCGCCGCCAAATCGCCGAGTGGGCCCCAAAACTGGCCTGCGAGACGGTGGGTTTCCGAACGTGGGCCGTTTTGAGCAATCTCGGTGGAACTGAGGACGGCGAAACCCGCGCACAGAATGCCAACTGAGACCCAGGCCACTTGAAAAGAGACTCCGTACACTCCCGTCACGGTGGCCATCTGGATAAGGGGCAAGGACAAGTATTGTGAGCTCCCCAGCAGATTCCACGGGAATCCCGTGAGAAGCCGGGCCATGACGAGTTCGCAGGCGACCCAAGCAGCGGCGCAGAAGACACTCCACACCGCGCGTTCGTGCCAGGCGGAACGGGCGGTGCGAAGCCATTGAGAAAGCGGGGCGTCGAAGGCGCTAGAGAATTCGCGGGAGGATTCGTGCATTGGGAATGATTCCCGGACGGCTTCGGTTGAGTTCTGCACCGGGGCCATGCGCCAACAAGCCCAACACCAGACGGCTGGGAAAAGCGCGAGGTAAGCACTCAGGGCCAGCCATCCGGCTATCGCTCCGGCAGGGAAAGGAATGTAGAGCAGCCAGTGGAGAGAGATCAGGAAGTGGACAAGACCCGCGATGTAACCGCGTTTGAAGCGATCCTTCGGGGCTTGGGAGGTCGACGCCAAAAGCAAGACGCAGGGTGCCAGCCAGGCGAGAACGGCCATCCCCATCCTCGGAAATGCCGCCGACCAGAGACATCCCGCGAGAATTGGGCTCCAGGGCAGCTCTCGCAGGAAACGAACGTTGAGCATTGATTGTTGGCGAAGCGGCGCCCGAAGGACGCAGGCTTCGGGAGAATTCGAGAGGCGGATTTCCAGCGAGCGTCAAAAGTACGCGATCATATCATCGAACGCGTGGGTGACTTCGATGGAATGGTCGAGGGTCGAGAGAACTTCACGAGTCAGATTCAGCTTGGAGGCGAGCGTGGCGTCGTCATGCATGGGGTCGTGGTGGGGAATGATCCACCGTTTCGCGCGCGTCAGTTTGGCGAGCAAGCACGCGTTGCTCATCGATGAATGCCCCCAGCCCACCTTGGACATGTATTCCTGGTTCGTGTACTGGGCTTCGTGAACGAGGAGGTCCACGTCTCTCAGGAAGCGGATCAGTTTGGCGTGAGGAGCGAAGATCTTGGAGCTTTCGTCGAGCCATTGAGGAGCTCCGTGGAATCCGGGCAAGAACTCATTGTCGCTGACGTAGCCCATGGTTCGTCCTTTCCAGGTGACTTTGAACCCCAGCGTCGCGGCCGGATGATGGGTGGATTCCCACTCGATCTTGAAATCATTCAAGACCACGCTCTCAGTTTCGAGGATCTGGAAATCGATCTTGGCTCGCATATCTTCGAACTGAACTGGGAAATAGTCGCGATCGAGTTGTCCCCGGAAGATGGACTTGAGATCTTTGCCAAAACCGGAGGCGCCGTAGATCACTACCTGGTAGCCAGGAATGAAGAGTGGCGCGAAGAAGGGGAACCCTTGGATATGGTCCCAGTGTGTGTGTGTGATGAATAGGTGAATCTTGCGAGGGCCGTCTTTTAGAAGCTGCAGCCCGAGGTCACGAATCCCGGATCCGGCGTCGATCACGAAGTAGTTTTCCCCGACACCAATCGCGACGCACGAGGTGTTGCCACCGTGGCGCACGAAACGCGGGCCAGACACCGGGATGGAGCCGCGGGTTCCAAAAAAATGGATGTACGGATGCTCGCCGGGAATCGCGGGAAAATAGGGCGCCTCGGCGGAAAGGGGGGTCGATTCAGTGCTCACGGCTGCTTTTTCCTGGTTCGCACATCGACAAGCCGCATGACGCGCCTCAGCGATGCCGGTTGAGCGTGTGCCGAACCAACAAATCCGATCTTAGCACAACGTTTTTGGATAGAGAATCGAATTATTTTGGGATTTGAAGGCGGGGGCAGACATTTATTTTGCGAAGCACGGGCGAGGCGGCTAGGATCCAATGAAGCGTGTGCCCTGAATCCCTTTCCAACCGCCCTGGGGTTTTCGCGGGGTGCCAGAGCGACGCGTCATTCTATTTATGCAGACAAGAACCCTTGGGCACAGTTCCCTTGCGTCGAGTTGTTTGGCTTACGGTTGCTGGCGCATCGCCGGTTACGGCGAGATCCACGAGTGCACCCCGGAGCGTGTCGAACATGCGCGGCAGTCCGTGCTCGCGGCTTACGAAAACGGCTACACGTTGTTCGATCACGCGGACATTTATGCCCAGGGATACGGCGAGGAATTATTTGGCCGCGTGCTCCGTGAAGTCAGCGGGATGCGGGATCGAGTTTTGATCGCGTCAAAATGCGGGATCTCGCGAGGGATCGATGCGGATTCGCATCCTTACTACCGCTATGACTCCTCCGCGGCGCACATTGTCGAAAGTTGCGAAGGCTCTCTCAATCGCCTGGGCGTCGAGACCATCGATCTCTATATGATCCACCGTCCCGACTTCTTGGGAGATCCCATGGAGATCGCCCGGGCTGTCACGCAACTTCGCGACCAAGGGAAGATTCGCGAGTTTGGAGTCAGCAATTTCCGTTGCGGGCAGGTGAGCCTGCTGAAAAAAAACCTCTCCTTTCCACTGGTTGTGAACCAAATCGAGATCAGCTTGATGCAGTTGGCCGCTTTCCAGGATGGGACCTTGGAACAATGCCAATTGGAAGGGATCACACCCATGGCTTGGAGTCCCCTAGGGGGAGGCAAACTCGCGGGCCATGATCCGATCAGCATGACCGTGGCGGATCATGGCCATCGGGGAAGGATCCGCGACACCGCAGATGCAATCGCCCGCGCGCACGGGGTGTCCAGGAGCGCCGTCATGCTAGCCTGGTTGCTTCGGCATCCTTCTGGCATACTGCCGGTCGTGGGTGCCACGCAGGCGGAGCACATCGAGCAAGCGGCGGCGGCGGCCCAGTTGATTCTGCCGCGCGAGCACTGGTACCAGTTGATGGAGGCGGCCCACGGACAGCGCCTGCCCTGATTTCGATTTCACCGAGCCCAATTGCATAGCCGGGCCCAGTTCATCACCAGCATCGAGCCAGCCACGACGAATCGCATGGAGACCGCCCGCGACCTGGGATTTCGAATGCCCGCCGAATGGGAGCCCCACCGGGGCACTTGGCTGACCTGGCCACGACGTGACGGGATTAGTTTTCCGAATTCCTACGACGCCGTCCCGCCAGTTTACGCCGAATTCATCCGTGTCCTCGTGGAACACGAGGAGGTCTGCATCAATGTTTGGGATGACGCGATGGAGCAGGAGGTGCGGCGATTCCTCGAATCGGCTCGCGTGCCGAGGGCTCGAGTTTCTTTCCATCCTTTCCGCTCGTACGAGCCCTGGTGCCGGGATCATGGTCCTATTTTCGTTGTGAGAACCGTCGGAAACCGGCAGGAGAAAGCTGTGGTGGACTGGGGTTACAACGCTTGGGGTGGAAAATATCCACCGTATGATCTCGACGATGAGGTGCCCAGGCATGTCGCGCGGATGCGTGGCGCGCGATTATTTTCTCCTGGCATCGTGATGGAGGGCGGCTCCATCGATGTCAACGGCTGCGGCGCCCTCCTGACAACCGAATCGTGCCTGCTCAATCCGAATCGCAATCCGTCCCTGACGAAACGGGAAATCGAAGAATACTTGCGAGATTACCTCGGGGTGTCCCACTTTCTATGGCTCGGCGACGGCATCGTCGGGGATGACACGGACGGTCATGTGGATGATTTGGCTCGATTCGTTTCTCGGGACACCATAGCCACGGTTGTGGAGACGGATCCGGCGGATGAGAATTTCGGCCTCCTGAGCGACAACCTCGAGCGATTGAAAAGGTTTCGGGATCCCGAAGGGAACCCGTATCGGATCGTGGAGCTTCCGATGCCAGGGCTATTGGAGCGGGACGGGCAGCGTTTGCCCGCCAGTTATGCGAATTTCTACATCGCCAACAGCGTGGTGGTGGCGCCGACATTCCGGGATCGAAACGATGCGCGCGCCTTGGAGTTGTTGAGGACCTGTTTTCCCGGCCGCCGCGTGGTGGGTCTGGATTCCACCGATCTCATTTGGGGGTTGGGCTCATTCCATTGCATCTCGCAGCAGGAACCAACGTAAAGGTGGTCGGAGGTTCTGGAGAAATTCCGCGCGAGAAAATTCGCCCACGGCGGAGCCTGCGCCGTCAATCAGGGGATAAATTGCTTGTCATTTTCGCGATCAATCGCTCGTTGAACTCGCGGGCGGGGTTTCGTCCGGATTGTTTCAGCTTGGTCTGCAGCGCCGCGACTTCGACCAGCCGGGCGATGTCACGCCCCGGGCGCACGGGGATTACAATGTGGGGCACGTCAGTGTCGAGGATCTTGACGAACTGATCCTCCATTCCGACGCGATCCACATCCGGCACTTGGTCCCAAAGCTTGAGCGACACCACGAGGTCGACTCGTTTGTGGTGGCGAATAGCCCTTGCCCCAAACATTTCGGCCACATTGATCAAGCCGATGCCTCGGACCTCCATGAAGTGCTTCGTGATCTCGGGGCTAGTGCCCTCGACATCGCGCCCGTCCACCAGGGTGACACGGGTGATATCGTCGGACACCAAGCTGTAGCCGCGCTCGATCAAGGCGAGCACGCACTCGCTTTTGCCAATGCCGCTCTCACCGCGCACGATGACTCCCACGCCTAGAATGTCGACCATGCTGCCATACTCGCTGCCCGTGGGCGCGAACATGGCTTCCATGGCCATGGTGGCCATGTTGATGAACTTCATGGTGATGAGCGGCGTTCTGAATATGGGAACGTCATTGCGCTCGGCCTTCTGCAGTAGCAGTTTGTCCGGAGTGAGATTCCTTGAGAAAATGATGCACGGCGTCCTCACTTTCAATAGATGATGGTACCGTTTGACGCGCTCCTCTGGGTCGATCGATTTCAAGAAACAAGATTCGGCGTTCCCGATGACCTGGATGCGCCGGAACGCATAGTACTTGGTGAATCCGGCCAGTACGAGACCGGGTCGGTTGACGGTAGGCTCCAAAATGGGGCGGTCGAGCCCGTCCTCGCCCGCGACCAGCTTCAGCCCTAATTCCGTGGCGTGGTCATGGTAAAATTTTCCGACCGTTATCACTTGTTTCTTCATAGGATTTTACAATAAATATTAAAACGGCCGTAGCCCTTGAGAATCTTCGTAACATGCTGGAGATGAAGTCTTTCCAAATCACTCGACAGATCCATGAAGGATGTGCCTCTCTCATCGTCACCCCTTTCGTCAGGTCTGAGGTGGCTGGGCGGAGCCAAAATGGTTGGGAACTGGAATGACCGGGTAGTTTCTAGCAGAAGACTGGCAGGATGTCGATGCTCGATTCCTCAAGCAAGGGACGCCTCAGGAAAGGCTTTCTGGCGGGATCCCGCGCCCGCCATCGGCAGCCCACGAACGGGGCGGCGTCGTCACGCTTGCATTTGGGCGTGAGGAGGCATTTGAATGTTCACAATGAACGGCGTCACCCCATGGCAGGAAAAATATCTGGCCAATGACACGCCCTGGGACAAGGGAGAAGCGTCACCGGGGTTGGTTGATTTTTTGAATTCACGGCCGCTGGCGCCCGGATCGGTGTGCGTGCCGGGTTGCGGGCTGGGACATGACGCGCGGGCATGGGCGGCCCGGGGGTTTCAAGCCGTCGGAGTGGATTTCGCGCCCGCAGCCGTGGAAGCGGCCGCTTCCCGAGCTTTGGCCGAGCGCAACGCGGCCCGATTTTCATGCGCCGATTTTTTGCGTGACACTCCGTCCATGGAGTTCGACTGGGTTTTTGAGCATACCTGCTTTTGCGCGATTCAACCCGAGCAACGGGCTGACTACGTCCGCGCGGTAGATCGCAGCTTGAAGCCTGGGGGCCGCTATCTGGCTGTGAACTACCTGATTCCGGACGTGCAAGGCCCTCCCTTTGGGACCTCCCGCGAGGAGTTGCTGGAGCGGTTTTCCGGCACTTTCAAATTACGCGAGGAGTGGATGCCAAGATCCTACTCGAACCGGACCTACCTCGAGCTCATGATGCTCTGGGAGAAACGCCGGGCCTAACCCGGGCGTCGCATCAGAACTAATCTTGGCTTCGATCGATGGTTCGCGGCTCCGCTTTTGGGTCGCCAAAGAGAGGGTTCGAACCGCACGGTTTTCGGTTGCGATTGTGCCTTAATTGAACGAGATTCGCCCCATGAACACTCTTAAACGATGGGCACTGTGCATCTCTTTGGCGGCAGTTTCATGGGAAATGTCCGCCGCGAAATTGGGCGATCCCGCCGCCTCGTTGGAAATCCAGACCTGGGCGAAAGGCAAGCCAGTCGATGTCAAAGACGGCAAATCAATCTACATCGTGGAGTTTTGGGCCACCTGGTGTGGCCCTTGCAAAGTCAGCATTCCCCACCTCAGCGAGCTGCAGAAGAAATTTAAAGACAAGGGCGTCGTGGTCGTGGGTGTGACGGACGAACCCGTGTCCAAGGTCAAGCCGTTCGTGGACAAGATGGGTGATCAAATGGCCTACGTGGTGGCGTGCGACAAGGATCAAAAGACCAGCGCTGCTTATATGGAGGCTTACGGTCAGGGAGGGATTCCGACCGCATTTGTGGTTGGCAAGAATGGCAAAGTTCTCTGGTTAGGTCATCCCATGGATGGATTGGACAAGGTCATCGAGGACGTTGTGAACGGGAAGTATGACCTCGCGGCAGCGATTAAACGAGACGAGGGCAGGGTGCTGATGAATGATTTTCAGAAGCTTTCCGCACTCGGAGATCCGCAGGCAAAAGCGGTGGGGCTGAAATTGGTCGAGTCGGCGGGCGAGGACGTGGACAAGCTCTGCGAAATGGCTTTCATGATGGTTGCCGACTCGTCGAACAAGAACCGGGATTTCGCGCTCGCGGAATCGGCGTTGGACAAGGCCGAAAAGCTCGGGGGGAAGCAGGATCACCGCGTGATAGGCATCCGTTCGGTGGCCCGTTTCGAGAGCGGCAAACAGGAAGAGGGTTTGGCTTTGGCGAAAGCGGCTCTCGAGGCGAGCAAGGAGGACGATGACAAGGCTCGTTACAACAATTTTATCCGAGTCATGAAAACCAAGATGGAGGGGGATCAGAAGCAGGACAAAGCGAAGCCCTGATGAGCCGCCGGCATTCTTGAGGTCTCTTTACTCAACTCCCCGCCCGTTCTCCCGCTGCCATGCGCGGAGAGCCGGTGGTCGCAGTCGAGTTGGCCTCTCCTGTCGGCGCCGTGGATATTCGACCAACTCGTTGCGGTATGGAAAGGGAACAGGTCGCAGAGGTCCTCTCGGAGATCGGCGTGCTCTTGGAGTTGAAGGGCGAGAATCCTTTCAAGACACGCGCTTATCACAACGGCGCCCGCGCGGTTGAGACGCTTCAAGAGCCCTTGTCCCTCTTGGTGGCGGAGAATCGACTGGGGCAAATCAAAGGGTTGGGCGAGGCGCTTCAGCAGAAGATCACTGAACTCGTCCGCACAGGGAGACTCGCCTACTACGAAGACCTGAAGTCCTCGATCCCTCCCGGTCTGATCGACATGCTAGGGATCTCCGGGCTTGGGCCAAAAAAGGTGAAAGCCCTCCACGACCAGTTGGGGCTCGACTCCCTGGAATCATTGGAAGAGGCCTGCCGGAAGGGGAGCGTCGCAGGCGTCGCAGGTTTTGGCGAGAAAACCCAGAACCGGATCTTGGAGGGAATTGAGTTTAGGAAAACGCACGCCTCTCAACATCTTCTCAGCGATGCATTGGCGGCGTCCGAGCCTCTCCTGGAAGCTCTCAGGGGCCGCCCTGATGTCACTCGCTGCGCCTTGGCTGGCAGCGTGCGCCGCCACAAGGAGGTCATCGGGGACATCGATTTCCTTGTGTCTTCGAAGACACCAGAGAGCGTTCTCGATTTCTTCGTGTCGTGGCCGGGCGTGGAAAAAGTCCTGGCAAAGGGGGAGACCAAATCCAGCGTTCTGTTGTCTGGCGGGTTTCAGGCCGATTTGAGGGTGGTGGCCGACTCCGAATTTTCGTTTGCCCTGGCTTATTTCACGGGCAGCAAGGACCACAACATCGCGATGCGCCAGCGGGCGATCGAGCGCGGGCTGCGGTTGAACGAATATGGATTGTTCCGATCGGCCGAGGAAACACGGGATGCGTCGCTCCGGGTGGACTGCTTGACTGAGGAAGAAATCTACCAGGAGCTCGGGTTGCATTATGTGCCGCCGGAGATGCGCGAGGATCGCGGCGAGTTTGCCATCGCCGAGCGGGAGCCATTCCCGCGGCTGATCGAGTGGACCGACCTTCGAGGATCCCTGCACAATCATTCGAACTGGAGCGATGGACGCGGCACGCTGGAGGAAATCTCGCGGCAAATGATGAGTTTGGGGTGCTCCTATTGGGCCATCACGGATCATTCCAAATCCTCGTTTCAAGCCAATGGTCTGGATCCTTCGCGATTGCGCCGACAGATTTCGGAGGTTCGAGCGGTAAACGAGAAACTGGCCTCGGAAGGTTGCGAATTCCGGTTGTTGACAGGATCGGAAGTGGACATCCTCAACGGGGGGCGGCTGGATTATGACGATGATCTGCTCGCGGATTTGGAAGTAGTTGTCGCCAGCATTCACCAGGGTTTTTCCCAGTCCGAGGTGGAGTTGACCACACGCCTGATTCGCGCGGCCGAGAATCCACAAGTGCACATGCTTGGCCATATCACGGGGCGGCTCTTGCTTGAGAGAGAAGCCTATAAAGTCAATCAACAGGCGGTGATCGATGCGTGCGCCGAAACAGGAACCTGGATTGAGCTGAACGCGAACCCATTGAGATTCGACATGGACTGGAGGCAATGGGCCTACGCGCGTTCGAAAGGGGTTCGTTGCGTCATCAATTGCGACGCGCATCGTTTTGAGCACGCCGGCTTTCTTCGGCTCGGCGCCGGCATCGCTCGCAAAGGCGGGCTGACCAAGGACAACGTCATCAACACGCTGAGCTTTCAGAATCTCAGAAAGGCGCTCTCATGGAAACGAATGGGGCTGAAGCCGGCGTTCTAGAATCGGTTGCGATTCCCAAACCATCGAGGGTCGGTGAAACCAACGGGGAGATCGTCTTTTGCCGATTTCACCCCGGACCCTCGCGTTTGCGCTCTCGGCGCTCCGCAATGCCCGGCAGCTTTCTTCAAGCGTGCGTTGGCGTGTTCACGATGGGCATGTGTCTGGTCATTCCGTTCCTCGCGCGGTGCCAAGTAGTGAATTCGCCGCCGGTGCCGGAATGGATTCAAGCTCCAGGCGGCAAAGCCAGCGGGTCGGCTTTTTTCCGCGTCGGCGTCGAACTGCCTACGCCAATGCTGAAGGTCATTTTTCTGGGCGCTTCCCCCGGGGACATGGAAGTCTTCGTCAATGGGCGCGTCGCAGGCCGGGGTTCGGGTGGTGGCGGTGGTGTCAGCCTGGATTTGACATCCGCCATGGAGGTGGGCAAGAACGTGATCGGCGTCCGGGTGTCTGATCCCGCAGGAGCAGCGCGGTTGAGCGCCCTCGTGGAGTTGAACGCGGATTTCGCACGGCAGCGATGGGTGGCCACGAGTGCTCGCTGGCTTGCCCGAACGACCCTTCAGGAGGGCTGGAGCAAAGTGGTCACGGAGCCCGATGGCTGGGAGGCCGCGATCACTTTAGGCCGCGTGGACGCCAGTCCCCAAGACAACCCTTTCGATCGGCGAAAACTGATTGACGCGTATAATAGTTGGAGGCTTGCCTTGGGAGCAGGGCGCGCGACCGACCCGGCCGGTTTTACTTTGCCGCCGGGATTCAAGGCGGATCTGGTTCGGTCGGCGTTGCCCGATGAAGACTCCTGGGTTTCCATGGCGTTCGACTCGAAGGGCCGCCTCGCCCTTGCGCGCGAGAAGCGCGGGTTGGTGCGCCTGACCTTCGAGAATCATGCGGTTTCAAAGGCAGAAATCCTCGATTTGAGCCTCCTGGAATGCCGCGGCTTGCTCTACGACGGCACAACCCTCTACGCCAACGCGAACAACAGCAAAGCCCTGGTTCGATTAAGGGACGACGATGACGACGGGATTTTCGAGAAAACGGAGGAGTTGTTGAAAACCGAGGGGGGCGTGGGGCACGGACGCAACCACATCAAGCGCGGCCCGGATGGATGGCTGTACTTGGCCCATGGAAACAACGTAAAGAGGCCGCCGCGAATCTCGGCGAACTCGCCGCTCCAGGGCTTCGCGGAAGATCAGCTCATTCCGAATCCCTGGGATCCTTCGATGTTTGATGGGGATGTCTTGGCGCCTGCGGGCCACGTTCTGCGGTTGAATCCGTCTGATCCCAATGATGTTCAATTGTTCGCCGGCGGCCTGCGAAATCCCATGGATATCGCGTTCAACGCCGATGGTGAATTGTTCACTTTCGACGCCGACATGGAGTGGGATGTGGGGGCCCCGTGGTACATGCCCAACCGGGTGCTCCACGTCGTGCCTGGCGCCGATTTTGGCTTTCGCCGCGGAACAGGCAGATTCCCGTCACATTACCCGGACACTCTGCCGAGCGTGATCGATGTCGGATTGGCCTCGCCCACGGCGGTTTTTTTCGGAACTGGGACCGCTTTTCCGGAGAAATATCAAAAGGCGTTGTATGTGTGCGACTGGGCGTATGGGCGAATCCTCGCGGTTCACTGCACTGGCGCTGGGGCTAGTTATCGGGGGCGCGCCGAGCTTTTCTTGAGCGGTCGTCCCCTGAATGTAACGGACGCATGCGTGGGCCCCGATGGCGCCCTGTGGCTCATCACTGGCGGGCGTGCCACGCAATCCGGACTCTACCGAGTGACTTATGCTTCGCTGCCGCCAACGGAGCCTCGTGCCCCGGGAGCTTCAAACGCGCAAGCTCCGAGCGAGGCGGATTCCGGGCTTCTAAATTTGCGGCGCGAGTTGGAGGCTTACGCGAACACTGGGCGCCCGGCGCCGGTGGAGAGCTCGTTCGAGAAGGTCTGGCAGTGTCTGGGCCACGCCGACCGATGGATTCGTTTCGCCGCGCGTGTGGCCTTGGAGCGCGTGCCGGCCGCAAGTTGGACGCCGCGATGGCTCGCCGAGCAGAATCCTCGTCGACTGCTCACGGGGGCTCTCGCGCTCGTTCGCATGGAATCGCGGGAAAAAACGGTGGGAGTGCTGGAGCGGTTGGCGCGGTTGAGCTGGGACTCGCTTTCGGAGGAAGAGCGAAGTGATTTGGCGCGAGTCTTTTCCGTGGCTCTGGCTCGAGGAGGCGCTCCCACTCCTGGCTTGCGCGCGGCGTTGTTAGCTCAACTGGAGCCCGTTTATCCTGCCTCCGCCGTGGTGCTGAACCCGGAGCTCTGTCGGATGTTGGTCTACCTGAAATCCACAACCGTACTGGAAAAGTCGCTGCCACTGCTGGCGGCCGCCACCCGCTCCGAAGACCTGATCGGCTACCCTCTGCTGTTGCGATACTTGAAGGAAGGTTGGACGTTGGAGTCGCGGCGCGTGTGCTTCGAGGCCCTGGCCCGGGCAGGAAAGATGGCGGGAGCTCAAAATTACTTCCGAACGATCCTTGCGGTGAGATCCGAAATGGAAAAGGCCATGCCCTCCTCCGATCGAGAGCAACTCCTGGCTCTCATGGCGAATCAACAATCGACACCCACGGCCTCCGGCGGGGCGGTCGCGCCGGAGGTTCAGGAGTGGACCATGGAAGAATTAAGGCCCCACTTGGGGAAAGTAGGCTTCGGCCGATCCATCGACGCGGGCAAGAATGCTTTGTCGAAGGCACAGTGCACGGCCTGCCACCGCGTCTCCTCCGATTTATCGATCCCGTTTGGAATCCAGGGGCCTGACCTCACCCACGTCTCGGCCCGGTTCGGCCGGCTTGATTTGCTGGATCATATCCTGAATCCCTCCAAGGTGATCGATGAAAAATTCCGTCAAACCGTTTTTGTGTTGCAAGACGGGAGTGAAACCGCAGGGGTTGTGGACAAGGAGGAAGGCGGAAAAGTATTTGTCCGGACGGGCAAACTCAGCGAGCAAACGCAGTCAATCCCCCTCATTTCAGTCCGGGAACGGAAGTTGTCCACTGTCTCGCCGATGCCCGAAGGGCTGTTGAATGTGCTCACGCTCGGCGAGGTGCTCGATCTGCTGACCTTTTTTGAGGCTCAAGTCAAAACTCCCGTGATCCCATAGCGGGTGTGGAATGGAAGGCCCATGAAATTGGTTTCAGACACTGATCGCACTCTGTTCGGTTTGGTCCCCCACAATTCCCTCCAGGAGCAATGCAATCTTTTTGAAACTCGGCTCCGATTCCCGGTGTTCATTTTAATCTATGGACACTCTGCTTAGCCTTCTTGTAGGACTGGGATTCAGCGCGGCCTGCGGGTTTCGATTGTTTGTCCCATTTTTCATCCTCAGCGTGGCTTCGTTATCCGGTCACCTAACATTGCCGGAGAGTTTTTCCTGGATAGGCTCTTGGTCGGCATTCATCGCGTTCGGTGCCGCCACGGTTCTCGAAGTCACGGGCTATTACTTTCCCCTCGTGGATAACTTCCTGGACACGGTCGCCACTCCCGCCGCCGTGGTCGCGGGGACGATCGCCACCGCCGCCATGGCGACTGGCATGGATCCGTTCTTGAAGTGGTCCGTGGCGATCATCGCCGGAGGAGGTGTGGCGGGACTTATCAAGAGCACCACAGCCGTGATGCGCGCGGCTTCGAGTCTCACTTCTGGCGGAATTCTTAACCCAATGATGGCCACGGCCGAGTTGGGGGGATCCATCGGCGCAACGCTGTTAACGCTTGTGGCGCCGATCCTGATGACGCTGGTCCTTGGGGTTTTGCTGATAGTGGTCGTCGCGCGACTCGCCAAAAGGAATTCGCCGGCAAGGCCAACCCTGATTTGAGGACAGGAGCTTATTTCTCGACAGAAAATTGGAAAGTCGTGGTTGATTTAAACCTCTTCCCGGGCCTAAGGATGGGAGAGGGGAAGTTTGGCTGGTTGGGGGAGTCGGGGTAATGCTGAGTTTCGAGGCAGAAGCCGCCATGTCTTGGGTAAGCGACGCCTCCCACGCCAACCGTTTTTCCATTCATGTGATTCGCCGTGTAGAGCTGCACACCGGGTTCGGTGGTGGAGCACACGATGACTCTACCTGAACGTGGATCCACCACCCGCGCGCATTTTCTCAGCCCACCGGGATTTCCGTCGACCACGAAATTATGGTCGTATCCTCTGGGCCCCTGGTAAAGCTGCTGGATCCGGTGTCCGATTGGGGTTGGTTTGGTGAAATCCAAGGGCGTTCCTTCCACCGAGGCTACGCCCCCTGTGGGAATCAAGAATGCGTCGCTGGGTGTGTAGCGCGAGGCAAAAAGTTGAAGGACGTGACTTAAAACGTCCCCTTGCCCTGCCAAGTTGAAGTAGGAGTGATTCGTCAAGTTGACGACCGTGGCCTGGTCGGTGATGGCCGAGTAATCAATGCGTAGTTCGTTCCGATCGCTGAGCGTGTAGGTGACCGTGACCACCAGGTTTCCCGGAAAACCCTCCTCGCCATCCTTGCTGCGGTAAGTGAACACGACGCTTGAGCGATCGGAGCCCGTTCGTGAACGATCTTTCCACAGCACTCGATTGAACCCAGTACGGCCGCCGTGGATATGGTGTTTGCCCGCGTTGGCCGTGACGTGGACCACTTTCCCGTCAAGGTTGAAACTAGCGTTTCGAATTCGGTTGGCGAACCGGCCCACCGTCGCGCCAAACACCGGGTGATCCCCGAGATACTGAGGCAGATTGTCAAACCCCAGGACCACATTGCCCGTTTTTCCGGCTCGGTCAGGGGCATGCAACTCAGTCAGCGTCGCGCCGTAGGGCGTGACCTTGGCTATCATGCCGTGCTTGTTCTTCAATGTGTAGCGCGCTACCTCGCGCCCGTCCGGCATGCGGCCAAAAACAGATTTTTCGACCCGCTGAATCGGTTGCTTGGAGGGTCCCGGTTTTTTGGAGGCAGCCGCGGCGCTTTGACAAGTCAGCTGCAGAATCAGAATCCCGGGAATCACAGCGGAAATGAGTTTCATGAACCCCGATCTTACCGAGGTCGGAGGATATGTCGAGCTTGGGAGCGGGAGCCCGCTTGCCTTTGGTCTCAAGGTTCAGGATAGTCTCCCCGTGAACGTGACCGTCACTCAGCTCACGGAGCAGATTATCGGCTCTTACGCCAGAGCGGGAGGCATCAACCACATCGATGGCAAAAACCTCCCGTCCAAATTCGCGATCGCCCAGATCACTTGTGATTTGTTGCAACTCCTCTTTCCTGGTTTCTTTCAGGACCGGCCCGTGCACTCATCGGAAATCAAAGTCGAAACCGCGACACTCATGCTCTCCGTCGCCGAACGCCTCGAAGATGAGATTCACAAGAGCTTGGAAAGCTGCCACGCGCCTCAGCGGCTGGGTCGGGATCAGTTGAGGAAGCAGTCCCATCATCACACGATGGAATTCCTGAGCCACTTGCCTCGGATTCGAGATGTGCTGCAGGCGGACGTGGAGGCGGCTTTCAATGGCGATCCGGCGGCATTGAGCCGCGAGGAAGTGATTGTCGCCTACCCTTGCATCGAGTCCATTGCGGTTCAGCGCCTCGCTCACGAACTTTACAATCGGGAAGTGGCTCTAATCCCGCGCATCATGACGGAATGGGCTCACGGCCGGACGGGCATGGATCTCCATCCAGGGGCGCGAATAGGATCCCATTTCTTCGTCGATCATTGCACGGGCACGGTGGTCGGGGAAACATGCGTCATTGGAAATCATGTGAAGATGTTCCACGGCGTCACCCTTGGGGCTACCTCGACTTCCGGGGGGCAGCAGCTCAAGGGCGTGAAAAGGCATCCGACTCTGGAGGATCATGTCACGATCTATTCAGGCGCGGTAATCTTGGGCGGTGACACCGTGGTCGGGGCCGGAAGCACGATTGGTGGGAACGTGTTTCTGACACACAGCGTGCCGCCGAACTCTCTCGTCCTCGCTGACGAGCTGAAGATGAAAATCATCAATAAACGCGAACGTTCAACCCAAGTGGTTGACTTCCAGATTTGACGCGCCGTGAAACCCATCGCATCCCATCTTCAAACCTTGCTGGCGTTCCTTATGTTAGGTGCCGTGTGGCCAATCGTCCTGTCGATGCCCTCGGCTGCAGCGGAAAAGCGGGTAACCAAAGCACCGAAGGACGCCGGGACCCGGCCGAAAACGAAAAACGCCCCGCCCGAAGGCATCGAATCCCTGACGGCCAAGGTTCGATCCTCGGTGGTCACCATTTCGGCAACGGCCCGGGATGGAAGCCAAGGCGGTGTCGGAACGGGGTTTGTAATAGATGAGTCGGGGCTCATTGCCACTTGCTTGCATGTTATCGGCGAAGGACGGCCCATCTCCGTCCAACTGGGCGAGGGCAAACAGCTCGAAGTCACCGGAGTGCACGCTTGGGACCGCAAGCTTGATTTGGCAATCCTGCGCGTGCAGTCCAAAGGCCTGACCGCTCTCCCTCTCGGCGACTCCTCAAGCCAGGCCCAAGGAGCGTCGGTGATCGCCGTCGGCAATCCCCTCGGACTTCGGCATAGCGTGGTCCAAGGCGTGATTTCCGCCACGCGCGAGTTCGACGGCCTAGAAATGCTCCAATTAGCGATCCCGGTTGAACCTGGCAACAGCGGCGGCCCCGTCGTGGATCGCGAAGGCCGTGTGCTGGGAATTCTCTCCATGAAATCAGCCCTGTCGCCTAACCTCGGATTCGCCATCCCCGTCAATGCGGTCAAATCTTTGCTCGGCACGCCCAACCCGGTCCCGCTGGATCGTTGGCGATCGCTGAATCGAATGGATCCTTCCAAATGGAGCGTCCTTTCTGGCGCGAACTGGATTCAACGACCCGGGCGAATTGAAGTTTCAGGAATGGGGGCGGGTTTCGGCGGACGCACTCTGTGTTTGGACGTGAGTCCTGTCCTTCAGCCAGTCTGCGAAGTAGCGGTGACCGTTAAGCTAGGGACGGAAGAGGGCGCGGCAGGCTTGGTGTTTGGGTCTGACGGTGGCGATCGGCATTACGGTTTTTACCCTTCTGCGGGGCAGTTGCGGTTGACTCGGTTTGATGGGCCGACGGTTTTCAGTTGGAACATTCTCCATCAGGTTCGGAGCACCGCCTATAGGCCCGGAGGATGGAACGAACTCAAGGTGCGCCACGAAGACGGATCCATTCGCTGTTTTGTCAACGGCCGTCTTGTGATCGAATTGGCGGATCAAGGTCTGCCACTGGGCCGGGTGGGCCTCGTAGCGTTCCGCGAAACACCCGCCGCGTTTCGGTCTTTCAGCGCTGGGGCAAACCTTCCGGACGAAACCCCAGTCGAAGATGGGGACATTCAGTCATTGATCCAAAAGCCCCGAGCCCCCGAAACCGCGCGTCTCCGCTTGCATCCTGGCAGTTCCAGGGCGCTCAACGCCCGAGCCGACGAACTGGAGAAAGAAGCCAGCCAAATCAAACTCCTGGCCTCCGAGCTCCACCAGGAGCGTGTTCAGACTGAGCTGGCCGGTCTTTTTCAAAAGGGCGAAACTTGTTCGGATCTCGCCTTGGCCGCGCTGCTCGTTGCGAAAATGGACAACCCTGAGCTGGATGTGGATGCCTACCGGCAGGAAATTCAGCGCATGGCGGGAGAAATTGCCGTTCGTTTCTCGCCCGAAACATCTTCCGATGAACGTTTTGCCGCGCTTGCCGATTATCTTTTCAAGGAAAATGGATTCCACGGCAGCCGCACCGAGTATTACGACCGGGCCAACAGCTATCTCAGCTCGGTCATAGATGATCGCGAGGGCATCCCTATTACCCTCTCGATTTTATACATGGAACTGGCTCGAGTGATTGGAGCCACGAATGTGGTGGGTCTTCCTCTGCCGGGGCATTTTATGGTCAAACAGTTGACGGCTTCTCCGAACGGCAGGGTCATTGATGTGTTCAATGGCGGTCGATCTCTCACTTTTGCCGAGGCGGATGAACTGGCTTCCACTCACTCCGAAATTCCGGTGCGGAGTGAGTTCATGGCGCCCGCGACTCATAAGGAAATCGTGATTCGGATGCTTCGAAACCTGCACGCCACGGCCATCGCGTCAGAGAGCGGAACGCGATCTCTACGTTACCTCGACACCATTCTCGTGCTCGCACCGGCGTCCGCCCAGGACCGGTTGGCCCGCGCCCGCCACCGCCTTCAAAAAGGCCAGCTCACCCTGGCGAAAGAGGATGTGAAAGCTTTGCTCGACCACACGCCCGAAGGAATTGACCGGGAACGAGTGGCTGAGTTTTACAGGTCGCTCCAATCCAGAGACGGTAGTTTGGAGTAATCCTTTAAGATCTTCAACTGCCGTTTGAGACTCAATCGTTGCGCCGTTTCGCGCTGGCCGCGCCGGTTAGGGGATTGTACCAGCTCAGGCCGGAGAACCGCATAAAATCTGTGTCGTTGGTGTGCAGGACTGCTTGGTGCTCGATGGCCAAAGCAGCAATCTGTCCGTCCGTCACCAGATTTCCTGCGGTGCCAATTGTCTCCAACAACTGGAGCACTTGTTGGATGTGATCACTCCCGGGTTCGAGCATCTGCGTCATGGGTTGTGCCAGCCAGGAGCTGACGTGGTGCGCCGCCTCAGCAGGAGCCATCGGACTTCTGAACACGCGTGCATTCGTGCCGATGCGGATGAAGCCGAACACCACCACGGGTGGCAATCCCACTGGCTCCGAGCCGGACAAACACTCCCGCCACCACGCCATCGCTTTCTCGTGAAACAACGAATCCGAGTCGTAGGCGTACAGCAACAGATTGATGTCGGGGACTATCATGGCCGCCCCGTTCGCGCCTGCTTCTCCATAAAAGCCTCCACATCGAGGTCATCCGCAAGCCGGTTAAAGCCGGCGGGATCAATCCCTGCGCGCAAACCCATGGACCGCGCCTCGACCACAAATCGCCGGGCCTTGGTCTTAAGGGTCTTTCCGCCCAGACCCGCCCGCACCGCGTCGTTGAGGGTTTGCTTGAACGACTTCCTTGAACGGTGCATCGCGTCGCGCAGCATTCGCTCCACGTCTTTTTCCAACGTCACCGTCGTTCTCATTTGAGCATCATGATGACAGCGATTTTTGCTGTCAAGATGCGCGCCAGTGGCTTCTTCACCTCTCCGTTGCTTTCGTCCTATAGCCGACGGCAAGCCGTCACCGCAAGTTTCGGGCTTCGTGACATCGCCGACCGCCGTTCGTAACACGCCTCTCTTAAAGACTTCGGCGGCGGTTAATCACGATGAGTCGGCACGCGGCGTCAGACCGCACGCAATCCAGACATGAATCAGATACAGAACATGAAATCATCCCCACCTTGCGAATTGGCCCATCACCTTCCGGGCAGGAGGCGACTTGATGTGCAAGCGGGCAATAAACTAAGACAAGTCCCAAAGGAACGCGCGAAGGCCGAAGGCCACTCCGGCCTTCGCCATTGATCCTTGTAACGGCAGTTGCCCCTGGCGAATCTTCGCAAGATCCTGGCGATAAAGTTTTTTCGAATCACTCACCAAATCCGCAAGGGAGATGCCTCCATCTTCGTCGATCCTTCATCATCGAGGCTTTTGCGAATCTTCAAGTGATTCAACGGCCCTTTGATGTTCAATTATTTCCGCCGCCAGCAAAAGAGAGAGCTTCCTCGAGCCAGGTGTCCGAGCGAAGCACCGTCTGGCGCTGGCGAAAGGCGAAGCGTTGGGCGTTGAATTGAGCGACACGGAACGCCGCCCGAATGAGCAAATCTTTGCCCGGAAGATTGTGGCGGGCGGTGGTGGAAAGTTTTTCCTGAAAAGATCGGGGTAGGAATCGCCTCAACAGTTCGTCCGAGGCGCTGACGAACGCTTGGGCGCTGCCCGGATCGCCTTGGCGCGCGCTGCGGCCAAAGAGCTGGCGGTCCACCCGCCCTGACTCGTGCCGCTCCGTCGCGATGACATGAAGCCCGCCGCGCTCCGCGATGCCTTTGCCAAGCGTGATGTCGGTGCCGCGCCCGGCCATGTTCAGACCTCAGTAAACCGACCCCTGGAGGGGAAAAAGGCGAGCAAGTCCAAATCCCTTAAATTTCCGAGAAGAGGTGGCTTGGGACATTGAGTCGAACGCGAGGGCGCGGGAGGGTGAGGAACAACGTTTGGCACC
>SXGS01547584.1_pt1 | contig 27177 bp, 26 predicted proteins | sample 3174681 | NCBI WGS metagenome assembly SXGS01 (sample SAMN11356861, study PRJNA531348) | freshwater metagenome | isolation source: freshwater sample F1-80 | place: China: Fuxian Lake, Yuxi | collected 2017-12-25 | reverse complement strand
GAGATCGGCAAGAGTCTCGCTGAGAACGGCGGTCTGGATCGTCATGTGCAGACTGCCCATAATCCGCGAACCGGCGAGCGGCTTCTGTCCCTCATAGCGGCGTCGGAGCGCCATGAGGCCGGGCATCTCATGCTCGGCCAGTCGAATCTCCTTGCGGCCCCATTCCGCAAGTGACAGGTCGGCCACCTTGTAGGGGAGGCGAGGAAGGTGTTCGTTCCCACCTTCCAGGCCGCGAAGCTTCACTTCCATCAGCGCAGTGCTCATGCTTCCTCCTGGGTCGCTCGCCGCGCACTCGCGGCGAAGAGATTTGGCCCGCGCGCATCTACAGCGGCGGGCATCGGACAGTGTCGCTGGGGTGTGAACCCCGCGGTGACAAGAAGGCGCTCCATATGCTCCCGGGAAAACCCGAGCCACACGTGCCCCATCTGGTGCTGGTATTCCTCGTGATCGTGAGGCGCCATATCGACAACCAGCAGGCGCCCGTCCGGTTTGACCACTCGGGCGACTTCTTTCAAGACTCCGGCCGGCTCCGCCAGGAAGTGGAGCACCAGCACCAGCACAGCCGCGTCGAGCGAGGCGCCTGCAATCGGAAGCGACTCCAGCTCGCCTTGTCGAAACTCCACGTTGTGGGTCGCCACCATGTTTTCGCGGGCAACGGTCAACATCTCAACTGAGCGATCCACTGCAATGACCCGCTGCACGAAGGGCGCGACTGCCGCAGTGACCTGACCTGTTCCACAACCCAGGTCGCCCACCACCCACCGCGGATCCAACAACGCCGGCAGTGCGGAGAGGTGGAACGCCGTGCCGAACAGTTCTCCCCGAATGTGATTCCACTGGCCCGCTGCAGAAGCGAAGTACGCCTGCGAACGAGACCGGCGTCCGGCAAGCGTCTCATCCAATCGGGCATCGTCCTGAGCGGCGACCCCCGTTTCGGTGAAACTCGACGCCACGAGGGACCACAACTCCCGCAGTTCCGTATCCAGGTGCGGCAGGGACATCGTGTAAAATCGGCTCGTCCCTTCGCGCCGGGAGTCCACCCACGCATCGTCCTGCAGAGTCTTGAGATGACGGCTGACCGTGGACTGCGGTAGTTGCAAGACTGAGCACAGTTCGGTGACCGTCAACTCCTGACGCGACAGCAACCGCAGTATGCGACACCGCGTGGCGTCGGCAAGGGTTGGCAGGTGCCTCAAAAGGGCGGGCTCTCGGGTATTCATCCGTTCATCCGGATGAAGTGTTGCACAGGGCTCGGGGATTGTCAACGCAGCTTGCGGAGGAGGGCGTCGCGAGGCGATTTCTAGGGTCCAAAAGACGGGATTTCCCACATGTGCCTCGAAGCACATCGGTTGGTGTTTTGTGGCGGCAGCACACCGAGGCAGGTTTCCGAAGCTGCGGAGTCGCACCTGAGAACTGGCGGTGATTGACGCTGCCGTGACGTTTGGGAGGAGCACCGTTTCGTCATCGTGGAGAATCTGCTGTTAGCCGAGGAAACCAAGAGCGTCGCAGTAGGGGCGTTGAAGATCATCGCCATCGATTTGGTATTGGCCGGAGACAATGCAGTCGTCATTGGAATGGCCGCGCGCACCCTGTCCCCCAGTCAGCGTCGAGGAGCCATTATCATCGGCGCCGCAATGGCGGTCATAATCCGGGTGATCGCTACGTTGTTCGTGTCCCGACTTTTGAGTGTGCCGTTTCTCAGTCTGGTCGGCGGCATCCTGGTAGCGGGGATCGCGGTCAAGCTCCTCATCGAAGATGAGCAGGTCGCGGATCACCACGAGATACAGGGGTTTTGGCACGCCGTAAAGGTGATCGCCGTGGCGGATATCGTCATGAGCCTGGACAACGTTCTGGCTGTCGGCGGCGCCAGCGGGGGTCACGATGGCTTGATCATCTTCGGCCTGCTCCTCAGTATTCCGCTCGTGATGTTTTGCAGCCAGGGCATTTCGGTGCTTCTGGACAAGTACCCGCGCCTGGCGGAAGTGGGCGCCGCAATCCTTGGTTGGACTGGCGGAGAGATGGTGGCGCACGATCTCATCTACCATGAGTCGACAAAACGCGGGATCATCCACATTGAGCAGACGGGTTTCGTCCACACCATCCTCGCCCACATCCCCCATGCCGCGATGCTGGTCGTGGTGCTCGTGCTCGCACACCTGATCCTCGCCCGCAAACGCAGGCACACGCCCACGCCACACGCCGAGTAAGTCTGATCGTGGGGAGACCGTTCACTCCGGACCCCGGAGCCGTCTCCCCCCCTCTTTGAACTGGATGAGTCCGTATGCGTCGCGGCCCGCTCGGCGTGGTATTCCTGACCGTCTTCCTCGACCTGGTCGGATTTGGTATCGTTCTTCCCCTCCTTCCGAGATTCGCTTCGGAGCACGGGGCTCTCGAGTGGCAGATCGGCGTGCTGGCCGCGACCTACTCGTTCATGCAGTTTCTTTTCGCTCCGGTTTGGGGTCGCCTCTCAGATCGCATTGGGCGCCGACCGGTGCTGTTGTTCAGCATCCTCGGCTCATCCATCTCCTACGTCATCTTCGCATTTGCTCCGAGCCTGACCCTGCTGTTCGTCTCCCGAACGGTTGCCGGCATCATGGCCGCAAACATCTCGACTGCCCAGGCCTATATCGCAGACGTGACCACTCCCGAAAATCGCGCGCGCGGAATGGGTATGATCGGCGCGGCCTTCGGCCTTGGCTTCATCTTCGGCCCAGCGATCGCTGGGATGGGGAGTCAGATTGCTCGCAGCGGCGGGCACAACGTGCAGATGGTTGTCGGGCTGCTGGCAGCTAGCTTTTCGTTCATCGACTTCCTGATGGCGCTCCGAAGGTTGCCGGAGTCGCTCTCGGCCGAAGTGAGGGCCGCTGCGTCGGCGGTGACTCCACCCGGCACCCGGGTGAGCCGAATGGCCGCGGCGCTTCGAGATCCTTCCCTCGGATTACCGATCTCCCTCTTCTTCCTCTCCACCGTGGCGTGGTCACAATTGGAGCCGACCATCGCATTGCTGTGTCACAATCGATACTCGCTCGATGAGTCGCAGACCGGCTACCTGTTTGCGTTTATGGGTTTCGTGGTCGCCCTGATCCAGGGGGGGTTCACGGGCCGGATGGCGAGTCGAATCGGTGAGCCGAAGATGGTGGTTTCCGGTACGCTGCTACTCGGTATCGGCTTTGTCCTGGTGCCGAGCGCCGCCACCGTCCCCATGCTGGCCGGAATCATGGTACTCCTGGGAGTTGGTCAAGCGCTCACGGTGCCCGGTCTTCAGAGTCTCATCTCGCGCGGAGCTGCGAGAGTCACGCAGGGGTCGACCCTGGGAGTATCGCAGGGGTTTTCCAGCCTCGCCCGCGTCATCGGACCGGCGACCGGTGGCTATCTCTTCGGTAAGAATCCGGCCTATCCGTTCTGGTGCGCTGCCGTAATCATTGCCGTCGCCTTTTTGCTGTCGAGCCGCCTCAGGACGCCGGACGCGGCGTGAGCGCGGCGCATCGAGGATGGAGCGACATTCAAGCAACCCTGTTCGATCTGGATGGGACGCTCGTGCACACGCCAATCGACTTTTCGGCGATGAAGCGAGCCGTTCTGGAAGCGACTGAGGCGGAGGGTTTCGAAGCCGAGAGCTTCCGAGGGTTGGACGTCCTTGGAATCATCGGCGAGGCGGCCCGGCGACTGAAGGATCCGTCGGAGTTCCGGAAGCGTACGGACAGGATCCTCCAAGACATCGAAATCGAGGCGGCACACCGCGGCGTTGAAGCAGTAGGCGCTGGTGACACCTTGTCGTGGCTGATGGGACACGGCATCCGGGTGGGAATCGTGACCCGGAACTGCCCGGAGGCCGTGGTAATCACCCTCTCCCGCACTCCACTCCCCCACCACGTGCTGGTAACCCGATCCGACACCCCGCATGTGAAGCCGCACCCCGAGCATCTCTGGCTCGCGCTCCGAAAGCTGGAACGCCGGCCTGAGAACGCGCTGATGATTGGAGATCATCGAATGGACATCCTGGGTGGCATTGCCGCGGGAATGCGAACGGCAGGGATCGTGGCGCAGGGGGGCGCAGCCGACGCCTTCGCCGATCCGAAGCCCGACATCCTGCTGCTTGAGCTACCGGAGCTGAGACGGTGGATCTCTCCGTCATCCTTGTGAACTGGAACACGCGCGAAGAGTTGAGCGCGTGCCTGGGTTCCCTCCGTCAGGCAATGGCCGAGGGCTTCGCCGCTGACATTGAAGTGGTTGTCGTCGACAACGCTTCGGCGGATCTCAGCGCGGAGATGGTGCGCTCGGAGTTCCCAGAGGTTCGCCTCTTCGCCAACAGCGAGAATCTCAACTATTCCGCAGGCAGCAATCAGGCAATCCGAGCAGCTCGGGGACAGTACCTCTTGCTGCTGAACCCGGATACTCAGGTGACGGCCAACACTCTCGCGGGGCTGTTGCACTTCGTTCAAGAGCGGCCCCGTGCCGCGGCGGTCGCCCCCCGGCTAGTATCGCCCGACGGTACGGCGCAGCAGTCGGTTCGAGGTTTTCCGGAGCCGATTGCACTTCTGGGCGAATTGACCGCCCTGGCCAGGCTCTTTCCGACCAGCCGGCTGGGCGACTACCGCTGTCGCCGGCTGGCACAGGACCGACCATCCCAGGTCGATCAACCCATGACTTCGGCGCTTCTGGTTCGAAGGTCCGCGTTGGACGCCGTGGGACTGTTCGATGAAGGCTTTCCCCTGTTTTTCAACGATGTAGATCTCTGTTTCCGGATGAAGGAAATGGGTTGGGAAATCTGGTACGAGCCGGGTCTCACCGTGGTGCACGACGGAGGCGCCAGCACGCGCCAGATCCGGCCTGAGGCGATTCGCCAAAGCCACCGGGGCCTGGAACGGTTCTATGAGAAGCATTATCGTCACCGTCTGCCGCCTCCGGTGTTCTTACTCATCAGAGGGTTGATTCGCATGGCGGGAGCTCTGCGAGAGAGACTTGCTGAAGGAAGACAACATGCCCGAATCTGAAACCCGTGTCTCTGCTCCGGATGGCATTCGTGTCCACGATGCCGCGATTGAGATTTCCTCACAGGGTCTCGCCGACCTGGTTCAGCAGAAAGGCGGCGCCGTCACGATCTCACGCCTCGACTTCTCGATCTCGGAGGACGCGCTGAACCTGATCCTGGCTGGCAGCGTGCCGGAAGGCGAAGTTCCGCCGTTCGCCGCGCTCACCGAAACCGGCGTCCGACTCAACGGCGTTCGGGACGACAAGCGCGGAGAAGTCGTGCTCAACGCCGGATCGCTCAGGATTTCCTTTAGCGCGGGAGCCGTTCGCATCTCGACGGAGTGAGGCGCGCCACGTGTCCATCACGATTCACAGCCTGCGGGGGAGGGCGCACCCCCCCGAAGCCGGTGGCCGCTGGAGCGGACGCCTCGAAAGCGCAACCATCGCTATCTCCCAACCCGCGTTGGAGCTGCTGCTGCCGCCCGGCGTCCCGCTGACGGTGGTTCACGTGCGCTCGGGCCAGATTCGACTGCGCCTGAACATAAGGGGAGGCGTCGAATTGGTGATCCGTCCGGCGGCGAGTGATGCGGGGTCGCTGCGGATCGAGGTGCTTTCGGCACGATTGGGGATCCTTCCGGTTCCCAGACCCTTGATCACGAAGATGCTTCGTGACAAGCTTCCTCGGAAGCCTGGGATTCAGGTCCAATCCGACGGAAGCCTGGAACTGGATCACCGAATGCTCGCTGCAAAACTCGGGTGGGAGCTCCCCCCGTTGAAGCGCGCTAGAGTACTGGATGGGCTGGTAGAGTTCTGTTTAGAAGCCCCGGGTTCGCTGCCCGGAGGAGATTGACGTTGCCCGAAGCGATCGAACTGCTGCACGCCGAGGTATTGGACCATCACGAAGTGGCGCCGGATCACTGGGTTATCACTCTCGATGCACCCGAGATTGCCGCCGGCGCGAGACCCGGGCAGTTCGTGATGGTTCGAGGCATCCAGGGAACAGACCCCCTGCTGCCGCGGGCGCTCAGCATCTATCACGCCGACGTGGAGGGCGGATGCATTGAACTGCTCTACCGCGTGGTGGGACCAGGGACGACCCGGCTCCAGGAGCACGAACCAGGTAGACGGGTCGCGGTTTGGGGACCCCTAGGTAGTCAATTCCGGCTGCCGGAAGGCGATCGGGTGGTGTTGGTCGGCGGTGGAGTTGGGGTGCCCCCACTGGTCTTCTGGGCCGAGCGGCTTGCAGCTCTTTCGGTGCCGATGGAGGTCATCGCGCTTATCGGAGCTCAATCCGAATCTTCCCTGGTTGGGATCGATCGGCTGCGACGCGCCCGCGCCAACGTTCGCATCGCGACCGATGACGGCAGTCAGGGACGTAAGGGGTATGTCACAGATCTGCTGCCGCAGGCCGTACAGAGCGCTCGCGCCACCATCTATGCGTGCGGCCCAACACCCATGCTCAAAGCCGTGGCTCGTCTTGGAAAGACGCTGGAGACCCCTACGGAACTCGCGCTGGAGGCGCCGATGGCGTGCGGAGTCGGGGCGTGTCTCGGCTGCACGGTTCCCCGTCGAGAAGGCGGGTTTGCACGCGTCTGTACCGAGGGGCCCGTCTTCGACCGGGACAGCATCGATTGGGAGACCCTGTAAATGGAGCTCAAACAGTCCGCTCGCCCCAACCTCAGCGTCACGGTGGCCGGGATGGAGCTGAAGAACCCCGTGATGCCGGCGTCCGGCTGTTTCGGCTGGGGCGAAGAGTACGCCCGTTTCTTCGATCTCACGGACATGGGAGCGCTCGTGGGGAAGGCCGTGACGCCACGGCCTCGCCCCGGCAATGCCGGCGTTCGGATCGTCGAGACCCCGTCCGGGATGCTCAACGCCATCGGGTTGCAGAACCCGGGCCCGGAGGCCTTTCTTCGGGACGTGCTTCCCCGCGTGCGGGAACTCGGAATCCCGGTCTGGGTGAACGTGTCCGCAAATGCCCTTCAGGAGTACGTCGATCTCTGTGGCCTGTTATCGTCCCAACCCGGCGTATCCGCAATCGAGCTCAATCTGAGCTGCCCGAATGTGGGCCGGGGGCATGCCGAATTCTGCGTCACACCTGAGGCGGTGATGGACACCGTCTCCGCCTGCCGACCTGTGTGCAGAACTCACCTCATTCCGAAGCTGTCGCCGAACACAACCGACATCACAGCTCTCGCACGGGCAGCAGAAGCGGCCGGAGCGGACGCACTGTCGATGATCAACACCTTCGTTGGCATGGTGATCGACATTGACAAACGTCGACCGGTTCTGGGAAATCGCACCGGAGGCATGAGCGGCCCCGCCGTCCGCCCCATCGCGGTCAGGATGGTCTACGAGGTGGCGGGAGCGGTGAGCATTCCCATCATCGGTATCGGCGGGATCTCCACCTGGAGAGATGCGCTTGAGTTTCTGATGGCGGGCGCGACCGCGGTTCAGGTGGGGACGGCTAGCTTCTTCAACCCGCGCGCGATCCCGGAAGTCATTCAGGGTCTGGAGACCTGGATGGTTGACCACGGGGTGGCGAACATCCGAGAAGTGATCGGCGCCGCACGCGTTCCCACCGGAGGCTAGCGCAGCCGAATTGTTGTGGCGCCTGAGAGGAACACCGTTGAGCCGCAGTACCCCAAACCTCTGCATCCCCTTCCGCGGCGCTCGATGGGGAGCCGTGACGCTATTGGCCCTTGCGGCCCTGACGTCGGCGCTGAACATCCCGAGTCAGGCGCAGTCCACGCGGGACCCGCGAATCGCCGCAGTCACTGCCGGTGTTCGCGAGATTCAACTCCCCAACGGCCTGCGAATTATCACGAAAGAGGTCCACTCGGCGCCGGTTGTCAACTTCTCGGTCTGGTATCGGGTGGGATCTCGCAATGAGCACACCGGCATCACCGGCGTGTCTCACCTGCTCGAACACCTGATGTTTAAAGGCACCAGGCGGCTTCGGCCCGGAGAGATTTCGCGTACGCTGTTCGCCAACGGCGCCACGTTCAACGCCGGTACCTACTACGATGCCACCCGCTATTGGGCCACGGTGGCAGCGGACCGGCTCGAGCTGGTGGTCGGCCTGGAAGCCGATCGAATGATCAACTCCAGGATTGACGCCTCGGACCTGAAGTCGGAGATGACCGTAGTCCGCAGTGAGCTCGAAGGTGGAGAGAATGACCCGACGGAGATTCTCTCTCAAGCCGTGGCTGCCGCAGCATTCCAGAGCCACCCCTATCAGTGGCCCATCATCGGCTGGCGTAAGGATGTAGAGAACGTCTCAAGAAACGCGATTTACGACTATTACCGGCGTTATTATGCCCCGAACAACGCCGCTGTCGTCGTGGTGGGCGACTTCGACACGGCCCGAGTCCAGAGTCTGATCCGCAAACACTTCGGCGCCATTCCCCGGAGTCCCAACCCGCCGACGGTCTACACCCAAGAGCCCCCCCAACGAGGAGAACGACGAGTCACCATCCGTCGCGCAGGAAACCTCCCCATCGTGCAGATCGCCTATCGCGGACCTGCCGCTCGAAGCGCGGACTTTTACGCGCTGGATCTCCTTCAGATGGTTCTGGCACACGGCCGAGCGAGCCGAATGCAGAAGTCGCTCCGAGACAAGAAACTCGTCACCGACGTCAGTGCCGGCGCCCCGACCCAAAAGGACCCCTACCTGTTCCTCTTCACCGCCACGGCGGCTCCGGGCGTGACGGCCGAGCGACTGGAGGCGGCGCTTCGAGACGAGATCGAGCGGGCGCGCAGTGAGGCTCCCACTGCGGAGGAGATGGAGCGCGCCAAGAACCAGATCGAAACCAGCTTTGTCTTTCAAACCGACTCGGTCAGCGAGCAAGCCGAGCAGATCGGCTACTACGACTCGTTGATCCACTGGCGGTACCTGGACACTTACATCAGCCGGGTCCGGGCGCTTCGTGGTGAGGATGTCGTGAACGTGGCACGGAAGTACTTCGTGCCGGAGGCCTCCACGACCGGGGTATTCATCCCGACGAGCGCCGGCGCCATGAGCGGTCCGGTCGGCGGCGAAGCCTCTGCCCGGGTGGAAAAGGCCAGGCCGGGAGATCGCGCCGTCCCGTTGCCCAGGCGTACCCGGCTGGCTGCGCCTCGCATCCCGCCGCATCGAGTTCGCCTCGCCAACGGCATTCGAGTCGTGTTCCAGGAGAACCATTCCAGCCCAACCGTTGCCATTCAGGCGTCACTCGCCGCGGGGGATGGCTACGACCCGTCGGAAGCGCCGGGAATTGCGGACCTCGCCGCCCGCTGTCTGACGTTGGGAGCCGGTGGCCGGGACGCCAATACGTTTGCTCGCGAGTTGGAAGGGGTCGGCGCGTCCCTCTCCACAAATACCGACGAACTCACACTCCAGGTCTCCGGTAAGGCACTGTCTCGCGACCTGAGGGTACTACTTCGCGCGATGTCGGACTCGCTCCGACGGCCCGATTTCAACACGGCGGAGTTCGAACGCGAACAAAAGCAACTGCTTGGCGGGCTGGAACTCGAGGCGGATGATCCCTCGGCAACCGGAAATCGCGCGTTCCTCCGGAGCGTCTATCCGGAGGGTCATGCTCTTCGCCCGCCCTCTCTCGCCGAGTTGAAGGCAAGTTTGACACGACTGACCGCGGACAGTCTCCGAGAGTTTCACTCCAGGCAATACGGCCCCGGCGGAATGATCCTCGTGGTGTCCGGCGACTTCAGGCGAGCCGAAACCCTCCAGTCGATCGAGCAACTCCTGGGGGACTGGGCGCCCAATCCTCGCGCCCGACCGCTCCCGTCTCTGGATCTGCCCCTTCGGCCCGCCCGGACTCGGGAGGAGATCGACCTCCCCGACAAGAGTGAAACCTCGGTGTGGTGGGGGCATGCAGGTCTCCTCAGACGCTCTGACAAGGACTTCTACGCGACCCAGGTGCTGAACATGATCCTCGGTGGCGGGGGCGCCCTGAACAGCCGGCTCGGGGACGAAATCCGCGATCGTCAGGGCCTGGCCTACGACGTGTTCAGCTTCTTCGACTCCAACCTCTATCCTGGCCCTTTCTCGATCGGGCTCGGCGCCAACCCGGCAAACGCTCGCCGAGCCGCGACGGCGATCGATCGGGAAGTGGAGCGAATCCGGAAGTCCGGCGTCACGCCTCGTGAGGTGGCCGAGACGGTTTCCTATCTCACCGGACGGTTTCCCCAGCGCCTGGAAAGCAATGCCGGAATGGCTACCCTGCTCTGGCAGATGGAGTATTTCAACCTGGGATCCGACTACATCCAACGGTACGGGGACTTCTACTCCGCTGTGACACCCGCGCAAGTGAATGCCGCAGCAGCCCGCCACCTGCACCCGGATCGGGCGAGCGTGATTATTGCAGGTCCCAAACCGAAGTAATCTCGCCGGTAAGAGCAAAGTATGCGTGTTCTCGGTATCGAAACATCCTGTGATGAGACTGCCGCCGCCATCCTGACGGAGGGATGGCGGCTCGAAAGCAATGTCATCGCCTCTCAGGCGGAACTTCACGAACCCTATGGAGGGGTGGTGCCGGAGATCGCTTCCCGGCGACACGTGGAGATCATCACACTCGTGGTCGAGGAGGCGCTTCGCCAGGCAGGCGCCACACTTACAGATATCGAAGGAATCGCGGTCACCAACAGGCCGGGTCTCATCGGCTCACTCCTGGTGGGCGTGACGGCAGCAAAGGGGATTGCTCTTTCGCTCGGACTTCCGTTGGTGGGAGTACACCACCTCGAGGGCCACATCTTTGGGGCCATGCTTGCGGCGGGCGGCCCTCGGTTTCCGGCGGTGGCGCTCATCGCCTCGGGGGGACACACCGAACTCTTCTATGTTCGAAAGCTCCACGACTACTTGCGGATGGGGCGCCGACTCGATGACGCCGCAGGCGAAGCATTCGACAAAGGCGCCCGGGCGCTCGGCTTGGGCCACGGGGGCGGCGCCGCTCTGGAACGCCTGGCCCGCCAGGGCCGCCCCGACGCGGTCCACTTTCCCCGTGCGCGCACCCAGGGCGCCCTGGACTTCAGCTTCAGCGGACTGAAAACCGCACTGCTCCGGCAGATTGCAAACCCAGCGGAAGGCTGCACCACGGCCGACCTCGCCGCTGCGTACCAGGCATCCTTGATCGATACGCTGGTCAGCCGCTCCGTGGAGGCGGTTCGGGTCGCCAGGGTACGACACCTGCTGCTGGGGGGTGGGGTGGCCGCGAACGGAGCGCTACAGGCGGCGCTTCGAGATGCTGCGGAGCGGCATGGCTTTGAGCTTCACATGCCCTCCCGGGAACTGTGCACCGACAACGCAGCGATGATTGCCGCCGCCGGGCACAGTCTGCTGGACTCGGGGGTCCGTGATGAACTTGACCTCGAGACGCTTCCGCGGGCGCCCCTTACAACCCTGGTGTTTTAGCAGCGGCTTCGGCTGTCTGCATCTCTCGAAGTCGAGTCAGGCCATCGCCTACCGGAACGTTGACGAAGATGGCTCCGAGCAGGTCGTTCGAGTCATTCTCCAGGCTGTGGTCGGCATTCGGTGGGATGTACGCGACATCGCCCTGCCGAACCAGATGTGTCTCCGGGCCGATGCGAAACCGACCGCAGCCTTGAGTGATGATCACCAGCTCTTCTGCATCGGGGTGAACGTGTAGTTCGTGGACGTGCCGTCCGCCGGGTGGGATGAGGGCATGGTGCACGAACTGGATCGTTTGCAGGCACTGTCGCCCGCCTTCGGCCGATGTCTCGGCGAGTCGGCGCACCGGCGCAGATCGGGTCGTTCGGTCGACCAGGCTGCCATCAGGCTGTGTCAACATAAAATGGACGGAGCGGTGCGGGTTGTTGAACAGCACGGAGCCGATCACGTTGTAGACCTGGGTTCGCCAGTTGGCGAGGGGCATCGGAGGGTTCTCCCGAGCTTCTTTCGGATCAGACCGGCGAAACTCACTAAACAAAGGCCCAAAACAGTTAAATGGAACCGCCCGTCCAACCCTTCTGTCATGATGTAACGGTAGACAGCTTCGGCATGCGCCGCGAAGTTGAGAGGAGTTGACTCTATGAAACGTCGCTGGATGCTCGCCTGTTGGATGGGGGCCCTGGTTCTCGCTACGACCGCGTCCGTTCCCGCTCAAGGTGGGGACGAAGGCAAGTCGATCGAAAAGGAGTTTGGTGTCGTGGACCGTTCGTCCCGAGAGGGACGTCGGCTCAACGAACAGATGGACCGGGTTGTTGGCAGAATTGTCGATGCAGTGAATAGAACTTCAAGCGGCCGCTTTTCCTTGAAGAGCGCGCTGATCCTCGGTGGCCGCAGCGATAAGCACGACAAGGCGATTAATGCCTTCGCGCTCCCCGACGGGCGGATCTACGTCACTCTGGGTCTCATTCGTGAACTGGAGAATAGTCGGTATGCCGATGACGAACTGGCGTTCGTGGTGGGTCACGAGGTCACTCACGTCGCGGAGAAGCACTCTCGCAACCAGCAGAAGAAGGCGCTCCCCGTAGGGATCGCCGCGGTTCTCCTGGGTGTCCTCACCAAGAACCGCACGGTTGGGACCGTTGCCAATGCCGGCGCCTCAGCCTATGTCTCGAGCTTTGGGCGAAAAGACGAGTACCGCGCCGACCGGGGTGGGCTGCTCGCGATGCACTCGGCCCGCTACGAACTGGACGCCTCGGTCACCATGTTGGAGCGCCTCAAGAGCCAGGGCGAGGAGAGTAATCGAGTGGTCAATGGCCTGTTCGGTTCTCACCCCCTTACCGGCAATCGGATTGAGCGCATCAAGCAGATGATTTCAGACATCGAGTCGGGACGAAGCGTGCCGGATCGCACCGACAAGGAACTCGAGCGCGACGACAAACGCAAAAGGTGAGTCTTCGTGCGGTGATATCCTGGGGGTGGCGTCGAGAGACGCCGCCCCTTTTTTGATGTACCGATGCCCGTTCAAGGAGTTTCGCGTGAGAGTTCCCATCATCGCCGGCAACTGGAAGATGCACAAGACGGCTTCCGAAGCCCGTGCGCTCGTACGTGAGATCGGGCACGCGCTCCCGTCGTCCCAGGTCGAAGCCGTCGTCTGTCCGCCCTTCACCGCGCTCGCTTCCGCAATCGAGGCCGCCGAAGGAACGCTCGTGCGTGTCGGAGCCCAGGATCTCTTCTGGAAGAGTCAGGGGGCCTACACCGGACAAGTCTCACCGGGCATGCTCACCGACCTGGGGGTTTCACACGTGATCATCGGCCATTCCGAGCGCCGAGGACGCTTCGGTGTTCCGGAACCGGATTTCACGTCGGAGATTCTGAAGCTCTTCGGCGATACCGATGCCTCCGTCCGAAAGAAGACCCACGCAGCCCTGGCGGCCGGCATTGTCCCAATCGTTTGCTGCGGTGAGACCCTCTCCGAGCGCCGCGCCGGTGACACCGACTCCGTGGTCGCGACCCAGATCCGAGAAGGCCTTGCCGGCCTGGATGCCTCGCATTCCGCGACGGTGGTCATCGCATACGAGCCCGTCTGGGCGATCGGCACGGGTGAAACCTGCGCCGCCGACGAGGCAGACCGGGTGTGCGGCGTAATCCGAGCTGCTTTCGCCGAACTCTACGGGGCCGCGGCGGGTGGAGCGGTGCGAATCCAGTACGGCGGAAGCGTCAAGCCGGACAATGCCGCCGACATTCTGGGGCGTCCCAACATCGACGGCGCCCTTGTGGGCGGTGCCAGTTTGAAAGCAGCGGACTTCCTGGCAATTCTCACTGCGGCGTGATCGGGTAAGAGTCGGGAGATGGGGATTCGAATTGGCACGTCGGGCTTCAGCTACGACGACTGGCGCGGACCGTTCTACCCGCCGGACCTCCCGCGGACGAAGATGCTGGGCTGGTACGCCCGTGTCTTCGACACCGTGGAGATCAACGCGTCGTTCTACCGAATTCCCACTCCCGCGACGTTTTCCCGAATGGTGGCCCAGACTCCGGTTGGGTTTGAGTTCGCCGTCAAGACGCATCAGTCGCTGACTCACACTCCACAGGTGGACGGTTCGCTGGTGCAATTATTCCGTGATGCCGTCCGCCCTCTCGCGGAAAGCGGTCGTCTCGGCTGCCTGCTGGTACAGTACCCATGGCCTTTCGCTCCTTCCGAGGAGAATTGGCGCCGCGTCGGCCAGCTCCCGGAGCTGTTCCCGGATGCCGCGCTCATCGTGGAGTTTCGCCGATCGGAATGGGATCATCCTCAGACTTACCAACGGCTCGCTGAACTGGGGCTGGGGTTTTGCTGCGTGGATGCGCCTCGTGGCTCCGGCCTGATGCCGCCGCGGGTGGCTCGCACCGGATCTGTCGGTTACCTGCGTCTACACGGGCGGAACAGCGAGAAGTGGTGGGACCACCAGCACGCCTGGGAGCGCTACCACTACCGGTACGATGCCGGCGAGGTGGACGAGATCGCACACCTCGCCACGTCCCTCCTCGCCTCCGGCGATGGAGCGACCTACGCTTACTTCAACAACCACTATGTCGGCAACGCAACTCGCAACGCAAGGGAGCTTGCGGAACGCCTCGGCATCATACTTCCGGAGGCGCCAACTTCGTACCCGCGTCAAGGGGAGCTACCGCTGGAATTCTGACGAGGCCCGAGCATCTCCGGTAATCTCCAGAATCCGACTCACCTCGAACTGCCAGGTTGTGACTCGGTAAGCTTCCCGAAAACCTAACTCGTGATTGATTTTCAACATCGGCCCATTCTGAGTGGCGTTCCCGGTGCGAACGCGAGTCACTGTGGGTCGCTCGCGAAGTACGCGGGCCAACATCTCGGCCTTGAGGATGCGGCCAAGACCGCGATTTCGATGGCTCGGAGCCACCGCCGTGTCTTCCTGATACAGCAGGGTGGGACGATCAGGATGCCAGCTTGTCTCTGTGTAGCCGGCGATCTCCCCATCTTCGCGGCACTCGGCGTAGAGGGTCCAGCGCTGAACTCCTCGGGCTGCGAGACGCTGGTCCAACTCACGCAGCATCTCGGGGGTGTGTCGGATGGGTTCGAAATCGAGTTCGCCATGGGGGGCATCGTTGACCAGATCCTTCATCCGTCCAACCCGATCCAGATCGGCCGCCGGGTAAGCCTGATCCCACCACCCGATCTGATACCGCGGGTCGACCTCCGCCCGCCGACCGAGCCAGTCGGTGATCAACTCTGCTGAGATCTCGGAGATGACCACCTCGTTAATGCGCGTGTCCAGGCAGGAAGTACCCCCCAAGTTGCGGGCGAAAGCTTCACCACTCGGCACCCGGTTTGAGGTGTCCATCACCATGAGGCGCCGTCCCCAGTCTCGGCAGGCTTCCGCCGCCCAGCCGACCAGCGCCAATCCCAGGCACTGTCGTCGCACACGAGGATCCACCCAGAGGCGGTTCATCGCGATGTGCTCGTTGGAACCAATGTCCCATACCGCTGCGGAGGCCCGTCCGAGGATCTCCTCACGGGATGGGTCCCAGGTTACCACGTGCCGCACCTGGACAAACGCGGGGGTCTGTGTGAGGGAATCGATGGTCTGGCGAAGCGAGGGGTGCGGGTCGGATGGCTGGGCTTCATCCTGCGCGCGCAGGATGGTCCGGTGCCATGCGTCTGCCGCGTGCGCCGACAGCCGGCTCGGATCGAGTGGTTCCAGGCTCCAGTACCGCATTCCTTCGCAATCCCTGTTCTCCAGGCGCCTCCCCTGCCTGGAGTCAGTTGAACACTCCTGCCCGGAGAGGAGTCTGGATTTCGTAGATAGAGCCACCCCGTTCATGCTTCGGGAAGGGCAGACGGATGTCCATGGACTTGACCCGATAGCTCGCAGTCGGCTGGCCCCGAAGGATCCGGCGATCAAAACTCTCCAGATCCGGAATCCCCATCACAGGGAATGAGTCGACGGCTGCGAGTTCCAGCAGCAAGAGCCGGCGCGGAGCCGGCGACGTGTTCCGTGCCGAGCCGTGAAGCGTTCGGCAGTGGTGGAGCGTGACTCCCCCCGCGTGAACAGGCACGGGAACTGCCTGCGCGAGATCCAGCCCCTCGCGATCCGGATCAACTGCGCCCACGAAGAATCCGTCCTGATGATGATCCAGGATCGGCCCTCGGTGACTCCCCGGCAGCATCAGCATGCACCCGTTCTGGAGCGTGCAATCATCCAGCGCGATCCCAACCGCCAACAGATCGTCATTCGTGTGCGGATAGAACGCAAAGTCCTGGTGCCACTGAACCGGGCTGCCGTACTCTGCGGACTTGAGGTTCATCTTGTTCCCGTGGAGCCGAATCGCGGGACCGAGAAGCGAGGCGACCAAATCGAGGAGCACCTGTCTTGACGCGATCTCTGCAAAGAGTGGATGTACCGTGCAGGGCGACTTGATGCGGCGAACCCGAGGGGTTTCCGACGAGTGGCCCGGTTCCAGGTCATAGACGTCCGTGTGCTCCGCCACTGCGCGGGACTGCTCCACCAGTTCATCCGTCACACAGCGCAGGGATTCCAGGTCCTCTCGAGCGAAGACGCCCTCCACGGCAAGAAAACCAGTCTCCTGATACTGATCGATCTGACTCCGGGTTAACACGGCAGCTCCTGAATCATCCGCTCGTCTCCCCGAGCGGTTCACCGCGATGTGGTGCGGCGCCCAACAGGGTCGTTCCGCGGAGCAGGAGAAAGTGGACGGCAATTGCAGCCACGATGCTCCACGCGCTGAACCACTGTGCCTCTGTGAGGCCACCCCACACCACCTTAGCACTGACGCCTCGCCTGAGACTTTCAATGAGGAATCGGTAAACAGAGTACCAGCCGACAAAACTGTTGATCACCTGACCGACCCGATGCGGCGCCAGATACTGTCGAGCCAGCCACCACGTCAGCAACCCATTGAGGATGGCGGCGTACAACTGCACCGGATGGTAGCGGACTCCGTCCTCGCCATCCGGAAAACTCATGGCCCAGGGGAGATCCGAAGGACCTCCATGGCAGCAGCCGTTGAGGAGGCACCCGATGCGCCCAATCGCATAACCCACCGCAAGACCCGGCGCCGCGGCATCCACCATCATCGCAGGAGAGAGCCCGCGCTTCTTCAAGCAATAAATTCCCGAGGCCACCCCGGCGATCGCGCCTCCGTGAAACGACATCCCTCCCTGCCACACGGAGAGAATCGTCCACGGTCGATCCGCGAAGTCACCCCAGTTCAGAGCTACGAAGAGAAGCCGCGCACCGGCGATCGAGGCCAGCAGCATCACCGGAGCCGCATCCACCAGGGCCTCTCCGGCCAAACCTCGTCGCTTGGCCAGTCGAGAAGACAGCACAATTCCGGCCACAAAGCCGAGCATCACCATCAGCCCGTAGCTGTGCACCGTGAACGGACCGAGTTGAAACAGGCGGGGAAGCATCAGTCCGGCGTCTCGATGGCTACCTGGGCCTGCGCCTGTGGCGGCTGCTCCAGGAAAAGAAAGTAGATCGCGAGCAGAACGCCGCCAACGGTGATGGCGCAGTCGGCGACATTGAACACCGGAAACCAACCCAGATCGAAGAAGTCGGTCACCTTGCCCTGCCGAAACCGGTCAATCAGGTTGCCGAGTGCGCCCCCCATCGGGAGAGCCAGTGCGAATTCCAGGATCGTCGGCATGTGCTCGCCTCTGCGAAGGCGCCGCACGCGGAAGAGCGTGAGCGCGAGCGCCGCAGCCAGGGCGATAGCAATCAAAAGGGGTCCCCCACCCGAGAGTTGGCCAAAGGCAACTCCAGGATTCTGGACGTGGCTGAGCACGAGAACGCCCGGCGCCACCACGATGGGAGGGCCGTTCAGAGGGATCAGCCGCTCAACCAATGCCTTGGTGAACTGATCCGCCACGATGACGGTGGGAACTACAAACCAGAAGGGGCGGGGCACGATGTGCATATTCTAGCCCGATTGCAACACCCCTGGTCGCCGCCGCGAACCAACCCAGACACCGGACCCCGGAAGCGCTAGATGAAGCTCGATCGCGTGTCGTAGAGGTCCGGATCCACGTTCGTCCAGGGAGTGAAGGTGGTCTGCAGCGTTCGACGTTCGCCGAGCACGGCGGAAGTGTAGGCTTCGAATAGGATCTCGTGGACGTGCAGTTGGAGTTCACCACTGCAGCGGGGGGCTGCGCCGGAGTGAATGCACTCCACAAAGTGATCGATATGCGATTCATTGGGAGTCGAGTCCGGGATCGGAATCCTCCAGCAGTCTTTCAACCCCTGCCACTCGGTGGCGACGGCGCCGTCGGGACCACCGTCGGGGGCGTGGAGAATCACCTGACCTCCACTCAGCCAAAGCGTCCCTCTCCGGCCGTAGATGCTGGTGTCGTTTCGAGTGAACGAGGAGCCCCACAGCGTACGCACCACGGCCTGCTGGCCGGTGGACCACTCCACGATCAGCGTCACATTGTCGTCGACATCGGACTCCACTCGCTTGCCGCCTCCGACAATCCGATGTGGGATCAACGTGTTGACGTGAGCGGAGACCAAAGATGCGGGTCCGAGCAGTGAAATCAAACGGCTCAGCGGATAAACGAGGCAGTCCAGCATGGCGCCGCCCTGCGCCACCGAACGATCGTAGTACCAGTTGTCCCGAGGTGGCCCAGGGATCATCAAAACGGACTCGGCGCCGGTCCACTTCCCAATCCAACCCTCCGTAAAGTGCTCCAACAGCGTCAGAAATGCAGGGGAGTGATCGAGCGGAAGGTTCATGAGAATCGCCCCGCCGGCGCGGGCGGCCTCGACCATGTCGCGACAGTCCGAAAGCGTTGTCGCCATCGGCTTCTCGTTCAACACGTGGATGCCGCGTCTCAGAGCTGCGATGGTAGGGGCGGCGTGGACCGAGTGCGGCGTCGTCACCACGACTCCGTCCGGCTTCACCTCATCGTACATCCGCTCGAAACTGTCGTAGGCGTCCGGCACGCCGTACTGGTCCGCGCGCGACCGGGCGCTGACGAGCGTACGGGCGCAGGTGGCCACAAACTCAACGTCCGGCCTCTGTGCGGCCTGCTGGAAAAACCGCTCGGAAATCTGCCCGCAGCCGACCATCGCCAGACGGACCATGTCCCCTACTCCTCCACCACCTCGTGGCTGCGATTCGTCTCCAACCCGTCCATCTCCCGAACTCGACCGCTTGCAAACTTGACGTGAACGTTTACGGTCTCAGTCGCGTCAACTCCAAATCTCAGCTCAATTGGGGTGGAAGAGTAATAGCTCCGGTTCCGCCGCACCTCGCGGACCCATTTCCGGGAGCCGGAAATCACGGTCACACGGCTCCCAATGCCTTCGCCGTTTCGACCCCGGCCCTTTACGCGTACTCCGAGCCAGCGTCCCACTCCCGTAGATTCATTATGCAGCAGCACCGGCGGGCCGGACAGGCTAGCAACCACGGCGTCCATCCTACCGTCACGATCGTAATCCGCCGTCGCGAGGGCTCGACCGACAACTCGCTCTGCCGGAACCGCAGCCGGGAACTCCGAGAACTTGCCCGCCTGGTTGCTGAAGACCTGGGTTGGCTGCCGGTAGCCCACGGTGGGGTCGACCCGGTCTCGCTGATCCTCCACGTGACCATTCGCCTGCATCAGATCCATCTGCCCATCATTGTCCAGGTCTTCAAAGGCAATCCCAAAGCCTGTCCACCGCGTGGTCGGTCCAGCGAGTCCATCCACCAGGCTCCGTTCCTCGTAGAGTCCCTCCGACAAACGACGATAAAGGCTGGTGGGCTCAGACCAGAATGTGGTTACCACCAGATCCTCGGCCCCATCGCCGTCGTAATCCCCCCAATCCACTCCCATACCCGCCTGCGGGGTACCGGCGGACGAGAGAGCGGTTCCGTTCCGCAAGGCATCGTTTCGAAAGTGTCCCTTGCCGTCATTAACGAAGAAGTCGCACGCCACCTCGTCATTCGCAAGGTAGAGATCGGCATCGCCATCCCCATCGGAGTCGCCGAAGATGACGCCAAGCGTCTTCCCATGGGCTTCCGAGAGCCCGGCGGCGCCAGTTCCCACGTGGAATCGACCCGCGCCGTCGTTGAGCAGCAGATCCCCGCGGTCGGCCTCGTACGCCGCCGGCCCCAGCGTGAGCTGAGCGTCGCCTTCCCGATGGAACTGCGGCATCGCGGCCGAGAATTGGAGATACCGTCCGGCATAGAGATCGAGATCGCCGTCGCCATCGACATCGGCGAAGGCGGACGCGGAGACCCACCTCCCCAGACGGATCCCGGCGGAGGTGGTGGCATCCACAAACCGTCCGCCTGCGCGGAGCCGGAAGAGGCGCGCGCCTGAGAGTAGTCCGACGAGGAGGTCCGGGTGTCCGTCGCCATCCACGTCACCAACCGTGAGCCCCTGGACCCCCTTGAGCGTTCGAGGGAGACCCACCGAGTCGGTGACTTCCAAAAACCGCTCGCCACGCAGGTTTCGGTAACAGCACAGACCGGTCGGGCCACCCAAGACGAGGTCTTCCCAGCCATCGCCATCGTAATCGAGCCACGCCGCGGCGCCCCCCATCAGCTCAGAGATGTTGAGGGGAGACTTGCCCTGGATTCCTGCCTGAAAGGTCAGGCCCACGTCCGCGGCACGGTCCCGGAACAGGAGTCGGGAGGCGGCGGGTTTGCTCTGCACGGCGAACGGGCTCGGCGACGTCGGCGCACACCCGACCTGGAAGGAGATCGCCGCGAGAGCCCCAATCGTGCCCGCTGTGGCACGGTGGATGGATCGGGTCACCACGGGGGCTTGTCTCGCGCCGGGTCTTCGGGAAGTGACGGGATGAGGCGCTCCGGTTCCAGAGTCGCTCGCTTCCGTAGTTCTGCCACTCTCGGGTCTCCGTCGCGCGAGAACGGCGGCTTTTGCAGAATCTCTGCGGCCAACCGACCTCGCCCCGCGCGGACGTAGGCCTGAGCAAGAGCGAGGAGTGAGTCTCGCGAGCCGCGAGCAACGCCGGCGCGAAAGCGAGCTGCCGCTATCCGATCTACGTCCGGCTGCACGCCGGCGTAGAGCGCTCGGACCTTTGCTGCAACATCCGGCAGTTGGAGCGACTCATAGCTGTGGGCGAGAAGCGGGTACGCCTCCAGCAACTCCGGCGTTATCCGGATCGCCGCTCGGAGTGCCGAGACGGCCTCGGAATGGCGGCCCTGAGCTCGGAAGATGCGTCCCAGTTGGAGGGCCCAATCCGCACTGGGTACCCCCGTCGCGAGAGCTCGGCGCAGCTCCTCGACAGCCCTCGCAAGCCCGTCGGGGCCCCCGCGTTGAGAGAGGACTTCCGCCAGTACCACACGCGACTCGGGAGCGCCCCCCATCGCAACCGCTCGTTCCGCCGCCTCCAACGCTCCAGATGGATCTCCGCACTGGAGAGCTGCACGTGCCCGGAGTCGAGCTCCCCGAGCGCTCCGATCTCCCGCTGTCTGCGCTCGCAGAGCGAGCTCCCTGGCTGCGGCAAAGCGGCGTCGACGTAAATCGAGTTCACCCAACATCAGCATCGCGGAGACGGAGTACCGATCCAGGTCCAGAGCTGTCTGCAGATCCTCACGAGCCTCATCCTCACGGCCGTGAGCGAGTTTTGCTGCCGCGCTCCCAACCGCCTGGCTCGCCGTGTCGGGAGCGCCTCGCCGGAGGGACTCGGCATGGAGCAACGCCCGCTCGCGGTCCGCCATTCGGCCCGCCACCTCGGCGGCCATTTCCACGACGTGCACCTCGGCAGCGCCGGAGGCGGTGACTCGAGTCAGCAGCCCGTGGGCCTCTGCAAGCCGTCCCTCGTCATCCAGACGCTGGACGGCGGAGGCCACGGATCGAGCCCCATCGGGTGAACGGCTCGCGTCCGCCACCAGTTCCGCAGTGGAGCGTGGACGCAAGCTGTAGAGACAATAGCCGCAAATCGGGACCGCTGCGGCGAGGAGGAGAAGAGCCCGTCGTACGGGATTGGGTGTGCCGGCCGGATGTCGGTCGGGGCGATCTCGGACGCTTCCGGCTCGGGATACGGAACGCGGAGAGCGGCTGGGCATTCGAATAGGCACGCGCTGCCGAAGCTAGAAACAAAAACAGTAGCGCCCGAGAGACTTGACCGCCGGACGCTACGTATTCTACCGCTCCCGAACGGCACTGCGTCCGGATAAGATGATCGCCGCGGGAGCGGGCTCCCGCGGCGATGACTGTCCAGTCTTACTTGGTCCCTGTGTCCGTGCCGCCTCCCGGCGTGCCACCCGGTGTACCCTTGGCCTTCATGGGACCCTCATAGTAGGTCCCTCCGGCGTCAGGCTTGGGCTGCTCGCCACCACAGCCGATGACGAGCGAGAGCACAAATACCGAAAGCAAGGCAAGCAGAGCAAGTCTGAAGGAAGCTGACTTCATCAAACTCGCCTAGCCCTTGTCCACCGAGTAGTACTTCTTGAACCAACAACCCGCGGCATCCCGCTCGATGTACCGCTCGGAGTTTCGGGCGATCCACTTGGCGTGTCCATCCACGAAGATGTGAGTGCCACCGCCCTGATGGCTGTTGGCGGCCTCACAGCCCATCGTCGTGCCAACACCGCCGCCGCGGATGATCCCGGTGAAGCCATCAGTCACGATTACGGAGTCGGCCGGCCGGCTAACCGTCGACAATGTCGCCTGAGCGATGCGAGGATCATTCCCGGCGAACTTGTAGTACGGATCGGCCTGGGTGCAACTCCCACCGACCGCAATCGCGCCGAAACCGATGCCGTAGTTGGCGAAGTACTGCCGCGGAGGAATGTAGCTGTTCAGCGCTCCGGCGCCGTCGCAGTCCGGCAACTCCGCGACGCGCTTGAACTCGGTCGGGTTGAACGACGGGCACTTAAAGAAGCCCTGGGGCGGCAGGTTGCTCGTGTCGGTCACGTTGACGCGCGGAGGAGCGCCATTCTTGATGTAGGGCTGCATCAGCTCCGGCCACGGGCTGACATCCTGGCGGCCCCCGGTATTGGGGAGGCCGGTGCGCTGGAACCACGGTATGATGGTCTCATCGTAGTCCTGAGCGTACATCATGGAGCCGGTGCCGATCTGCTTGGCGCTAGAAAGGCACGTGATCATCCTTGCCTTCTCTCGGGCTTGGGCGAAGACAGGGAAGAGGATAGATGCGAGGATCGCGATGATGGCTATCACCACGAGCAACTCAATGAGCGTAAAGGCTCGACGAACGGATAGTCGCACTTACTACCTCCTTAAGACGAACAGGAAGGCTGCTTTCGATCGCCGCAGACAGGCTCACCCCCGGGGAGGGGCCGAACCGTACGAGTTGATCGTTACTTGAGCAGTTCGATTGCACGATTGTTAACTCCTGCAACAATCGCACCATCTTAACTACACCCTAGTATGTAGCCGAAGTCGCCGTTTTCGACAACTGGCGCCGCCGAACTCACCATCCAAGTGCAAAACCGGTTTCGTTCCGCGGGGAGGCTCCACCGAAAATGAGTCCCCGATCGGGATCAATCCGGATCCCGAGGACGCGGCCGTGCGACCACGGACCCACGTGCTCGACTTCGTGTCCACGACCACGAAGGTCCTCGACCACAGAATCGCTGATCCGACCCTCCGCCGCGACTCTTCCCGGGAACTGCGCCCGGGGATAGAAGCTCGAGGGAAAGTGGTAGGTGTGAACCGTCGCCGCATCCAGCGCCTCCTGAACCCCCATTTTGAAGTCGACGAGGTTCAGGAAAAACTGAAGCGTCCACTGATCCTGCTGGTCACCCCCCGGAGTTCCAAATACAGCCCACGGTTTCCCGGCATTCAGTACGAGCGACGGGGTAAGCGTTGTTCGCGGGCGCTTCCCTGGCGAGAGGCAGTTGGGATGGGTCGGATCCAACGCGAACATCTGAGCACGAGTTCCCAGCGGAAAACCCAATCCGGGGATCACCGGACTGCTTGGGATCCAGGCCCCGCTGGGAGTAGCGGCGATCATGTTGCCCTGCGCGTCGATGACGTCCAGATGAGTCGTGTCGCCCACGTACGCACGCTCATCTCCGAGGATCAGTTTCATGGGCCTGGATCCGGCACGACCCGGCCGTAACTCCATGGATGCCCGGCCGGGATCGACAAGACTGCGGCGTTCCTCGGCGTAGGCCCTCGAGAGCAGCCGCTCCATCGGTACATCCGCGAAGCGGGGGTCCCCGTAATAGAACTCCCGATCGGCAAACGCCAGCTTCGCACACTCGATCCACGTGTGAAGATAGTCCCCAGAGTTGTGCCCCATCGCTGCAAGGTCGAACCCCTCCAGTAACGTCAACTGCTGGAGGAACACCGGACCCTGGGTCCACGGCCCGCACTTGAAGACATCGAGCCCCCGGTAGTTCACCGTTGTCGGCTCCTCGACGAACGAGCGATACTCAGCCAGATCCTCAAACGTGAGTAACCCGGCGTGCGAGAACCCGGTAGCGTCGACAAAACGCTCGTCCCGGCAGAACTCCGCGATGCGCTCGGCGATCGGTCCCGTATAGAACGATTCTCTCGCTGATTGGATCTCCGCGGATCGGCCCCGTGGTGCCGCATCGCGTGCGGCGATCAGAAGTTGCTCCATCGCGTCGGCCCACTCTGGGTTCCGGAGGTTGTCGCCCCAGGCCGGAATGGCGCCATCCGGCAGGTAGACTGCCGCTGAGCCGGGCCACTCACTTCGGTAGCGCTCCTCGTTTGCCGTGATGCAGCGACGAAGCCCGTGGTACATCGGGAAGCCGTCCCGCGCGAGTTCAATCGCGGGCGCCAGCACGGCCTCTACCGAGAGGGTTCCAAACTCCTCTAGAGCAGTTAGCCAATTGTCTACCTGGCTGGGAACCGTCGCTGCGAGGAGGCCATCCCCCGGGATCAAGTCGATGCTTCGGCTGCGGAACCAGTCAATGGTCGCTGCCCGAGGCGCAATCCCTTGCCCGCTGATGGAGACGGTTCGGCCCGTGGCGGCGTGGTGGATGAGAATGGGCGACTCGCCGGCGATTCCATTGAGATGCGGCTCCAGCACCGCCAGGCAGAAGCCCATGGCCACCCCAGCGTCGATCGCGTTGCCACCGGCCTTCAAGATGTCGCGTCCCACCGCCGCGGCCTGATAGTGGCCGGCGGTGACCACTCCCTTGCGGCTCGCGATCACAGGTCGGGTGGTAAACCCATCCCGAGCGGCCCCCAGGTGCTGCAGCGGTTCACCGATCGATTGCGTTCGTGCCGACATAGCTGATCCCGTTCAAAGTCTCCCGACCGTCGATCTGGAAGTTCGCAAGGTGGGATGGAACTCTCCTGCGGGCCGACAGGCGGAACCGGGGCGCAACCCCGGCGCAATCCAGGTGTCGAAACCCACCGGGAATCGGGAGACAGCGATTCAGTGCGGATTCCCGCCGAGGTTTCCATGCGTCACGAAAGTCGTAGAGTCCCCCACATCCACCGCACCGGAATCGTGAGGCGGGAAGCGCTGCAGGTCGGCTTCCTCGGCGCCCTGGGCATGACCACGGAGGGATTGCTCGCGGCAAGAGCCGTCGCCGCGACGCCGCGGGCCAAACGCGTAATTATGGTGTGGCTGCCCGGCGGACCACCGCAGATGCAGTTGTGGGACGTGAAGCCCGACTCTCCCTCGGACTGCCGCGGAACTGCCCAACCGATCCGCACCAGTGCTCCCGGCGTAGAGATCGGAAGCCGTCTCCCACTCACCGCACGCCACGCTCACCGATATTGCATTGTCCGATCTCTCACTCTCGGCGCCGAAGATGAGAACCACATTCCGGGTCATCAAGAAGTGCTGGCGGGGATCGATCGGCGGCCCGCGACGTTCAAGAGCTTCGCGACCCGGAATGACTGGCCCTCGCTCGGTTCCGTGGTAAGCGCCCTTCGTCCCAACGCCTCCGGCCTCCCGGCGGCCATCCACCTGCCCTATCGAATCAAGTACCAGGGAACTCCGGTGCCGGGAGAGGCGGCTGGCTGGCTGGGAAGCAAGTTCGATCCCTGGGTGATTGAGGAAGATCCTAATCAGGCGAAGTTTCGAGTTCCGGATCTGGTCCCCGCAGCGGGATTCACCATCGACCGTCTCGATAATCGGCAGCGGCTCCTGGCCGGAATCGACTCCGTGCGACGGGACCTGGACAGCGACGCCAGCATCCGCCAGCAGTCGGACGTAACCCAGCGTGCGTTCGCGATGTCGGCGTCGGCGGAGACGCGTCGGGCTTGCGATCTCCAGCAAGAATCTGTGGCGATACGGGACCGCTATGGTCGCACCACCTGGGGACAGTCCCTTCTCCTCGCGAGGCGTCTCGCGGCGGCGGGGGTGAAGTACGTTCAGGTGAACATCGGGAATCTGAACGCCTGGGATTACCATCGGAGTGAAGATGCCTCGATGGACAAGATGATGCCGCCCTTCGACCAGGCGTTCAGCGCCTTCCTTCAGGACATGAGCGATCACGGACTTCTCGACGAAACGTTGGTGATCTGCACGAGCGAGATGGGTCGAAACCCGGTGCTCGGCAAGTCTGTAACGGGCGCCGCCGTGAACGCTTCCGAACGGGATGGTCGGAACCACTGGCAATGGGTCTGGTCCGGCGTCTTCGCTGGAGCGGGCGTCCGGGGCGGAACCGTGGTGGGCGCCTCGGACGAGTGGGCCGGCTACCCGGATGGCAAGGGCTTCATGCCCTGCGACATGGGAGCGACGGTCTACGACACCCTTGGAATCGATCCTCGCACCGAGGTGACCGACATTCAGGGCCGACCCGTCGTGATCAACCAGGGGGAAGTCATGCGGGAGATCTACCGCGGCATCTGACCTCTCTCGACCCGATGGGAGCCGCCTCGGACCCGGCCCTTCTGATAGAACGTTCCCCGTAGATCCGGACCCGCGGCGCCTCGCGGAGCCCGGTTGGCCTGCTGGAGGAGTCCTTTGTCGAAGGTACGCCGCGCGCTGATCAGCGTCTCTGACAAGACCGGAGTCGTGGAGTTTGCTCTGGGCCTCACTCGCCTGGGGATCGAGATACTGTCCACCGGAGGGACCGCCGGCACACTGAAGCTGGCTGGGATCCCCGTCGTCCCGGTCGAGCAGGTCACCGGATTCCCGGAGATGATGGAGGGGCGGGTCAAGACGCTCCACCCTGCCATCCACGGGGGTATCCTCGCCGATCGTTCCAAGTCAGACCACATGGCGCAGCTGGGTGACGCCGGCTACACGCCGATCGATCTGGTGGTAGTGAACCTGTATCCCTTCAGCGCGACAGTCGCCCGACCCGGCTGCACCCTGGATGAAGCCATCGAGAACATCGACATCGGCGGCCCTTCAATGCTG
>SXGS01230402.1_pt1 | contig 27179 bp, 31 predicted proteins | sample 3174681 | NCBI WGS metagenome assembly SXGS01 (sample SAMN11356861, study PRJNA531348) | freshwater metagenome | isolation source: freshwater sample F1-80 | place: China: Fuxian Lake, Yuxi | collected 2017-12-25 | reverse complement strand
CTTGAAGTTGTTGGTGAGACTTGTCCTATCACTCAAGAGGATTTTGAAGCTGATGATGAGGTTGTGAAACTGAAGTGTACCCATGTCTTTAAGAAAGACTCGATAACTGAATGGTCGAAAGTAAAAAACACATGTCCTTGTTGTCGGGTGAAGATTGAACAGTAAGTTTAATATTTTTCGAAATATTAAAATTTTTTCTTGTTAAGAATAAAATGACACAATTAAGAAGAAACACTTTGAATCTTATCGTTGGAAAAACAGGAATGGGTATGCATCAGATTACCGCTAATCTTCTCGGCAATTTCGGTAATTTCGAAAAACATGTCGTGATTAGTAGCATTCCATTGAAACATTCTGTTTTCCAGCGTATGGAAAACCTAACTTATTTAGATACACTCGAGGTAAAAGAGGATACTGTGAACAGTATCGAAGATGATGAAAATACCGTTGTCATCGTTGGGGAAGAAATCGGGATGATGCAAGTTCATATACGTCAACATATGGTGAACTTTCTTCTGAAATGTAAAGCAACTGTTATCCTGACGGTTAACACATTTTTTGATGTGCCGAAAGAACTTCGTGACCATTTCGACTACATCTTTTTACTAAGTGGAATAGACAAACGGGAAATGAAAAATATCTTACGGAAATACCCTTCCATACAGGATGTTGGAATTTTTGAACATGAAAGAGTATATGAAATGTATCTTCAATCAACTGGAAATGGAAATTTTGGCGATTTTTTTAAAATCGATACGAAAAATACAAATTCATCGCAAATATTTCATAACAGATATTCTAACATCCCATACAACGGAGCTTACACTCGCTATTATGAAGAAGATATGAAACCGGATTACACTTATAGATGTGGTCTTTTTACAGTTGAGTATTGGAACTTTCGAGAATGGTGGTTTCCACTTGACGAGAAAATCGTCATGAAGCATCGAGTGTGGAGCCAAGATAGAGGTGAGATTACCAGTCATCTTTTGACACTTGACCAATTCAAAGAAGAGCTTGAAAAGAAGCGGAAATCTGTAATTCAAGCTATTGAAAAGAGTCGAAGTCGGTATTAATATTTTTCGGAATATTAAAATAGTAATCAAATATTTTATTCTTGTTGTACAGAAATATGAAAACCCTAATGATTTTTTTATACGTTTGTACTAACTCTCTTTACTATACCCATTACTTCATTAATAAAAGAAGGATACGAAATGAAATAACGGCAAATAATTTAGGTCTCACTGAGGTAGAATCTTGTACAGTTTTTACTACAAATAATAAAATGAATTTCCTTTTCAATGTTCATGGATTGTTTCAAATCATTTTCAATTCATTTTCTTTAGTTTGGTGGATAACTCAAATGTGATGTGTAAAAACTTTAATTCCTCTTGAGGAATTAAATACAATAATCTCTTCAATATTCAAGAACTTTCCTTAACTCTTTTCCAACTTCGTAAGCAAGTTGAACAGGAACAGCATTGCCTATTTGTTTGTATTGACTTGCCATACTTCCGACAAATTCATAATCATCAGAAAATGTTTGAATCCTCGCATACTCTCGGACAGTCAAAGGTCGTTCTTCAAGAGGATGACATCGTTCAGTTTGTTTCTGAGAAGGAGAACACAGCAAAGTTAGGCATGGTTTTTTCATCGAAAGTCGATGGAGAATTCCTCGTTTTCCTCCACCTGAAAAATAACTATTCCCAAGATATTCTTTTTGTTCATCTTCTGGAAGGTTAATCCAGCAACCACCTTGAGGAATTTTCTTAAAAAGATCGATCTTTTTCTCGGGGTATTTTGCTCCAATTGACGGTGGAACATCAACAAGAACATCTTCAAGAACTTTTTTAGTTTGAAGTGGATCTGGGAAACTAAAAGATTTACCTAGAGTTTTGAGAACACCGATAATAAACACACGTTCTCGTTTTTGAGGAACTGAATACAGACTTGAATCAAGACATTTGAAAACAATATTGTAAAGGTTTGATTCATTTAACTTCTGAAGAATAATATCGATGGTTTTTCCCTCTCCTGCCTTTCCAGATTTGTGAGTAAGTAATCCTTTTACATTCTCAATCATAAAAATTCGAGGTTTAACCTTATTTACAATGTTAATGAATTGAATCATTAAGTCCCCTCGAACATCTTCAAGTCCTTTCCTTTTTCCAGCTTGTGAAAAACTTTGACACGGTACACCTCCAGTCAAAAGGTCTACCTTATCAACATAAGGAGTATAGTCGATATCAGTCATTGAACCACAAAAAACTTTTGTTTCTGGATGGTTTTTTAAAAGAGTTTGACAACAATCTTTATTGTTGTCATTCAGAAGAATTGGAGTAAATCCAGCCTTTACAAGTCCTGAACTCAAACCTCCACCTCCAGCACATACTTCGATAAAATTTAACTTTGATTCCATTTATTAAAAATCAATAATAAAGTTTTTCTTGTTAGAAATAAAATGAGTAAACAGCCATCCTATACTAATCTTGAAGAATACCCTTCAGACACTTATAGACGAACGATGACATTTTTTAGGAAAATTGGAAGAGTAAGTATACATCTTGCGCAGATTGTCAATCGAAAAATAGGAAAATCGATTATTCCTTTTACTTTCGGATTTCTTTTCGCGAAAGTAATTTCTAAGTAGAATATTTTCATACAATATTTTCATACAATATTTCGTATGAAAATCTATAAAAGAATTATTTTTCGAATATTCTTTTCTTCAAAATAAAAATTCAAGAAAAGCAATTAATCCGATAAAATGGCAAAATATTGGATTTAATTTCATACAAAATGATGTATGAAAATGATGTTGAAAATATTCGCAAATTAATTTTTTTCTTGACTTTTTAAAGAAAGTATATCAATAAAAATGTCAACAGCTAATTTTAATTTAATCACTGTAACGTTCGAAGAGTTTCAAACGTGGAAGAATGGTGTTCGGGAACATCTCAAAGAGCAATCAAATGGAACTGATGATATTAAATTTGAAATCCTTGAGACAGAGGAAGATTTTCAAGATTTCAAACAGAAACTAACTGATGAGGTTTGGAGATGTGTCGGCTGGGATGAAACGATGAAAGATGGAGACCGAGAGATATTGAGAGAGAAGGCAAATCTTGCTCTTTTTGAAATTTCTCAAAAAAATACTTCTATCAAAACACTTCTTCAGTCGTTAAGAAATCGGTATGTATATTTTGATAGGATGATGTCGGATAAAGAATACGAGTGGAAAATATTTGCTTGTGCATCTGAGCTTCTTACGAATGGAATGCAGATGCGTATTCGGTTTGGTTCATTTATTAATGATGAAAAAGATTTTGAGAAGTGTATGAGGAAAGTAGAACGTCTTTCAAAATGGATGGATAAAATCAAGAACAATTTACTTATTGAATTGAAACAGTTATATGAGGAGAAAAAGATTACCTTGAAAGAATTTAATGAAGCATTCTCTCATCTATCTTCTAAACATGCCCATAAAATTGGATTTTACTGTTTCCGTGTAAAGAATGACTTCAATGAAAATACAAAGGAAGAATTTCTTCAAAAATTTAAAATGACAAACAAAGCACCTCATCCCCTCCCCCATCTTATTCAACCGATAAAGGCTAAAATCTGTATGGGATTTGAATTTCTTTCAAAAGAAGATGCTCATCCTCATCCTTATATCATTGACGAAAATGGAAAGTGTAAAGATGCGAATGGAAAGAAAGGAAATTTCTACGCTGGATTAGTTCCTCTTGATTTGTTTGCTTTCGCGATTGATTTTGAAGACATGACCTATTTTGATAGGAAATGTATCAGATATCACAAAACATGGTATAAATCCAAGGTATATGCTCCCAATAGTTGTGAACTTATCGATTACGTCTGGCAACCTGATAGTTTTGAGTTCGCGGTTGAACCAGTCTTTCTTCGTCAGAAGATGCTTCGTCAGTTAGAACTCGAGAAGAGTGAAAAAGAAGAAAAGGAGAAAGAGGATGTAAAGGCATTTGTTGAGGAGGTAGTATAGGTAGTATAGTTCGAAAAATTTTATATTTGCTCAAATATAAAAACGAAGTAACGAAGCGACGATGTCAATTTTCAACACAGCTGACTTTTTAGAATTACGGCGAGGACCACGAGGATTTACGGGACCGACAGGAGCAACAGGAGCAACAGGACCATCGGGTGCAAGTGGAGCACCTATTTTTTATTTGAATTCAAATCAAACATTTGGAGGAGCAACGCCAGTTCCAGTTACAGCCGGTCATGAAATGATGGTGACAGCAGTTCGAAATGGAAGCGGAGTTGTATGTCAGGTAGATGTTTCAATTTATCGACAAGGAGGAATTCATTTCAATATGCCTACTCTAAACGCTCAAGGAAATCAAGTCATCGCAACACTTCCGGTTGGATACCGACCTCTCGCAAACGTACGAACGATTGGATTTTCAGGAGTTGACAACACATGGGCATCTAACTCCTCAAATTGGGGTGGTTTCACGATTTTAACAAATGGAGAGATTTACCAATTTTGTAATGGAACGGCAACCATTACGACACTTCAAACCGCTTTTGAATTAATTTCAGGGACGTTAACATATCGATTAAGTGGAAGTGGTGTGTACAACGGGGATGGAATCGTTTAGTTAAATGTGAGAATTGTTAATTTTTTTATTTTCTACTCGCATAATAAATGGTCATTTTTGACGTGCCTGATACTGAAATCGATAAAATTTCAAAGATTGAAAAGATTTTAAAACCCCGTGTGTACAAGACTGAAGAACAGAAAAAAGAAGAACAAAAGACAAGAGCAAAAGCGTACTATCATAAAAAGCAGTTAGAAAAAATAGCTCAAGGAATTGAGATTCGCCCTCGAGGACGCCCCCGTAAGAACATTATCCAATCTTAAATCGACAAATCGATTTAAGCACGAGGCATAGAAAGACCATAACCCTTTTGACGAGGAAGTGAGAGACCTTCGCCTTTTACGTTCCCTACATTCCCTGCACCCCCCCGAATAGCTTTCTTACCACCACATTTGACACATTCAGCAGTGTGATATTTGTTACCACGCTTATCAGTTGCGGGTTTCATATTTTTAGATTCTGTTTTCGCTTTACACTTGAGACAATACGTGAGCATTTATTCTTTTTGAGGAAAAAATTATTTTAACGATATTGTGAAAGTAGAGATTCAACCTCTTGTTCCTCTACTTCTTCGAGAGTCTTAAGCGAGAGTTTTTTAAACGTTAATACTTTCAAACGTTCATAATCAGAAGCGTTTTCAAGAGTAAAATCAAGAAGAGTCGAAGTTTCTTCGGGAGGATAAAACGAACGTAAAGAAAGAGATGCCATTTATTTTTCGAGAAGAATAAATAAATTTTATAAAGAATCACTACGAGCTATCCATGTATAAGAGCCTCCTAAAATCCAGTTAATAGAACCTGTAAAGTTCCCATTTTGACTTGTGATAAAAATAGCACATGTTGCGAGATTGGTTGGTTTGTCAATAAAACAGGTCGATTGGTCAAAACTCCCATTATTTCGAATCGTTGCCATCGAACCGAGAAAGATATCTTTATCAGCAGTGTAAGGTGAACGATTCTCAGGGAGAGAATTTACCGTAAATCCCGCATTGAAAAATATAGTTGGTAAATCCAGCCAAACTGTATTTCCAGCAGTTGTGATAGCAAAACTCATTGGGAAAATAGTAAGTGTAACTAACCTTCCTTGTCGTAAAAGACTGTAATTAACAGCGATTGGAGAAGAAGTTATTTGGGTTGGTAATTCCCCTGATAAGTTTACGGTTCCTGTGTTGAAGAAATTGTGTTGAGTAACTAAATTAATCCTCATATTCGAAAGACAATCAACAACATTTGACTGACTAATAAGAATAGGATTCGTTTTTCCGTTCGGATTCGCTGAAGAAGCACCAATAGCGTATGTATTTGTCGTAGGAATTAAACCGGCGGTGAATCCTCCTAAGAGATTATCATAGACATGATAAGCAGAACCTCCATTTGATTGTACAATCGAACGATGAGCACCACCAAATGTCGAGTTAACCGAGATGACGCTTGAAAGTGTTGGATCATTTGCTTGTACATAGAAATTATCAACGGGGGTAGCAACTGTCCCTACTCCAAATTTATTTCCGAGAAGATAGGCTCCAGAAGGGTTGAAAACTGCCATACTTGCCGAATTACCAACTATTGAGAGGTTATTAGCTGAGAGACGGGAAATTCCAAGATTGCTCTGAGATGTGAATGAGAAACTCGGTAAAGAGGTTGTTCCTGCGCCAGCATAAACTCGTCCATTTACAGATTGAATATCGCCTGACGATGACATACCTCCATGACATCGAAGAGAACCAGAAAAAGACCCGAGTGTAATAGCACTTGTATTTGTTGTTGTCAATGTATTACCAGCAACGATTGTTGAAGCGGAAGAGAGGGCTCCTTGAGAAACTAAGGAACCTCCTACATTGAGGTTACCAGCGCAACCTATACCTCCTGATGTACGTAAAACTCCTGTTGACGGTCCAGTAGATTGACTTGTGTTTGTAAGTGTCATAATTCCTGTACTTGTAGGTACGGTTAAACTCATATATCGTAAATCAGCATCCCCTGTCGATAGCCCAGGTCCTGTTGGTCCAGTAGCTCCAGTCGGACCAGTAGCTCCTCCTCCGGGTCCTGTCGGTCCTACCATTCCTGTTGGTCCAGTTGCTCCTGTGTCGCCCTTCAAACCTCGCGGTCCTTCGGGTCCTCGTGGTCCACGCAAGCCATCTGTTGAAAAATCTGCTGTATTGAAAATTGACATTTTTCGAAGTAATGTTTAGAGTAACCTTTCAATTAATTGCGAATTTTATTTTTCAACAATTTTTTCGAGTTGTTCAGTCATTTCTTTGAAATAAACCAAAAGGAGGTTAAAAATCTCTTCGTTATCATCCCTTGTTTCCTCTGAATTTTCTTTCATTTCATCTTCCGATTTAGAGGAAACAAGTACAGCTTTCTTTTGTTTCTTTTTTGGAACTACAACCCTTTCAACTTGCTTGAGAAAAGAAAGTGTTCGATTTGTCTCTTTCAAATCGGCTTCATCTACACATCCAATAAAGATGACCTTATTATTTTTCAATTCTCGTTCAAAGAGCTTTGTTAATTCACACTCTCGAAAAGGAACATGTCCAACCTTCTCTTCAAGAAGCGCAGAAATACATCGATGGAGAGACATTAAATTCTTGTTGTTTTCATTTCCAATTTCATCGTTTGATTTTTCGCTCCCCATTAAGTCAATGAAAGAGATATTGAATTTCTCAAGACGGAGGATGACAATACTTCGCGATGATTCAGTATTTGCGAGAGTTGCTTGAATCCTTCTCTTCGAACAAACTAAATCTGAAATTTCAGTTAAAGTTAGGTTTTCATACTTCCCAAGAATGTTGAGTTTATTGAAGTAAATTTCCGATAGAGAAATAGTGTACTTTTCATTTGAGATTTCGGAAAGACGTTGTAAAATTTCGTTCATCGTGTATGTTTTGCCACTATTTGTACGTCCATAAAAGAAAAAAGAAGTATTTCGTTCGATACTTTCAAGTGGAAGTGGTTTGTACTTCTCCCGAATTTGAATTTTCATAGTCATTTGAGTATGAAATGTTTTTCTTGAAAGTGTTGAAAATTTAGAGAAATACGTTGAGAATTTATCGGTGACTCGATTAAATGAAGAGACTCGATTAAATGGATTCAGCCGAAGAAATAACTTGGAACTGACTCGGAGATACCTTGACATCCATTTGCTTGAGAATCTCGATGTAACAAGAAATGATGATAGGAGTACTCGATGCGTTTACTCCCGAAATAATCAACGTCGGTGCTTTACCGGCAGGAGCAAATGTATCGACGTTGACAACATAAATGGGAGAAACATCCCAAGCTTGTTTGGAATAGATGCCTTGGGCATATGATACATTAGAGTTACAAGAAGCACCGCCAAGGTTCGGTTTAAACGAACTCTGATAATGAAGGTAGTCATAATCAATAGTCTGAACGAATACTGGAGCACCATCTACTTTTACTTGAAGATTGCGAATCGCTAATCCAGGGTCGGAGAAATAACCAGCTGAAGAAATACATCCTTGATGGACTGGAACGTTGTTCGTCATCAGTGTTCGAGGAGTATGGAGAGTGAAAATAAGTCGACGAGGAGATGTCTTTTCACCAACATTGTAATCGAAGCTCGCGTTAGGTGCAATGGTTGTAGTCATGGCATTGCCGAGAGCAAAATCAGAGAAAAGAAGACTCTTCGGGGGGTTTGCGGTTAACTCACCAGCTTGAGCCGGAGTAAGTTGAAGAACTTGATACCACAACTCTACACTTGCATAAGAGTTCGAAACGAGTTGTTGCCGAGTAGCACTTACGTTTTGAATACCATCGCCAACGTTCAATCCATGCGAACCGAAAGCGATACCGATAGCGCCAACATTGCCTTGTCCACGAATACGTCCTAAAACATTACCACTCGCACTCGTGCAACCAGCGGTCGAAACCATAATCGGACAACTGTTTTCTTCTTGGAAGAACTTAGCTTCGCTGTTATCCGCCATCGAAGCTCCACCATCTGCAGGTAAAACAGAATAACAAGAGTTAACGAAGATAGTCATGTTGATAGAAACGTTTTGAGCGACTTTAAGTTCACGGAAGATATCATGCACCCAGACGAGAGGAACCATTGCGTATCCAGACAGATAAACTGAACCATCAGCTACAGTGTTGTTGATAAGAGGGGTAGGAAGGATAAACGGCGAGCGAGCGTTCTGAGCGCGGTTTGTGTTAGCCGACGCGGAAGGAGAACTCATGTTACGACACCCTGGACGAGAAATGTTAAAACAACGAGACATGAAGGAACGGTTGGCATTGTAAACGTTACCAGCGTTTGAAACAGGACCATCAGCAGGAACTACCGCTGTACTTCCATCTTCGGCAGGTGTAATGGTGACATTTGACCAAATATTGATGTTAGTACTCGCTGTTGCCATATTGCTTCGCATAGAAAGAACTTCCGCCTCAGGAAGCTCCGTTCCCATATACAACGCAGAACCATTCTGACGGTACCAATTCTCAGAAACTGTCATTAAAAATTTAAGCCACATATAACGCGACAATCCATTATTTGCATCAGATACAGTAGCACCTCCAACTTTCAAAACTACACGGTCGATAATAGAAAGAGACCCAGGGGCTTTGAATCCAACAAAATAAGGGTTACCCAGAGTAGATGTATCGACGACAGGGTCGACAACAGGACGATTTACACGAGAAGTTCCTGCAATAACCCAAGGAATGGCGAGAAATGCAGATGGCCAGTAAACTGCTTGGTTAACACCTTTGATGTTGAAACCAAAACCTTGAGAAAACCCATTGTTTTGACTCGTCGCATTTTGAACTTCCCATGTACTCGATGTGAAACGAAGGGGGGTTTCGCTCGAAGTGAGTGCATCGGCGAAAGTTAAAAGGTCGATATTCGGATTTACAGAAAGTTGAGTTGTAGACATTTTTGACACTTTCAAGAAAAAACGAAATTATTAATAAATTCGTTTTTTGTTGTTGATGTGAAAATGACATCAGTTCTAAAATCCTCGCTTTTGAGAATGTTCCCAGACAACCTTGGGTTACTTCCTACTTACTCTCTGAATACTCTTCGTGGAACTCCAGATAAGTTTGTTAAACTTTCAAACAAGAAGAATATCAATGAAATCACTGTTCCTACCGCTACACAGCTTGACAACCCGTTGTATTCCATTCCTGATGAGATTCAACTCCAAGACGCTCAGCCAGCCAAAGAAATGAAACGTAAACCTCGAAAACTCATCAAGACTTTCGCTTAAACTTATTTTGAAGGAGTTGAGAGGTAGTAAGGTAGATTTTGAAAGAATAAAAATAAGACGTTTTGATTTTTTCGCTTTCACTTTCAAACATTCGTTCCGAATTCTCAGTTCCCTTCAAAATGCCAACATATGTAGAAACTCAACTTTCAATTCCTTTTAAGAAGTTTCAATCCCTTCTTGAAGGTAAAGAAATCGTTCTCCTTAAGAGAAATTTAAAACCTGGATATCCAGTTCCTCTTTCAAGTACTCATAAAGCTAAACTCGAAAAATTCGCTAAATCAGAAGAGAAAGAACTTCCTTTCAAGCTCTCAAAAGCAAACATCAATCACATCATGAAAAATATGGAGTTACTTGAACAAATCGATGGTTCTGGATTTTGGAGTAAATTAAAACGTTTCTTAAAGAAAGTAGGTAAAGGAGCCTTAAAAGGCGTAAAAGCTGTTTTGCCAGTGGCTAAAGCATTTGCACCGGCTATCGTTGAAGCTATTCCCGGTGCTAAACCTCTCCTCGATGTCGCAAAGACAACCGTCCGTCAAGTTGTTGGAGACAAAGTTGCTGACGTTGCTGAAGCAAAACTAAAAGATACCACAGGGCTCGGTATGACTAAAGCCAAAGGTAGAGGTAATCGTAAACTTGTAATGCACATTTAATAGTCCTTGAACTATTAAATTTCCAATTAAATCTCGCTATCACTCTCCTCACTCTCAGAATAGATAGCATTTGAAGAGACTGAATCACAAACAGAATCAGCATCTGAGACAGAATCAGCATCTGAAACAGAATCAGCATCTGAATAATAACTAACTTCCTCTGGTTCAACACATCTAACAAAACCTTTCTTCATCTCGATAATCTCTCCTTCTCCTCCTTCTTCAAGGATGCTTCTGAGTGGAACTGTTTTCGAGTTTCCCTTTCGCACATTTAGACAGATTCCATTTTCTCGAAGATATTTGTTGACTTCAACCTCTCCAAGACGTTTTTGGTACCTCTTATCGGTTTGAAAATGTTCCTCGACAAAGAAGATTTTAACGACATCAATAGTTTTGTTTTTCAACTTCGAAAACTCCTTGGAGGCACTAATTTTCGATTGACTGTAGGAAAAGCCAACTTTCAAGATTTTGTCATTATTTTTTACTTCGTAAATATATCCGTATAAAACTTTTTGCTTGTCCATTTTGAGTAATGAATAAAAAATTTATTCATTGAATAAAATGCCATCATTCAATTCCTCTCGTCCATTAAAACGAACGTTTACATTACTCCCACTTTTGCCTCCTCCGGAGAATTCTAAGGGAAATTCCGAGGAGAAAATCTCATTGTTGAATGAGTATGCTCATGATTGTTGGAAAAAGTGTTCAGAGATGCTTGAGAGTGTAAACCAACAACTCTCAGAATTAGAAAGACCTTTTTCCGAAGTTTCTCCTGAGACTCTCGTTGAGAAATTAAAAGAAGAACTAAGGAGAGAACTTCGAGAGGAATTACGAAACGAGTTGCTTACGGAATTACGCACGGAATTACGAATGGAATTTCAAAACAGAGAGTCTACAGAAAATATACGGAATACGGAAGATACAGAAAATAAGGTCAAACTCTTGAGAACAGAACTTAATGCTCTCACTCGAAAAGTGGAACGAATGGGTATTTCTGTTGAAGACCTTGATAAAACTACAACTCGGAAAAAGGAACTTGAACCTCTCCTTAACACTGCTAAAAAGGTAGATTTGGCTCTTACTGAAAGTGTTAAAAAAAAAGCACAACCTCGAACCGGAGAGTAAAGAACGACACCTCGCATGAAGAGATGAGACTCCATGAAAGACCTTTAGTTGTAAATAACTCTCGCGGGTTAATGTGTTGTGTGTTTTTAAACACAGATTTTGAAGCAAATGCTAAAGTGTCTCTGATGTAATCTCTGATAGTATCTCTGATAGTATCTCTGATAGTATCTCTGATAGTATCTTAGTGAAAAGAATTTTGAAAAGAATAGTTTTATTGTTTTCTTGAATAAAAAGAAAACAATGTCAACTCTTGAAAATTTACATGACGAAATTTTAGACCAACCAGATTTTTTTTCAGATGATGACACTTCAGATGAGGAGAATATTGAAGTCAAGGAGAAAATCTTGTCAGAAGTGTCTCCGAATGAGTCTCCAAGTGAGTCTCTAAGTGAGTCTCCGAGTGAGTCTCCAAGTGAGAATTTTTACACAATCGAAGAGACTGACAAGCCAATATCCTCATCGGCTCGAATGAAGATAATCCTCCGATGGATTCAGATTTTCAATTCTAATCCTCATACCATTACACAACTTCTTCAAAGTGTTCAAAATCTCTTCCACTCTCATTCCAAAAAAACACAACGCGTGAGTATTAAATCTGACAAAATCAGAAAGTATCTCTCCCTTTCACCAAAAGAGGAATACACTCCTAAACAGATATGTTTGAGTATCTATAACAAATTGAAGGAAAGTGGATTACGAGATGCTAAAAAGAAAGAACTACTTCTTGTCAATACTCCTCTTTACGAGGTATTGAAAGTGGAAAGAATTAAATATCGTCCTTTGTTTAACATGGTTCGATTGAACCTTCTTTAATTCCTCTTGGGGAATTAAATCTTTTCAAAACGAAGAACTCCTGACCAAGCTCCATTCAATTGTTTTACATTATTTCCATTCACATCGGTTACCCATAGTTCAAGAGACCCCCAAGTCCCATTTACAACTACTGGGATGGGATAATTCGGTCGATAAAGAATGTTTGACCCCGGACCAACATTAACGTTGACAATAGCAAGATAGTTCTTAAATTGCGTCGTATCGTTTTGAACACAATTCAACATGACTAAGAAATCATCGTGTTCTTGAGGTTGAGGGAATTCATTTCCAAGGAAGTCGATTTCATTTCCTCCTGAGACGGTTGTCGAAGGATAAGTTCCTGCTAAATAACCAAGAGTCTGAAGGAGTTGTACTGAAGTTGATGGAAAAACGAGCTGAGCCCAACTCGCTACGGCTGGAAAAGTCATTCCCGCTGGAGCTGTATATCCTGCTGGTAGACTCGTTGGGACGTTGTTAAAACGAAGTTCTACCTTGTAAGCGGTAGGGGAGTAAAGGATTTCGACGAAATACTCATCTTCCTTCGTGTCGTCGTTAATAAGGTAGAAATTATTAAGTTTCGAATAGTACTTGACGAGATTGTTCAAATCGTCAATAAGGAAAGTACTATCGGCTGGAATGATACAGTTAACTGCATTTGTTCCTGTCGAGGTCGGAATATTGAGAGTGAATGACTCTTGGTCTTCAAAAGTTGGAACTGCATTTGCCCAATTGAAAGCTACAAGTTGACAGTTATATCCTGTCAATTCCCAAGACCCATCCGTTGGAATGCGAATTCGATTTTTTAACCTTGTGTCTACTGTACCATAAGCACTTGTTGAAAAAGGTACATCAAATCTCTGAAGTTGGTTCATTTTCGATGTAAAATAAAAAATAATAACGTCTAAAATTAAATGTTTTCATCACAATCTTCTTTGGAGTCATTTCAAAAATATTCTAAAACTCTTCCAGTCAATAAACCTTTGACTGGGTCTGAAATAAACGAGTACTTGAAAGATGTTTCAAAGTATCGAGGTTTACTTATTAAAAGTCAACTCGATAAAGACTTCTTTCGAACGGCAAAGGACGGATTTTATATCTTAAACTATGGGAGGATTTTTGAAGGAACTCATTGGGTTGCCTTTGAACTTGACGGGAATACGATAACGTACTTTTCATCGCTCGGCGATAGACCATTGAGAATCTTCGATGCGATTCCTCAACGAGTCATTTATTCAAATTATAAACTCCAATCAAATTACTCGATGAACTGTGGATTGTGGGCTGTTGCTTTCATCCTCTGGAGGAGTCTCGGCAGGGATTTGAAGGATTTTGCTAACCTCTTTATGCCTCATGATTCAGAAAAGCTTCTTCTCGATAATGATAGGATTATGCTTTCATTGCTCAAAAAAATGTAGTTCAATTTATTTTTTCACAGAAAGAAAAAATGCCCTACCGTCTTGAAAAACCTCAATCCGAGGAAAAGAAAGAAGCTGACAAGAAGAAGAGGAAGTCAGATATTAAAAACTTCTACGAAATAATCGACCCGACAGGAAAGAAGAAGAAAAAGAAGCTTTCAGATTTCCATCTCGACCATGATACTGTTTGTACCATCACGGCTAAGACGGGTAGCGGGAAAACGAATTTAGTAGCAAATCTCGTACCATATTTTGGAGGATTCCATGAGGTATTCGTTTTCTGTGGAACTCCTCTTCACAAAGAACCTATTTATCAATTAATGGAACAAAAACTTGGTGAGTTCTTTCATTACCATGAACTTGAAGCTTTTGAAGGTAAAATCAAAGAAATCGAGGAAGGAAAAGAATATGTAGATTCGAAACTCCTTGTTATTGTAGACGACTTCTTATGTTCCAATACTCCTTTCATGAAACTAATTTCGCGTTTTGCAACTAAATCGCGAAAAGCAACAAATGAAGGATGTTGTTTCATCATCATCTCGCAGTCGTATTTTGACATTCCAAAGATGTTGCGAGACCAAATCGCTTACAACTTCTTCATGCGTGGTTTTGACAAGAAAGAGATTCGAGCTGTCTGTTCAAGGTTCTCTTCGGCAGATTTAGACATCGATGATATTTATCGATTGTATCAAGATGCAACAGGAGGAGAAGATGGAGGAATTGAAGATTTCTTCATGATTGACCGTCGAACTCCTTACGATAATCTCAAGTTTCGAAATCAAATTCTTAAACCCTATATCATTAATGAGAGAGCGAAAAAAGACTTTGTTCGATGGAAGAGTTACGACTGAAAGGAGTGTGACGTGAGAAATGAGAAATGACGTGAGGAATGACGTGAGAAACGACGTGAGTAAGTACTCATACACCTCGTTATTCGATGTCATTTTAACCTCTAGACTAGGGATGAGAATCTCTCCTTAGATGGATTTTTCGATGACGATTTTCTCAAAATAAATCACCTTGATGATTTATAAACCCTCTTCAATTTCAACCGTAAAGTCCCTAAAATAGTCAACCGACTAGGTATTTGTCCCTAGAATGTCCCACTTCCAAGACATTGTTACAGATGGGACTTTGTGGTTGAAAATTGGTCTCGTTTACCCTTTTACAGGTACTTTACGGTTAATTTTCGATGAGTATTCATCATTATTCACCATTATTCCCCATTTTTCTGTTTCCTCTCTTGAACAAAGAGTGACTAAGTGAAATCGATGTCTTCAAGATAATGTCTTTCAGAAAGACTCTCAAGTTCCTCTTCGAGTTCTTTCTCGAGTTCTTTCTGTTCAAAATACTCATTCATTACATTTTTCTGAGCATCTCGAACATCATCAGCGTGAATACCTACGTAATGTTGAAGAGTCTCTGGACGTTGATGACCTGTACATTTCAATAATAGTAAAAAATTACTCCTTATTTCTGGGTTGTTGTATAAAGCGACAACATAGTTTTTTCGAAGAGTATGAGTACCGAGTTTTCTTTTGTCATCGACAATTTCATTTCTTAGAAAGATGTCTTTGAGGATAGAATTCCAAGTTGAACAATGGAGAGGTTTATCTTTCGATTTTAAAGAAGGGAAAAGGTAGTACTCGGATTTTGGTTCTTTATCGGCGAATTTCCTGTAGTGATTATTGAGATATTCTTCAAGAGTCTTTTTTAAAACATCCGCAATATTTATTTGACGTCCTCGAAGCTTCCCTTTCATTACATCCTTACTCATTGAAAGACTTGGAAATACTTTCCATCCGAGTCGAGTATGTGTTGCTACCTGTTCTATTTTAATTGAGGTCAATTCTGAACCTCGAAGTCCTGTAAACAATTGAGTGTAGAAAAGAACTTTGTCTCTTTGATTGAGAAATGATTTTGGATTGTCGAGAATCGTCGTTAATTCTATCTTTTCAAGTGGTCTTGTCATTTTATTCTCCAAATATTTTTGGTAATTATTTTTATTCTTTTTGAGAATAAAATGGAATCTCAAGTTGTAAAATTAATCTATGAAACAGTTCTCCGAGCTGAAAGTTTATACATTGATAAAGGTACCGGTAAAGTAAAGAAAGAATTTGTGAAGAGTTTCTTTCCTGATATCGATAATGAGATTTTCGATGTTCTACTTGAGGGAGTTCTTTCTCTTCCTATTGTTCAGAAAGAACTTAAGAAGATACATTCGAAGTGTGGATGCTTCTCATAAGTAAATTTTTTATTTCTCTGGAGAGATAAAATGACGACACAAAGACCGATTTATAAAATCAACAGACCAAAAATTAGTATTGCGGAAGCAAAGTTAATTTCTGAAATGACGGGAAATGGGTTATTTTCACGATTGAAAGATACCGTGAAGAAATATGGAAGTGAAGCACTTAACACAATCCAACGATTTGTAAAACCTACTGGATTGAAAGCCTTTCAGACTCTCGCAAATAGTTTAAGGACAAAAGGAAGGAAACTTGAACTCGGGGAGTTACACCCTGGCGAGTATAATTACATGGGACCAAATACGAATATTGAGAAGTACTCATACATCAAACCAATCAATAGTCTTGATGCGCTTGCTCGAGTTCACGATTTAGCTTATTACAATTCGAAGAATCTTCCTCCTCGAGAACGAGCACTTGCTGTTCAAAAGGCTGATGAAGAAATGTTGATTGGAATGAGACGATTAAGAGCGACTGGTGAGCTCCAAAAACTTCCTTATGGAGAACTTGCTGAACAGATTATCTTTGGAAAAAATGTACTCGAGAAGCTTCTTTCACTTCTTCGAAACCGTCCTGTTAATGTCTATTCGTAATTTTGTGAATACTTCGTCAGAATACTTCGTCAGAATACTTCGTCAGAATACTTCGTCAGAATACTTAACAAAATATTCACAAAATTAAGATTTTCACAATAAACGAAAAAGACACTTCTCATGGTAAAAAAATCACAACCATTTCAAGTTCTGGAAGAACAATCTACATGCTGTCCAGAACCAGTTAAGTACGTAATTTTCAACGAGGAGTCAACAAAAGTATCGAAAGGAAAAAGCTTCATTGAACGCCTCGAAGAGAAAAATGCTAAAGCAGAACAAAGTGCTCGTGATGTTCTTTTCGGTCCTTATCAACCATCGATGAAAAAGGCATCTTATCAACCTTTTGTTCTCGCTCCGAGAGAAAGAAGACAAGTTCTCGATTTCCAAAAAGATGTAAACGTAAATGCTTATACCGAGGCTGAAAAAGAAGACGAGAATTCTTTTCAACGAAAACTTCGAGAGAAACGAAACCAATCAAATCGAACAGTAATTGAGAATCTTGTTCTTGCTAATGTGAATCAGGGTATTGTTGACCAATCTCGTGGTGATACACAGAAGATGCAAAATGTTCAGAATCAGCTCCGAAACATCCTCAATACATCTGGCGTTCCGACTGTTTATACTGGGATTTTACTGAATGATATGCTTTCTCATTTCTCAAATGGAGAGCTTATTCAACTTGCGCGAAGCAAAGGTGTCTTATCTACTCATCTCCGTCGAAACCTCGGAATGCTTGATACAAGAGATATCACTGGAAGTTCTGATTTGGAGACAAGCATTCTTCGGAACCAAGCTCTTCAGATGAAAGTTCGAGATTTAGCTGAGAGTTGCGTTAATGTTCTTTCGAGTACCTATGCTCGAAGTAATCTTCTTTCGAGAGGTGCGAATGAGAATGTTGAACCGAGTTTTGATAGTCGTTCTCTTTACGACCAATATCGTTTAGGAAACGTTGTTCAGACCCTTGGGAATTATCAGAGTCCTGAAGAGATTGCTCGTCAAGCAAGAGGAGAAGAGACAAGAGGAAATGAGGAAGTGAAAGAAGCTCCTTTTCAAGATGGTGTTTCCAATCCAACTCTAGAACAGATTCGAAATGGATTTATCAATGAGTCAGGATTCTTCATACCGCCTTATCAGGGAGATTTGGAAAATGTTTGGGAGGAAATCGGAAACAGTGGTCGTTATCGTGGATTGGGAAGAGTTGATGATGAGGTAACTTCTCCTCGTCGAGAAGTCTCTCGAAAGGAGAAGTTAGAAAATGCCAAACAGAGGAAGCTTGCCCGTAAGCAAGCATTTCTTGATAATGAAATTTCCGCTTTAGAGTCTCGTCAAGCAGAGCTTCAAAAAGAGATTCGAGGAATGAAAAAACAAAAACAAAAGAAGGAGTTTGTCCAAGAGTATGAGCGTTTAGTTGATAAACTTCTCGATGGTCGCGATGAGCTTGGAAATTTCGATTTTACAGTTTTGGATGATGTTAAAAGGGGAGAAGAAGTTGTTAATAGGGTTGAAGCCGATTTAGAAAGACTCGAGGAGGTAAAAGAAGAACTTTTTGAAGAAGTGAAGGGAAGTGATGAACCAGGTGGAAGAGATTTTGTAGAAGATGTAAAAGAAGGTAAAGATGAAGATGTTTTGATTATCTCTCCCATTCGAGATTTTTGGGAGGTTGTTTATCAAACTCCTCGAGTAAAAGGTGAGAAAGCTGAACGTCGCAACCAATTCGGAACGATGGTTGATAAGATTCTTACTGACGGTTTTGACGTCAATGATATCGAGAGACTGACTCCTATCGAAAAGAAACTTCTCTTGTTCTACCTTGAGTTGAAAGAGTCAGGAGAATCTGAGGAAGAAAGGGTAAGATTATTGTTAACTAAGCCAATGCCACGGGCACGTTGGAGTATTGAGAAGAGTCGGCGTTTGAGGAAGTTGCTTGAAGAATCAATTGGGGGTGTTGGTGTTGCTCAACCTCTTGACCGGAGTCATAAAACAAAGTTGAACAAAAAAGAAAAACGGGTAATTCGAATGATGGGTAACGATAGCTATTAAATTTTAATGTTGTTTTATTTTTTCGAAATGAAATAAAACAACATGTCTCATTCTCCTAATTCTCCTAATTCTCCTGACTCTCATCCCGACTCTCATCCTGACTCTCATCCTGACTCTCATCCTGACTCCGATTCTGAACATAATCCTTTTTCCGATAGTGAACATACACCTGTGAGTAAGGTTCCTCAACCTTCCCAGTCTTCCCAGTCGTATAAGGTACGATTAAACAAAGCTCAGAAACTTATTGATTCTGTTGTGGATGATATGGTTTCGAACTGTGAAGGGATTCCGTTTGGAGTTGCTGAAAAAGCAGTTGTTAAAATCAATGCTCTTCGTCGTGCCTCGAAAGCATGTGTTGTCAAAGAGGCTAAACCTGTAAAGGTAAAAGTGGTTAAACCTAAGACTGTAAAAACTAGTAAAAAATAAGATTTTCACAAATCGATTTAAAAGAAGCCTACTCAATAAGAAAAATGGAAAACCCTCTCGATACATCTTCTGAATCTCATCCTACTCCCGTTTCCCCATCCTCTCCGCTCTCCCCTCTTCCTGAGGTAAAGAAGGCTCGCCGTGTTGTTTCGAAAGAAACTATTGAGGCTCAGTTTCAACACCTTCGTGAGTTAATTGAGACAAGGATGACGGATGTAAGGAATGAGAAAGTAACTGGTAACCTTCGTTTTCTCCGTGGTTTACTAGCTCGTCTCCGTGAGGTTTCAAAAGATGTTGACCGTGTTGTAAACAAGCCTCAGAAACGGGTTAATCGAAGCGCAAGTCAGAATTCTGGATTTCTAAAAGGACATCCGATTACTCCTGAGTTTGCTGAGTTTGCTGGATGTGATGTTGAAGCATTGAAGTCTCGTGTTGAGATTACAAAGGTAATTTCGAAATATGTTCAAGACCATGGATTGAAGCATTCTACGAATAATAAGTTAATTGTTCCTGATACACGATTGAGTACTCTTCTTGGAGTAAGTGAACCATTTGATTATGCGACTCTTCAGAAGCATATTGGAAAATTCCAAGTAAAGTAAATTCAGAAAAATTACTTCTTCAAAAAATTTTTAATTCTTTCAAGAATTTAAAATAATGATGTGAAAAAATATTTTATTGACAAATATAAAGTTTTAAAAGAGAATTAAAATGTCTACTCAACTGTTTACTCAATCATCTTTACTTTCGTCTCAACTCGAATTTACGAACAAATCTATTGAGGAAGTTCTATCGAGTAATTTACCGATTTCAACTCAACGAAAGGTAAAAACGCCAATCGAAGAAGAAGAACCTCGTATTTACAGGTGTATGATGCAACAAAAAATACTCGAACACCGACAAGAACTACGGAAGGTAAATCCTTCAACAGAGAAGTATCTCGCCATTCATAGAAATATACGTGGTCTTCAAAAAATACTCTCAGAATTTGAGGAGAGATTAGTAAAATACTATCCTCGACTTACTGATACAGTTTCATCCAAAACTCTTTCATCCGATGATGACGCTCGAATCAATAAATGGATTGAATCAAACAAAGTATTACCGATTGGTAAATTTGCTAAATTTTCTTATGTAGAAGTAGTTCAGTGTGACGAAGGGAGAGAATATCTCATCCAAAATCGAAATGTTTTTTCCGAATTGGATACTTTTTTGTCTAATTTTCGAATGGGAGATTTGAAAAATGTTGAGATTTCTCGTAAAGAATACTGTGCGTAATGACGTGAGTACTCACTCATCTACCTCGTTATTTGATGACGTTTTAACCTCTAGCCTAGGGATGGAAATCTCTCCTTGGATGGATTTTACCACGTAAATGAAAAATGACGTTTTCTACAAATTTATAAATAAATCACCTCGACGATTTATATATCTTCTTAATTTCCTCTTTGAATTCCCCTAAATAATCTAATGACTAGGAAATTTCAACCGTAAAGTCCCTAAAATAGTCAAACGACTAGGTATTTGTCCCATAAAAGTCCCATTGTAATGATGTGTCGGAAGTGGCATATGTTCTATATAAGAATGATGCCACTTCCGACACATTGTTACAGATGGTACTTTGTGGTTAAAAATTGGTCTCGTTCACCCTTTTACAGGTACTTTGTGGTTGATTTTTGATGCTGATAAAAATTGATACAAACATTTTTTCTCATCATTATTAAACAAGTGTCGCATTGTAAAAATGGATAATTTTAAAACTTCGAAGGCTGAAAAAGTCGAGAAAGTCGAGAAAGTCGGAAAACGAATCGTTCTTACTCCTGAGGAAAAAATAGCGAGACGTCTCCAAAAAATGCGTGAAGCAAGTAAACGTCTGTACGAGAAGAAAAAGAAAATGCTCTGTATTAAGAGGTATGAAAATCTCATCGCGAACTGTACAGATGAAGATGAAAAAATCATCCTTGAATTAAAACTCAAAAGAGCAATGATGAAAATGGAAAACGAAAATGCTTAAAGAATTCAGATTCTTTAAAAAGTGATATAAAAAAATTTTTTCTCATACAATACAAAATGACAACAAAGCCCTTAAAATCTGAAGTTCTTAACATCAAAACTCTCACCGGTCTCCATAAAATTGCGAGGAGCTTACAAATCGAACGTGTAAGTACCTATAAGAAGGAAAATATGGAATCTCTTCGTGAAATTATTCTTTCAAAACTTCCCGAAGAACCTGAAGAACCTGAAGAATCTGAGAGTGAAAATAAAGTCGAAGAAAAGTCTGTAATAGTTGAAATACCAGAGAAAGTACCAATCGAAAATAAGGAACTCATTGCCGTAACGTCGGTCTCAAATGAAAAACCAATCGAGAAATTCGGCTTCAAATTCTACAAGAAGCAAGAACCAGCTCATCAAATTGCTCGTTTGAGTGGTCATCAATTCTTCTTTGCTTATCAGTATGAATGGGTAGATACCAAAGGAACACGAGGAGCTATCGGAAAGAAGGTTGCTTCTTATATGTATTCATCATATTCTTCACTTGAGGATTTCTGTCGAGTCTATTCTCAAATTCCTCAGTCAGATGAGAAGTGTTTCTTTGAACAAATTCGTGAAGGATGTGAATGTCGGATGTTTTTCGATTTAGATGGCGAATCTCATCAAGAGGTGTTTGTCAATTATACTGATTATCCTGAAGAACCATTTGACGAGGTGTATCCTAAATATGTCGAAGCCTTTTTGAAACTTCATACTGAATATCGACAATCAAAAGGATATCCTTACATTCGTTGGAATGATGTCGTTATGAAAGATTCGAGTACGAAATCGAAGTTCTCTATCCACATCCTTTATGACTGGTATTTCACCGATATGACCAAACAGAAATGTTACATGCTTGATTTTTATGATTTTGCCAAAAATCGAGGATTCGTTTTTGACAAGAGTGTCTACTCATCCAATCGAAATATGCGTATGATTCAATCCACGAAAGCAGGGAAGAGTCGATTCCTTGTTCGCAGTTCTTTCAATATGAAGAGTCAGTCCGCACCGTTTTCTCATTTCTTCATCACAAATCCATCCGTTATTAACACCAGTGTCGGAGCATATTTTCGCGAAGGTGAAGAATGTACTTATAAGAAACGGTATGTCACTATTCCCGAAGAACTCTTAATTGAAAAACGAAACGTCAATGTTGAGGAAAATAAAGAGGAAGAAACTTTCCCTGCCAACGATTTCGATGAAATTCAAATGGCACTTCAAAAGAAAGTACTTCATCGTTATCTCGATAAACTCATTGAGAATATGGAAGGTACCTATGTTTCATATCAAATGGTGTTTAATGCTGGTAATTATATCAAATCAGTGTACAATGGGAGTTCTGAAGGATTTCGAGTCTTTGAAGAATGGTATTCACGAACTAATCGTCTCGGAAACGGGAGTGCTGGAGTTGTTCCTCTTGAAGAGCAGTACCGAAAATGTTCAGTTAATTCGTTGAAGAAGATTTGTGAGACGCGACCTGAGCAGTATGAGGTTCCTTTCATCCCTCCCAACGTTGAAGAAGGGACACTGATTAAGAGTTCTCATTCTGACTGGGTTCGTGAGTACTCTTTCAAAAAGAAGTGTTTGATGGTTCGAGCAGAAATGGGACATGGAAAGACAGTTCAAACTATGAAATTGCTAAAAGAAGGTAATTTTAAGCGAGTTCTCATTGTTACTCCAAGGATTTCCTTCGCAATGGGGATTAATCAAGAAATCCTTTCTTCTGAGATTAAGGGTTTTACAAGCTATCGTGATAAAGGATTTAACGTGAAAAACGATAAAATCATCGTTCAATGTGAATCTCTCCATAAAATTGCTAATGAGGTTGAATACGACCTCGTTATTCTCGATGAAGTAGAAAGCATTCTATATCAGATGTGTGCCCCAACTCATTCTCAAAATCTAATTGAGAATAACAATACTCTTGAAAGCGTGTTACTGAGAGCTGGAAAAATTTTATGTCTTGATGGGTTCCTTTCAAGTCGAACGACAACATATTTCAAATCGCTTAAAATTTCCTACGATGTCATCCGATACAAGTTTAAACCCAACGAAAAGAAGGTAGTTCATCTTGATAGTTTCAAGAGTATGTTAGGAGCTATTGATGACTGTTTGAAGAATGGGAAGAAACTCTTCATCTATTCTTCATCGAAAACAAAAGTCATTCGCGATATTGAACCCCTCCTTAAAGAGAGAAGCGGAGGAAGTGAGAAAAACGGATGTCGATGGAAGGCATATCATTCTGATTCAGGAAATAAAATCGATGCGAAAGTCTCTGAAGAATGGTTAAATCTTGATGTTGTCGTTTGTACATCATCAATTACAGTTGGTCTCGATTTCAATGTCAAAGACTATTTCGATTGTACATTCGGATACATTTCAAGGATGTCTGGAGTACTCATTCGTGATTTCTTTCAAGGTCTTCATCGTGTCCGACACACCAAGGAAAAAACGCTATATCTTGTCAGTGAAGGATTTATCAGTTCAGATGCTATAGTACCCAAGAGCAACCGAAATGCTATCAAAAACACCCTGAAGAAGAGGTGGGGAATTCTTGAAAATGAAGGATTTGAGAAGAAATTTTCGACTTCGTTATTCAATCTTGAAGTCGATAACGAATTCGAAAGAAGTCAAAACTGGTGGTGTTTTAACAAAGCTATTCATTGGTTTTTACATGAATGTCATTACGTTTCGTATGATTGCACCACACAATTCGAGTATGATTTCCCCAAAATCGAAATGGAACATTATGAATACGATGAGATTGGTTCATTATCTCTCCATGATATGGAAAAAATGATGGACAGGGCAAAAACAGAAGGATTAAATTCTTATGAAAAGCATCAAATCAAAAAGTATAACTTCCAAAAAATCACCATGTACAATCTCAGTAAAGAACGTATTCAAATGTTATGGAAACAAGCTATACAGAAAGATTTATTTCCGAGTATCAAGGAGGTCAGCATGCTTCTTGGATTAGTTGAAAGAGGATACACAATCAAGGATTTTGTTCCTTATGATGTATTTGTCAATAACGAATCGGTTGGAATTGAAAGGATTCTTTTTATGAATCGTTTGACTAAACAATTAAGGAAATATTGTGATTTTGAAATTCGAAAAGGTATTACACTTTCGAGTAGTCAATTCAACGATTTCAAGTTATTTCTTAAGGAGAACAATTCCGATATTTGTCGTATTTTCCACATCCGAGACAAACGTGTCAGTAAGGATGAATGGAATGACCATTACTATAACGGACTGTTAAAACAATGCTTGGAATCTTTCTTTTGTAATTTTGGAAGTAAACAACGTCGGATTAAGAAGGGAGAGATTGTTGAGGAGGAAAAAAAGGAATTTATCCGAGACTACCAATTCCTAACCAATGGCAACGATGAAGGATTTTGCTTAAACGATATCCGCCCGAAAGACCCAGAGGAAGAAAGGAAAGAAAACGCGAAAAAACGGATTGAGGAGGAAAATGAACGGATTAAGAAAATGAACGATGAGTACTTACTCTTTGTTCAAGAGAGGAAACAGAAAAATGGTGAATAATGGTGAATAATGATGAATAATGATGAATACCCATCAAAAATCAACCACAAAGTACCTGTAAAAGGGTGAACGAGACCAATTTTCAACCACAAAGTACCATCTGTAACAATGTGTCGGAAGTGGCACACTTCTTATATAGAACATATGCCACTTCCGACACATTATTACAATGGGACATTTATGGGACAAATACCTAGTCGTTGGACTATTTTAGGGACTTTACGGTTGAAATTGAAGAGGGTTAATAAATCGCTAAGGTGATTTATTTTAGGAGAAAATCGTCATCGGAAAATCCTTCTAGGGAGAGATTCTCATCCCTAGTACAGAGGTTAAAATGACATCGAATAACGAGGTGTATGAGTACTTACTCACGTCATTTCGCACGTCATCAACCACGAGAATTTTAAATTTTTGATATAAAATATTTTTTCTCATCTCATCTAAAGTCTTCCGATTTTTCTCAAAATCATCATTAATAATGCCAGTTAAGATTTTATGCTCAGGTCGAAACTTTCCAACAAAAACGTCATTCGAGGCATATGTGAAGGATTTGATTTACAATAAAATAGGTGTTTGTACAGATGTTGAAAAGAATCATCCAGAACATTTCCAGTTTTTAATGGATTTTCTCTCCAGACATCCGGATTTTACATCGAAAATGATGGGAATGGAACGTATTGATATTCAAAAGAATGCACTTGGAAATGGAAATGAGATTATCATCGTAAAACAGCCTCTGAATGAATGTATCTCATGGAAAATCGCACTTAATGGTAAAGTACCTTGTGCGGATGCAGATTTAATTCAATCACTTCGAAATGTGGTATCTGAACAAGTAATTGCCTTTCGGAAAGATTCTCCTGAACAGAAATGTGAGATGTGTTCAAGCGATGACAAGCTTGAAGTTGACCATATTCACCATTTTCATAAATTGTCTACCGATTTCCTGTCAACCCGTAATTACCGACCTTCTAAATTTTCAAAAATGACAGATGGGACAAATCGCGTCTGTTTTCACTCTTCCGATAAAGAGTTTGAAGACGCTTGGAAAGAGTACCATTTTAAGAGTGCTACTCTTCGTCTACTGTGTCGAGGATGTAATTCAAAAAGAGGAAAAAAGGATTAAAATATTTTCTTTTGAAATGTAAATGCTTCCCTTGATTTCACAGATACAACAGAAGACTGAAAAGTCTGAGAAGAAGAATGAGAAGACTCAGAAAGATTCGAGTAAAATTGTTAATCAGATTTCAAAATTATATTCGGCATAAATAATAATATTTTAGCGAAAAATATTAAAATGATATTTTAATATTTTCTTGGAATAAATAAAATGGATTTCTTTAGCAATTTCTTTAAAAAAGACAAATCTAAAATTATAACGGACGAATCTAAAATTCTAACGGAGGAATCTAAAATTCTAACGGATGACACTCCAAGGGCTTTCCATTTATCAGTCATCCTTGATAAATGGATAAAGAAAATGGATTTACCACGTTCTATTCTCGACACAATGGACTGTGATATTATGATTACATTTAACACGAATCTTAACCTAAATATAGTCATTAATCGTTTTTGTTATAATGTCGCAAATGAAATTTTAAACAATGGAGTACTTTGTTATTGTGATAAAAGTGCTCAAATTAATGCTAAAAACTTTAACGAGGTCTTAAAGAATTGTTCGGCAAACCGCCGAAGTATCGCCCTCTCTTACGTTCGGGATAAAGAATACATCGAAAAACTTGACAGAGACAAGAGATTTTTAGAAAAACAAGGAATTAAGATTATTTACAAAGGAGATTTCAAATATGCTGAGAGTTTAGATGAGATACATATCCCTGAAAAGTCTTTCACTGATGCTCTTGTTAATCATGTTCAACGTATTGCTCGTCTAGAAGATTTACTCGAAGTCTTATCCGAACAATTAACAGATGTTCAAAAAGAACTTCGAGGTAGGAATGAAGGAATACAAATAGATATACAAAGTCTCGATTACGGATTGTAAAATAATATTTTAGAAAATATTATTTTCACTACCTCATTAAAATGCTTTCAGACAAACCATCAAGACCGTTTATTATTGAGAACTATCCCCTTGGTAATAGACCGAAAAAGATTCATTATTATGACAACATGAGTATCTACTCAGAGACTTTCGTCGGAGAGACTTTCGTCGGAGAGACTTTCGTCGGAGAGACTTTCGTCGAGAAAAAGACATTCATCAAAAAGATAAAATATTACAACCTTGACGGGACAATTTCAGACAAACCATCTCAAGATTTTTATCTTTCTTATTTCGAAAAATATTAAAAATTGATATCAAATAATTTTTTCTCATATCAAATAAAGATGAAAACACTTCTCCAATCATACATTGAAAACGACGATATTTATGAAATTTACTCTTAT
>SXGS01624589.1_pt1 | contig 27199 bp, 25 predicted proteins | sample 3174681 | NCBI WGS metagenome assembly SXGS01 (sample SAMN11356861, study PRJNA531348) | freshwater metagenome | isolation source: freshwater sample F1-80 | place: China: Fuxian Lake, Yuxi | collected 2017-12-25 | reverse complement strand
GGTCTCGGGCCACCGCCGGTCGTGGCAGAGGGCCATGCCCAGCAACCCGCCGACCGCACGCCACACACCGACCCCCTCGGGGCTCGGTTCGAAGTAGTAGCGCTCGGCGTGCTGGAACGGACGATCGGGCTCGTGGTGCTCGTGCCCGGGGATGTGCGTCTTCTTGTAGGTGGCCACGATGCTGCCGTCGCGCTCGACCAGGGTCTGCACGTTCCAGCGCCGGCCGTCGTCGTCGAGCAGCGCGTAACCGAGGCAGAACCCCACGCCCAGTCGCTTCGCCTCGTCGAACAACGGCTGGGTGGCTGCGTTCGGCATCGACCGCTCGTACCAGTGGTCGGCCTCGCCGATGTCGTCGACGAACCACCGCGGGAAGAACGTGGTGAGCGCCAACTCGGGGAACACCACCAGCTCGGCCCCCATCGAGTGCGCCTGGCGCAGCAGGGCGACGAGGCGCTCCACCACCTGCTCGCGGGTGTGGTCTCGCTGCACGGGGCCCAACTGGGCGGCGGCGACGGTGAGGTATCGGGCCATTGACAAAATGCTAACCGCGCGCCCCAGGTGGTCGCTCGGATCGACCGCCGCCGAAACGCGCCACTACGGTTCGCGCCATGGCTGACATCACCCTGGAAGAGTTCGAGAAGAACGCCCGCGCATTCCTCGAGGCCAACGCGGCCCGCAAGGAGACCGAGAAGAAGTTCGTGTGGGGCGAGGGCTCCGACAAGGTCGCCATGTTCGAGGAGAAGGACAAGGACCAGGAGACCCGCGACGTGGCCGCCGCCTGCGCGTGGCGCCAGAAGAAGTTCGACGCCGGCTTCGGCTGGATCACCGGCCCCGAGAACTACGGCGGCGCCGGCCTCACCCGTCCCTACGAGCTCGCGTACCAGCGCCTCGAGGGCCAGTACGAGGTGCCGAACCAGGGTGCGTTCACCATCGGTCTCGGCATGGTGGCACCCACCATCCTCGCCCACGGCAGCGACCTCGCCCGCGACCTCTACCTGAAGAAGATGTACCGCGCCGACATCATCGGCTGCCAGCTGTTCAGTGAGCCGGGCGCCGGCAGCGACCTCGCCAGCCTGCAGACCAAGGCCGTGCGCGACGGCGACGAGTGGATCATCACCGGCCAGAAGGTGTGGACCACCGGCGCGCAGTTCAGCGACCTCGGTGAGATCATCGCCCGCACCGACCCCGACATGCCGAAGCACAAGGGCCTCACCGGCTTCATCGTCGACATGCACGCCCCGGGCGTGGAGGTGCGCCCGCTGCGCCAGATGACCGGCGGCGCGAGCTTCAACGAGGTGTTCTTCAACGAAGTGCGCGTCCGCGACGACCACCGCCTCGGCGACGTCAACAACGGCTGGAACGTGGCCCTCACCACCCTGATGAACGAGCGCGCTGCCATCGGTGCGGGTGGCGGCGGTGGCGGCGGCGTGAACATGTACCAGCGCGTCATCGAGATGGTGCGCCACTACGGCCTCGACACCGACCCGCTGGTGCGCAACGAGCTCGCCAACCTGCTCATCCACAGCAAGGTCGCCGGCTACAACAACCAACGCGCGATGGACAAGATCAAGGCCGGCCAGATGCCCGGACCGGAGATGAGCATCGCCAAGCTGGCCGGCACGCTGAACTCGCTGCGCCTGTGCGACTTCGTGTCGCAGATCCTCGGTGTGAAGCTGGTCGCCGACTCGGGCGAGTGGGGCACGTACGCGTGGTCGCAGCTCATCCTCGGCACCCCCGGTGGCCGTATCGCCGGTGGCTCCGACGAAGTGATGCGCAACATCGTGGGCGAGCGCGTGCTCGGCCTGCCGAAGGACGCGGGCATCGACAGCACCTCGGCGTTCAAGGATCTGAAGGTCGGCACGCAGAAGTCCTGAAAAGCGCGACACTGTGCCCCCATGGGGGCAGCATTTCGCACTGACTGGGACACCGAACCGAACCCGCGCTACGACGTGTGGACGGTCACCAACGGCGGGGAGATCCTGCCGGGGGTGATTTCACCGTTCATCGCCACGATGTACACGGAGATGGACGCGAAGGGCCTCAAGGCCCTGATGTCGGCGTACCCCAGTGGCAAGCGGGTGAAGATCCACCCGGCACCGGTGGGCAACTTCTTCGGGTTCGTCGCCGGGCACCTGGCGCTCAACGTCGGGTTCTCGGTCGCGGCGATGAGCTGTCTCGACCCCGACATCGCCACCGCGATGGCAGCCCAGTTCTTCCAGGGCAGCGACGACGCGTTGCGGCTCATCGTGTCGGCCCCGGCCGACGAGGTGGCGGGCTCGCATGCCGTCGCCACGGCGCAGCGCGACGCGGCGGAGGCCGAGTCGCGTGCGGCGCAGGAGGAGCTGTACGAGCAACGACTCTCCGACCGCGCCATCACCGATCGGGCGTTGCCGCTGAAGGCAGCGTGGAAGCGGCTGCAGGAGTTGCAGGACGACTGCGGCGTGCTGCTCAACCGGCACCTCATGGTGTCCACCGCCGCCGGCGAGATGTCGGTGCGGTTGGCCGGTGTGATCGCCGCAGGCGGGGGCGACCCGAACACCATCGTCGGTCTGTGCAGCGGCCTCGGCAACGTGGAGAGCTCGAAGCCCGCACTGGCGCTGTACGAGTTGGCGCAGGTGGCGAAGAAGTCGGCCGCCGTCCGCACGGTCATCGAGTCGGGCGACGCCGACGCGGCGCTGGCCGCGATGGCCGCACACGACCGCGCCTGGGAACGGTTCACCGACGAGTTCGACGAGTTCGTGCACCGCTACGGCTTCCGCGTGCAGGGCGAGGCCGACCCCTCGGTGGCCGACTGGGGCGAGAACCCCACGTTCCTGCTGTCGCAGGTGCGGTCGATGATGTCGCTGGCCGCCACCGACTCCCCCGCCGCGCAGCTCAAGAAGGCGGCGGCGTCACGGGCGAAGCTGGAGAAGACGGTGCGCGCCTCGCTGGCCCGTGACCACCGCGAGGCGTACGACGCGGCCCTCGTGCAGGCGCAGCGCTTCACCGCGATGCGCGAGCTCACCAAGGCGGTGTGGGTGCTGGGCACCCGTCGCCTCCGCCCACCGCTGCTGGCCCTCGCCGACGGGCTGGTGGCCGCCGGGCACGTGAAGTCGCCCGACGACCTGTGGTTCCTCACCTACCGTGAGGTCGGCACGTTGGTGAAGGGCAAGCCGGTCGACGGCCTGCGCGCCGCCATCACGCGTCGACGCAAGCAGGCAGCTGCGGCCGCCGACTACGTGCTGCCCGACGCGTGGGTGGGTGACGCGAAGCCGGTGAAGAAGGGGAAGGTGTCCACCGCCACCGAACTCACCGGCATGGGGGTGAGTGCCGGCACCGCCACCGGGCGCGCCCGCATCATCCTCAACACCGAGGCGGCGTTCGCTCGTGAGATCGAACCCGGCGACATCCTGGTCGCGCCGTTCACCGACACGCCGTGGACGCCGCTGTTCATCCCGGCCGGTGCCGTCGTGGTGGAGACGGGCGGCATGCTCTCGCACGCCGCCACCGTGGCACGCGAGTTCGGCATCCCCTGCGTGGTGCTGGTGAAGGACGCCACCCGCATCATCCGCGACGGCGATCTCGTCACCGTCGACGGTGCAGCGGGCACCGTGCACATCCAGCGTTGAACTAGCGCCGCCAGAAGTCGTCGTCGGTGGCCGACGGGGCGATGCGGATGACGCCCGGTGCGTTGCCCTTGCCCACCGCGCCCGTGCCGGGTGGCGGCAGTTGCACCGGTGCCGGTTCGAGGTCGGGCAAGGGCGCAGCCGGTGCGGCGGCCACCGGACGGCGCACCCAGATGTGCAGGCCGACACCGATGCCCAACACCACGCTCGACCATGCCACCTGCGCAAGTGCCGACTGCACGAACAGTTGCAGTCGGTCGAGCAGACTCATGTCGGCATCGGGCGGGAAGTACGAGATGACGCTGTTGGAGCGGAATGTCGTGAGCAGACCGCCGACGATCGACAACGCCACCAGCACCACGCCGAGCCACAGCACGATGGCTGCGCCGCGCTCGGGCGTGAGCCCCTTGCGCGGCGACAACACCTTGCCCACCGTCGACTCCATCTCCACCGGCTCCACGGGCGGCATCGTAGAACCTGTCACCACTCCCTGTTTCCCGAGCAGGTCATGTCGGCGCGACGGCAGTGTGGAGGCCGTGCTCGTTGGCCCACCGCGCCAGGTCGCGGCCTTCGAGCGCTGCGGCCAGCAAGTCGGGGAACGCGTCGGGGGTGCACGCCATCGACGGCACGCCCAGCGCGGCCAACGCCGCCGCCTCGTGGTGGTCGTACACGGGCGCGCCTTCGTCGCTGAGCGCGAGCAGCACCAGCACCGTGACACCCGACTGTCGCATCGCTGCCACCCGGTCGTGCAGCAGGGCCGCGTTGCCGCCTTCGAACAGGTCGCTCACCACCACCACCAACGTGTCGGCCGGCCGGGTGATGAGCTGCTGGCAGTAGCCGATGGCCTGCGCGATGTCGGTGCCACCCCCGAGCTGCACGCCGAACAGCACGTCGACCGGATCGTGCGCCACCGACGTGAGGTCGACCACGGCCGTGTCGAAGGCCACCACATGCGTGGACAACGCCGGCATCGAGGCGAGCACCGACCCGAACACGGCGGCGTACACCAGGCTGTCGGCCATGCTGCCCGACTGGTCGATGGCCACGATGACGTCGCGCGCCAGGCTGCGCTGCCGGCGCCCGTAGCCCACCAGTCGTTCCGGCACCACGGTGCCGTACTGGGGCAGGTAGTGCTGCAGGTTGGCGTGGATGGTGCGACCCCAGTCGATGTCGGCCGACCGTGGGCGACGGGTGCGTTGCGAGCGGGCCAGTGCCCCGTGCACGGCCTGCTTGGTGCGGGCGGCGAGCCGTTGCTGGATCTCGTCGACCACGACCGCGACCACCCGCCGGGCGCTGGCCCGGGTGGCGTCGGGCAACAGCCGGTTGAGTTCGACGATGAGCGACACCAGGTGCAGGTCGGCCTCCACCGCCTGCAGCATCTCGGGCTCGAGCAGCAACTGCCGCAACTGCAGACGCTCGATGGCATCACGTTGCAGCACCTGCACCACGGGTGACGGGAAGTAGTGGCGAATGTCGCCCAGCCAGCGCGCCACCGCCGGGGCGGAACGCCCCAGACCGCCGGCACGACCACCACCGCGACGCTGCCCGGGCTTGCTGTCGTACACCGCAGCGAGCGCGGCATCGATGCGCGCGTCGTTGCCGTCGAGCGCGAGCCCGGTGACGCCCTGTTCGCCCGCCTCGGTGTCGTCGGTGCCACCCAGCACCATGCGCCACCGGCGACGGCGCTCGAGATCGCTCACCCGCCCGGGCACGTCGCTCATTGCGCCACCCCCAGCAGTTCGCGCACGGTGGCCAGTGCGGCGGCGGCCCTCGCCGGATCGAGGTCGCCACCGAAGCCCGACACGGCGACGGGCACCTCGTCGTCGAGCAGCAGGCCGAGTTGCCGACGCTCGGCGGGTTCGAACGCGCCGAACGTGCGCCGCAGCAACGGGGCCGTCGCGATGAACGCATCGGGGGCCAATGCCGACACCCAGGCGTCGATGACCTCGAGCAGTTCGCGATCGTGCACCAGCACCGTGCCGCTGCCCGCGAGGAAACCCTCGACGAACGACGCACCGGTGGCCGGCGGCGTACCCACCGACAGCGCGCGCGACACGCGAGCGCTCACCCGCCCTCGGTTCCAGGCACCACCGTCGTGCAGCAACCGCGTGGCCCGACCCTGCACCAGGCCGTGCACGTCGGGGCGTTCGGCCACCAGCGTGAGCACCGCCGGCCACTCGGCTCGCCGCGCCCCGTGATCGACCAGCGCCAGCGCGGTCTGCACCGCCGCCAGGCGCTCGGCCATGGCGGCCGCCGCGTCGGGCGCCAACGACCGGCACGCCATGAGCGTGCCCGCCACCACGCGCACCACCAGCCCGTCGAACACTCGCCGCAACGCACCGGCGTCGGTGCCGCGCACGTCGCCGTACCGCAGTGCGCGTGCCAGCGGGCCCAGCGTGTCGATGACCTGCACCACGTCGGGGTCGTGTGCGGCGTGTGCCTCCACGGCCGCCACCACGGGCTGCACCACTTCGGGCAGGTCGGCCAACAGGGCACGGTCGAGCACGACCACCAGGTCGGCGAGCGCCGACGCCTGCTGCGACTGTTCGAGCAGGCGGTTCGCTGCAGCGGCGCGCACGGTGGTGCCGTGTGCCGACCGCTCGATGAGCGTGATGGTGAGCTCGGGCTCCCAGTGCAGCGACCAGGTCTCGCGGAACGTGCCGCTGGAGCCGCGGCCCTCCTCGAGCCGACCCCATGGCACACCGAGTGCCGACAAGCGGTGGAGCAGCACGGAACGCGACCGGGCGTTGGGTTTGCGCACGTCGAGTTCGAGTTGCTGCACATCGGCCGACGGCTTCAGCCGCACCGCGCGCTGCTGCGCGGCGAGATCGCGGGCCAACGGCACCTGCGGCGCATCGTCGGGCACGTCGCCGATGGCATCGCCCACCACCAACTCGCGGCGGATGAGTGCCAGCCCGGTGGAACCCGCCATCACCGCGTCGGCAGCGTCGAGCACCTCGGCCAGACCGGGCCGCGGCCGTTCGCGCAACGCCGCCAACGCACCCGCGGCGCGGGTGGCGGCGATGAGGTGGTCGGGCGAGGCCGACAGGCCCCGATCGCGCAGCAGTCGAGCCGCCTGCACGAACCAGGTGCTCACCCCCGACGGCCCCGGGTGCAGGAACACGTGCCGGTACCACCCGGGGCTCTGCACCCCGGCGCCGTAGCCGGTGGTGGCGGCCAGGCGGCGGTGGGTCCACGGCACCCAACTGACGCCCACCTTCACCTTCGGCAGCCCCTTCAGCACGGCGGCATCGGCCTTCGCCGGCGGCAGCGGCGCCTGCAGTGCCGGCACGTGCCAGGCACCGCACACCACGGCGACGCGTTCGTGCCCCTCGGCCAGCACGGCGCGCAGCACCTTGCGCATGTGTGCCTCGCGTTGGGCTTCGCGCACGGTGGCCGCATCGCCGCTGCCGCGCACGGCGGTCATGGCCTCGGCCACGGCGTCGAACGCAGGGGCGCCGTCGCCACGGTGCTCGACCACGTCGTCCCACCAGCGCTCGGGGTCGGGATCGCCTGCGGCTGCCGCCAGCGCCGCCAACGGATCGGTGACGGGCGGGTTGGCCAACTGCAGCGTGTCGTCGCGCGCCTCCACCAGCGAGTGTGCGAGCGGCAGGTCGATGGCCCGCACCGGCACGCCATGCGCGTGTGCCCACTGGAACGCCTGCCACTCCGGGCTGAACTCGGCGAACGGCAGGAAGGCGGCGCGCTGCGGCTGATCGGCCACGAACCCCAGCAGCGCCACCGGGGGCAGCAACTGCGAGTGCCCCACCCATCGCAACGCCGGTTCGCAGTCGGCCGGCAACTCCACCAGCACCACCGACGGCTGCTGCTCGTCGAGGGCGCGCACCACCGACCGGGCGGAGCCCGGGCCGTGGTGGCGGATGCCCAGCAGACGCACATCGGTCATGAGCGGCTCACAACTCGCGGCAGGCCTCGTAGAACTCACGCCATTCGGGACGGTCGCGCACGACGGCCTCGAGGTACTCGCGCCAGGCCACGGCGTCGTGCACGGGATCCTTCACGACCGCGCCGACGATGCCGGCCGCCACGTCGGCAGCCGACAGCCGCCCGTCACCGAAGTGCGCGGCCAGCGCCACACCGTTGGTGACCACACTGATGGCCTCGGCCGTGCTGAGCGATCCGGTGGGCACCTTCAGACTGATGCGGCCGTCCTCGGTGGCACCGCTGCGCAACTCACGGAACACGGTGACCACCCGCCGGATCTCGAGGTCGGACGACGGCACCTCGGGCAGGCGCAGCGCAGCGCCCAGTTCGGCCACGCGTCGCTCGACGATGGCGACCTCCTCCTCGGCGTCGGCCGGCAGCGGCAGCACGACCGTGTTGAAGCGACGACGCAATGCGGCCGACAGGTCGTTGACGCCGCGGTCGCGATCGTTGGCGGTGGCGATGAGGTTGAAGCCGGGGACGGCCTGCATCTCGCCGCCGAGTTCGGGGATGGGCAGGGTCTTCTCGCTGAGCACCGTGACCAGCGCGTCCTGCACGTCGCTGGCCATGCGCGTCAGTTCCTCGACACGCACGATGGCACCGCGCTCCATCGCCCGGTAGACCGGGCTGGGCACCAACGCCGCCGGCGATGGACCCTCGGCCAGCAGGCGCGCGTAGTTCCAGCCGTAGCGCAACTGCTCTTCGGCCGTGCCCGCCGTGCCCTGCACCAGCAGCGTGGAGTCACCGCTGATGGCCGCGGTGAGGTGCTCGCTCAGCCACGTCTTCGCCGTGCCGGGCACGCCCAACAGCAGCAGCGCACGGTCGGTGGCCAGCGTGGCGACGGCGATCTCGACCAGGCGGCGCTGCCCCACGTACTTCGGTGTGATGACCGTGCCGTCGGGCAACTGGCCGCCGAGTACGTAGGTGACCACGGCCCATGGCGAGAGCCGCCAACTCGGCGGGCGCTCGCGGGTGTCGGCAGCGGCCAGTGCGGCGAGTTCGTGGGCGAACTCGTGCTCGGCGTGCGGACGCAACACGGTGGGCGGCAGGGAGGTCATGCGGACTCCAGTTCGGTGAGCATGTGATGACGAAGGCGGGCGAGGTCGGCGAGCGCGAGTGCGATGCCGATGGTGGGACGCGAAGGGTCGACGCGGTCGAGCGCGGCGGCGAGCGGTTCGAGCGACGAGGGCTGCACGCGAGCGAGCAGGTTCACGAGCACAGGACGGTGACTGGCGAGGAGCGCACCCGACGACAGACCGCCGGCCACCACCTCGGCAACACGAGCGGGCGGGGCCGACAACAGACCCACCAGATCGGGGGTGATGGGCAGCTCGGGCACCTCGGCCACCAACTCGGGCACCACCCGCTGCTTGGAGGAGCACGCCAACCGGGGCGACCAGGCGATCATCCACTCGGCCAGGGGGCCGGCGGCCGCCCGCACTCGGGTGTGCCGCACGATGTCGGTGCGGTGCCGCGCCAGCAGCGGCGGCACCAGCTCGGGCGACAGGCGCCGCCCGCTGCGCACCACGGTGAGCACCCATTCGTCCTCGAGCACCGGCCAGTCGGCGAGGATGCGCCGCCACGTGGCCGTGGCCGCGGGCGGTGTGAGCGGGCGTGGGTCGGGGTCGGGTGGCGCCACCAGTTCGACGGGCGCCGACGGCAGCACGCCGGCACGGCGCACCACCACGGTGGCGGCCACCTGTTGCAGCAACCGTTGCGACGCCGTGGGCATCGGCTGGTCGGCGGCGAGATCGGCCAGACCGCCTTCGGGCGGTGGGGGCGGTTCGCGCCGATCGGTGCCCAACAGCGCGACCGTGACCATCTGCTCCCAGTACTCCTGCACCTCGCTCATGCGCCCGCCCTGACGAACGAGGAGTCGGCCACCGGGCCGATGTCGACCGCCCGATCGGCGAGGTGCACGGTGAGTGGCACCAATCCCTGCGGGGTCCACTCGGCGGTGATGGGCACGGCACGGCCCTCACTGCACGCCAACAGCGCAGCGATGCCGGGCGCCGACGGCGCGATGGGCAGCGTGCCGTGCGCGTCGGTGAGCACCCATCGACCGGCCGAACGAGCTGGCGCAGCGAGCAGGCACACCGGGAACCGCTCGACCCACGGCTCGAGGGCGACCGCACGGCCGACCGCCTCCGCTGCGTCGGCCACCGAGCCCGCCGCCACCTCGAGTGCCGGTTCGGGGGCAGCATGCCGCGGCCCCGCCAGCACCCGCAGCCCCAACGCGCCCGGGTAGCGGAACAGATCGGCGTGCACCATGGTGCCCACCTCGAACGACGTGTCGAGCGTCTGCTGATAGGCCGCGAACGAGAGCAGCATGGCCCACCGCTGCGTGTGACGGCCCCACAGCCACACACGCCGCACCTCGATGCGGTCCTCGCGTACGTCGCTGCGACCCATGACCATCCACTCGTCGGTGTGCGGCACACCAGCCAGCACATCGGCCTGGCGAACCTGCCAGCCCACCGCCGCGGCCACCGAATCGGCCAGACCCGGCGACAGGCTGCCCCCGCGACGGCCGGCATCGGCCAGCAGGTGCAGCACCCCCATCTCGGCCAGCACCTGCTGGTGCCAGTCGGGATGCGCGCCCACGAGCCCGGCGAGCCGTCGCACCCGGTTGGCGAGTGCACCCACCTGGGCGTCGATGAGTCGCGCCGCCAGGTGGTCCCACGTGCGGTACTGCGCCAGCGCGGGGTCGGCAAGACCGGTGCGCATGCGGTCGTCGAGCCATCGGTCGAGTTCGGCGAGGCCGATCATCATGCGGGCCAGTCGCTCGTCGCGCGCCCCCGGGTCGGGCGGGACCGGAGCCGGCGGCGATGCGGCGGGATCGGGCACCCCAGCAGAACCCGACGGCGCCGCGGGCGTCACCTCGAGCGGTGCGTGGGCGCCCGCATCGTCGCTGGAGGCCCACCCCTCGAGGCGCTGCGACGCCACCCCCGAGGGCGTGGCGTCGGCCACCTGCCCCCTGGCCCACATCAGCAGCAGCGCCAGCGCATGCTTGCAGGGCCGCACACGGCTGGGGCAGGCGCAGTGCATGCGCACCCGCACGTGGTCGACCACGCAGTCGTAGGGCTCGGCCCCGCTGCCGATGCAGCGGCCCCACACCCCCTGGGCATCGCAACCCGTGGCAACCCAGCGTGTGGGCACGGCCAGGGGTTGTGCGGCGGCCACCGAGGTGGGGCGCGGCGCGAGCGCGAACACCTGCTCGACTTGCCAACGACCTGCGACGACCTGCACGACGCCACCGTAGCCAGCGGGTGTGACACGGTGCCGCTGACCAGGCGAAAGGACCTTGGTCCCGTACAATCGTGCCCGTTGTCACCTCAGTGTCCGGGAACTGGGCGACAGGATTGGACGACATGAAGGGTATGCGTACCAACACCACCCCCACGTCTCGTCCTCGTCGCGCGCTCGCACTCACCATGGCGATCGGTCTGTTCACGTTCGGTGCCGCCGCGTGCGGCGATGACAGCACGAACGAGGCCGCCGACACCACGTCGGCCCCCAGCGGCGACGAACTGGGTATCACCGGCCAGTGGGCACGTACCAGCCCGATGGACGCTGCCAACGGCGCGGCGTACTTCACCGTGATCAGCTCCACCGACGATCGCCTCACCGGCGTGAAGGTCGACGCGTCGGTCGCCGGCATGGCCCAGATCCACGAGACCGTGATGGTCACCGACGACACGATGGCGATGGGCTCGGACACCACGATGGCGATGGGTGGCGACACCACGATGGCCATGGGTGGCGAGATGGAGATGCGCGAAGTCGACGGCATCGACATCGTCGCCGGTGAACCGCTGGTGCTCGAGCCGGGCGGCTACCACGTCATGCTGATGGAACTCGCCGCCCCGCTCGAGGTCGGCACGAGCTTCGCCATCACGCTCACCTTCGAGAAGGCCGGCGACATCACCATCGACGTCCCGGTGCGCGACGAGGCGCCGTGACCTTTCGCCCTCGGCACGCGCTCGCGATCATTCCTCGGCTCGGCCTCCTCGTGATGGTCGCTGCGATGGCGAGCGCGTGCAGCGGCGGCTCGGCCACCTCGGGCGACAGCGTCGCCGAGGTGGCCTTCACCGCGTCCGACGGCAGCAGCCACACGCTCGGTGAGATGGAAGGCACACCCGTGGTGCTGAACATGTGGGCCACGTGGTGCAAGCCGTGTGTGAAGGAGATGCCCGCGTTCGACGAGGTCGCTGCCGGCACCGATGCCGTCCGCATCATCGGCGTCAACGTGGCCGACGAGCCCGCCGACGCCGAGGCGTTCGCCCGCGATCTCGGCGTCAGCTACGAGCAGTACACCGATCCGTCGGGCGAACTGTCCGACGCGTTCGAGGTCACGGGCCTCCCCGCGACCGCGTTCATCGACGCCGACGGCACGGTGGTGGAGGTGCACGCCGGCGCCTACACCGCCGACGAACTCCGCGCCGCCATCGCCGAACACTTCCCCGATGTCACGAATGGGAGTACCAACCCGTGAAGTTCCGACTCGCTGCACTCGCGCTCGCTGCGCTGGCACTGCCGCTCGTCGCCGGTGGCGACGACAAGGAGGCCAAGGTGCTGAGCGGCTATCAGCTCACGCCGCCGCCCGCCGTGGGCGCGCTGTCGATGCCCGACGCGAGCGCCGACGGCGCCGAGTTCACGTTCGTCTCGGCGGCCGACCGCTACCTCATCGTCTACTTCGGCTACACGTCGTGCCCCGACGTGTGCCCCACCACGCTGGCCGAGGTGAAGAAGGCGTTCAAGCAGATCGGCGACACGGCCGAGCAGATCGACGTGGCGATGATCACCGTCGACCCCGAACGCGACGACGGCGACCTGCTCACCCGTTACGTGCAGAGCTTCATCGACGATGCCCACGCGTTGCGCACCGACGACACGGCCGAACTCGAGGCCGTCGCAAAGGCGTTCGGCGCCAGCTACACGGTCACGAAGAACGACGCCGGTGAGATCGAGGTGAGTCACAGTGGCAATCTGTACGTCGTCGACCAGAATGGTGACGTGGTGCTGCAGTGGCCGTTCGGTCTGAAGGCCGATGCCATCGCCACCGACCTCGAGATCCTCTTCGAAAAGGCCTGATCCATGTCGTTCCGCCGCATTCTCACCGCCGTGCTGTTCGCCGCAGTGCTGCCGGGCACCCTCGTGGGTCTCAGCGGATGTGGCGGCGACGAGGGCGGCACTGCGCAGGCGCAGTGGGGTGCCCTCGGTGCGGACGAGCAGGCCACCTACGAGTACGTGGTGCCGTACGGCACCAGCGTCCGCATCGACCAGGGCCAGCAGGTCGACCTCATGCCGCAGCGGCTCGATGTGAAGGTGGGCGAATCCATTCGCATCACCAACCAGGACGGCCGCGACTACATGATCGGGCCGTTCTTCGTGACCGCCGGTCAGTCGCTGGCGATGCGGTTCACGCAGCCGGGCGAGCTGTCGGGCGTGTGCAGCATGAACCCCGAGGGTGTGTTCACCATCGCCGTCACCGCCTGAGCCGCTCGGCATCAGCCGATGATGGCTGCAGCGATCCGACGACCGCTGCGCACGGCGCCCTCCATGAAGCCGGCGAACCTGTCGGCATGCTCGCCGGCCAGGAACACGCGGCCGTGCACGGCGTGCAGTGCCGGCTGCGCAGCTGCCCACTGCCCTGGCCCGAAGCAGGTGTACGCGCCGAGGCTCCACGGATCGTTGGTCCAGTCGGTCTGCACCCGTTCACCGGCCAACCCGCGAGCGCCGGGGAAGATGCGCTCGATCTCCTGGACGATGCGATCGACCGACTCGGGCAGCGAGGCGAACGCGGCACCGTCGTGCGACGCGAGCAGGTTGGTGAGGATGCCGGCGTCGCCCGACTGGTCGTCGGTGGTCTCCCACAGGTGGCCCCACGCTCGATCGGAGAGCACGGTGCCATTGCGGCCGTAGTCGCGCCAGATGCGCCGCGAGAACTGCACGCTGATCTTGCCGCCCACGCCGTACGCCACGGCACCCAACTCGAGCGGCATGTCGGGCCACAGCCGCGACAGCACGGGCAGCGGCACGGCGGCCACGACGGTCTCACCGCGCACCACACCACCGTCGGCGAGCCGCACCTCGCCGTGGTCGGCGTCGATCTCCGCCACCGGCGTGTCGAGGCGCACCCGGTGGCCGAGCCGTTCCGCGAGGCCGAGCGCCAGCCGGTCGTTCCCACCCACGATGCGATGACGTTCGCGCAGTGCGGCCACCTGGTTCGAGGTGACCTGCGCGGCGAACCGCTGGCTCACCTCCTCGGGCGGCAGCATGTACTCGGTGCGCACGTCGCGCCCGATGACCACGCGGGCCATCACCGACAACCCGAGTTCGTGCAGCAGGTCGCCGAGCGTGCGCTGCTCGAACTCGTCGGTGGGTTCCAGTGCCGCCACCGCCTGGTCCCACCGCTCCCACTCCGGCGCGAGCGTCGCGTGCAACTGCATGGGCACGGCCCGGCCGCCCGCGTCGACCAACGTGGCCCGCGCGTCGAGCCGGTTGTCGCGGGTGGTGATCGCCAACCCCAACTCGTCGGCGAGGGCCAGCACCTCGGTGTGGTTGCCGTCGATGAACTCGGCACCGCGCTCGCACACCTGACCGTCCGCGAACGTGTGGCTGTGCACCCGTCCGCCCACACGGTCGCGCGCCTCCAGCACCACCACATCGCGCCCTGCCGCCACCAGGTCGGCGGCACACCGCAACCCGGCCAGCCCGGCCCCGATGACGACGACGTCGTGCTCCACGCACACAGCATGCACGCGCGACGAGTGTTCACTCCCAATTCACCGGCGCAATCACCGTGCCGTCGTACCCTCCGAAGCGTGGAGCGGACCATCTCCGAGGTGCGGCGGGACGTGGAGCAACTGCGCGACAACATCCTCGGTGCCACACCGACCGAAGGGCAACTCGAGGCGGTCCACGAGGTGCATCGGCGCAGTGTCGAGAACCTCGCGCACTTCGTGGCACTCCGCGGCGTCGACCTGCGCTCGCTGCAGGACGACCTGTCGGCGCTCGGGCTGTCGTCGTTGGGCCGCTCGGAGGCACACGTCGCTGCCACGGTCGACGCCGTCGTGCGCGCACTCCAGGCGCTCGACGGCGAGCCGAGTACGGCGTCGCCCTGCGGACGACCGGTCGGGTTCGAGTCGGGACCGCGCACGCTCGAACGCAAGACCCACGAACTGTTCGGACCGTCCCCCAAGGGCCGCACGACCCGCATCATGGTCACGATGCCGACCCAGGCAGCCGACGACCCCGACATCGCGACCCGGTTCGTGCAGGCGGGGATGGACGTGGCGCGGATCAACTGCGCGCATGACGACCTGCCGCAATGGTCGGCGATGGCGATGCATGTCCGGACCGCCGCGTCGCGGTCGGGTCGCGATGTCCGGGTCCTGATGGATCTCGCCGGCCACAAGCTGCGGACCGGGCCGATGACCCCCGGCCCGGCCGTGGTGAAGGTGAAGCCCCATCGCGACGTGCTGGGCCGCGTGCTCGCACCCGGGCGAGTCGCGCTCGTGTCGGCCGATGCCACGCTCGACGAGCGGGCCGACGGGATACCGCTGGTGCCGGTGAGCCCGGCGTTCATGGCGGCGCTCGCGCCGGGGATGCGGCTCCGCATCCGCGATGCGCGCGACTCGAACCGATCGCTCGACGTCGTCGAGGTCGACCGCCACCTTCGCACCGCGGTCGCCGAGACCACGCGGTCCATCTACCTCACCACCGGCACGACGATCGACGCCGATCAGCCATCGGCGCCGGCCGGCGAGGTGGGCGAGCTGCAGCAGACCCCTGGCCACCTCACCATCGCCGTCGGGCAGGTCGTGGAACTGGTCGGCGCACCCTGTCACGGCGAGACCCTGAACAGTACGCGCGTCAGGGTTGGTTGCACGCTGCCCGAGGCGGTCGGCGCGCTCGAGGTCGGCCATCGTGTGTTCTTCGACGACGGCACGTTCGGCGGTGTCGTCGAGGCGATGCGCCGGGCTGCATCGGGCCCACCCGTCGCCGAGGTGCGCATCACATCGGCGCCGCTGCGGGGCGGCAAACTGCGCGCCGAGAAGGGCATCAACGTGCCCGACACCGAGGTACCGGTGCCGGCACTCACCGAGCGCGACCTCGTTGACCTGCGGGCTGCCGCGAACATCGCCGACATGGTCGCGCTGTCGTTCGTGCGCAATCCCGACGACGTGCTGCTCCTGCAGGAGCACCTCGCGGCCATCGACGCGTCATCACTCGGCGTCGTGCTGAAGATCGAGACGGTGCAGGCGTTCCGCCAGTTGCCGCGCATCCTCGAAACCGCGATGCGCACCCGCCGCGTCGGCGTGATGATCGCCCGCGGCGACCTCGCCGTGGAAGCGGGCTACGAGCGACTCGCCGAAGTGCAGGAGGAGATCCTGTGGCTCTGCGAGGCCGCGCATCTCCCCGTGATCTGGGCGACCGAGGTGCTCGACCAACTGGCCCGAACGGGACGTCCGTCCCGTTCGGAGATCACCGACGCTGCGATGAGCGAACGCGCGGAGTGCGTGATGCTCAACAAGGGGCCGCACGTGGTGGAGGCGATCCTGACCCTGCACGACATCCTGCATCGGATGGCCGAACACCAGAGCAAGAAGCGTCACCTGATGCGACCGCTGCGCTCGTGGTCGCGGCCCGGGCCGGGTTGAACCGACTCGTCAGAACAGCGTCGGCTGTTCGGGTCGGACGAACCGCGGCACACCCGGCCACGGCACGTAGTGGTCCATGAACACCCAACTACGACGATGGATGGCGCTGGGTCCGTACCCCTGCAACGCCGCCTTGTGCAGCGGACACGGGTCGCCCTTGTTGGTGTCGAAACTCCACTGCGGGTAGCTGGCCGCCAGGTCGCGCATGATGCGGTCGCGGGTGACCTTGGCGAGGATGCTCGCCGCGGCGACCGGCAGGCAGTGCAGGTCGGCCTTCACCCGCATCTCCACGTGCGGCACGATGCCGGTGAGGAAGTTCCACTTGCCGTCACACACGGCGGCGTCGGGTCGCACACCGAGGGCGTCGACGGCGCGGCGCGCCGCCAGACGCTGCGCGTCGGCCATGCCCATCTCGTCGCACTCCTCCTGGCTCGCAGCGCCCACGGCCCAGGTGTCGCACCAGCCGGCCACCTTGTCGAACAGCTTCTCGCGGTTCGCCTCGGTGAGCATCTTCGAGTCGCGCACGCCGTTCACCCGCTTCTCGCGCGGCAGGATGGCCGCGCCCACCATCAGCGGGCCCGCCCACGCACCGCGACCCACCTCGTCGATGCCCACGACCACCTCGTGGCCGGCGGCCCAGAGTTCCTTCTCGATGGTGCGGGTGGGGGCGCGGCCGGCCATGAGCGGATCAGCGCAGCAGCAACGCGGCCGGCCCGGCCGCCACCTCGCCCACGGTCCACCACATCGGCGACAGCGACGACACCGCCGACGGGTGCACCGCCGCCAACAGGCCACCGCTGGTCTGCGGGTCCATGCACAGCGCCTCACCCTCGGGGCTGGCGGTGCTGTGCACGTGCGCCGCGACGTACTCGCGGTTGCGGGGGTCGCCGCCGGTGCGCACCCCGCGGGCTGCCGCCTCACGAGCACCGGGATAGGCGCGGATGCCGTCGGTGTGCACCACCACCTGCACGTCGCCACGCTCGGCCATCTCCCAACCGTGGCCGGCGAGGCCGTAGCCGGTGACGTCGGTGACCGCGTGCACGGCAGCGCCGAGCGCCTGCAGTTCTTCGGACGCGGCTCGGTTCACCATGCGCATGCCGGCGATGGCTGCGGCCTTCTCGTCGGCGCTGCCACCCGCCAACGCGAGTGCCGTGCCCACGGGTTTGCTGAGCACCAGCACGTCGCCGGGCTGTGCGCCACCCTTGCGGAACACCCGATCGGGATGCACCACACCCTGCACGGCCAGCCCGAAGATGGGCTCGGGGTTGCGGATCGTGTGCCCACCGGCGATGGTGCCACCGGCCTCCGCCACCACCGCCGCGGCCGCGTCGAAGATGGCGACGATGGCCTCACGCGGGAAGTGCTCGGGGAAGGCCGCCACGTTGACGGCGATGACCACGCGCCCGCCCATCGCGAACACGTCGCTGCACGCGTTGGCGGCGGCGATGGCACCGAAGTCGGACGGGTGGTCGACCAGCGGTGGGAAGAAGTCGGTGGTGCTCACCAACGCCACGTCGGGCGCCACCTGATAGATGGCCGCATCGTCGAACGGTGCAAGACCGACCAGCAGGCTGGGGTCCAGTCCCGCCGGCATCTCGCGCACCAGGCCGGTGAGCAGCGAGGCACCCCACTTCGCGGCACAACCTCCGCACGAGGTCCATTCGGTGAGCTTCAGGTCGGCGAAATCGTGCTCCACGGTCGTCACGGGCACAGCCTACGGTGTGGTCATGTACACGGTCGGTCCGTACACCTTCACCGAGCACGACGCGCAGCGCACCGTGGCAGCCCACGACACGGTGTGGCAGTTGCTGGCCGACGGCCGCGATGCCGCCGTGCTGACCCCGATCAGCCCCTCCCTCACCGGCGATCTCGAGCACGACCTGCACGCCGTGTGGGACGCCTGGCAGGCAGCGGGGCCCGCACTCCGTGCGGCGGGCCAACTGCCCGCCACCGCCACCGGCGTGGTGGAGGGACTGCACGTCAGCAATGGCGGCCTGCCGAAGACGCCGGTGCTCCACGCCACCGTCGGCTGGCGAGGGCTCGACGGCGATCGGCAGGCCACCCGGCAACACCACGGTCGACCGTTCCAGGCGCTGTGCCTCTGGAGCGCCGAGGTGATCGACGCGTTCCGGGCACAGGGGCACCCGCTGGCGCCCGGTCTCGCCGGCGAGAACATCACGGTGCGCGGGCTGGCATGGAGCGACGTGCGGCCCGGCGTGTTGCTGCAGGTCGGCACGGTGCGCTGCACCGTCAGCTCCTACGCCATCCCGTGCTCGCAGAACAAGGGCTGGTTCCTCGAGGGCGCGTTCGACGTGATGCACCATCGTCATGGCCCGGTGAGCCGGGTGTACGCCACGGTGCTCGAACCCGGCGAGATCGCGGTCGGCGACACGGTCGTGCTCGAACCCTGAGCGCCCGCCATACTCACTGCATGACCTCCCCGTACCGTGTGGTCGCGTTCAGCGGCAGCCTCCGCCAGGGTTCCACCAACACCGCGCTCGTGCGGCTCGCGCAGCGCATCGCACCGCCCGAACTGCAGATCGAATGGATCGACTGGGTCGATCAGTTGCCGTGGATGAACCCCGATCTCGAGGAAGATCCGCCGGCCGTCGTGCAGCGCTGGTGGCAGACGTTGCGTGAGGCCGACGGCCTGCTCGTCGGCATGCCCGAGTACAACTGGAGCCCCACACCGCTGGCGAAGAACGCGCTCGACTGGGCCACCCGTCCGCCCGACGACCGGGCCATCGCCGGCACCGTGGTGGCGTTCATCTCCTCGGGCGGTCGTGGCGGCGGTGCGAAGGCCCAGGAGAACCTCACGCCGATCCTCGGGTTCATGGGCGCGACGATGGTGGTCGAGCCGCCGGTGCAGTTGGCGCTCGTCCGAGACCGCATCGACGCCGACGGCAACGCCGACGAGGAGATCACCGAGGCAGTGCGCGCCAAGCTCGACGCGATGCTCGAAGCGCTGCGTCAGCGCGACGCGGCAAGCGCCTGAGCCGCGTCGGCGAACTCGAAGCGCTGGTACTCCCGCTCGCACGGGTTGCCGGTGCAGGTCCACAACGTGGACGCGCCATCGCCACGCAGGGCGGCGATCATCGACGCCGTCGTGTGCTCCACGCCGTCGACGTGCATGCACACGCTCCACCCCGGCTCACCGCACGAGTCGTGTGACCGCAGGTGCGCCTGCAGCGCCGCCACGTCGACCGGACGGCCGGCGAGCACCGTGTGCGACGCGTGCCATCGAGGGTCGACGAGCCGCTCGACCGGTTGGCGAGGGTGGCGATGCGCCGCATCGAACGCCGGGATGGACGTGCGATTGGAGATGGCACGCACATCGGCGACCTGCTCGACGGCCCATTCGGCACCGCTGGTGTCGATGACGAATGCGGTGGTCGGGTCGGCCACCAGGAACGCGTTCCAGTAGGGGCGACCGTTCGGCACCAGCCCCGGGTCGTGCCCGCTGCCGCCCTGTCCGAAGCGGCCGATGCACTCGACGATCATCGACACCGCCGCACTGGCGGTGTCGGCTCGTTCGAGCGCGAGCCGAACGAGATCCATCCCGGTGAGGCCCGACACGGCCGAGCGCGGATCGAGTGTGGTGTACACGGTGGTGTTGCCCGCCGCGACCCCGGCCTCGTTCACCCCCTGTTCCACGCCCCAACCCCAGGCGGGACGCGACAGCACGCAGGCCAGCGTGTCGCCCGGGTGCGGCGGCACCTCGATGTGGGTGGCGCGCACGGGTGACGTGTCGCGACGCGGCGGCGACCACTCCACCACCTGCAGCTCGGCGGGTGGTCGGTCGCTGTTCTTCGCGAACAGCGTGGCACCGTCGGCCGTGACCGGCGCCAGCGCCACCAGCACGTCGCACATCAGCTGAACGACTCGCCCTCGACCGGTGGCGCCGGCAGCAATCCCTGCGGTTCGGGCCACAGCGTCTCGCCCTTGACCTCGGCCGAGGCCCAGTCGGGCGCCAACACCGGGGAACGCAGCGTGGCAGCAGGCGCGGTCTGCTCCCACAGCACCGCCGGGCGAGCACCGTGCCAGCGCACGGCGAACGACACCGTGCCGCCCGCGCCGTTGGGCAGTCCGTAGACCTCGAAGTGGTCGCCGGCCCACCCCTCCGGCAGCCCGCCGGGCAGCAACTGCGCACCGTCGACCGTGGGCAGCACCAGGCGCCGTTCGGACCACGCGAGCAGACGCGACGGATCGTCGGGTGCCGATGCGGGGGTGTCGTCGACGGCCGGCACCGCAGCACGCATCTTGCCCAGGTCGCCACGAGCCCGCTCGTCGCCGGCCGCGGCGAACACCACATCGGCCGCATCGAGCGCGGCGGTGAACGCCCAGTCGTGCGGCCCACGCTTGGCTGCCACCTCGAGCGCCGCCGCCACGTCGGGCAACCACGGGTCGGCCTGCTCGCCCATGCGCACCAACTGGCTGACGCCCAGCAGGAAGCCCACGGCGTCGTCGTCGGGGTGCTCGGGGCCACCGAGCGCGAGTTCGCAGCGCAGACTCACCAGTCGCTCGGCCAACAGCGGATCGGGCAGCAACAGGCGCGCCGCACGCTCCACCATCGACAACCAGCCGCGCACCACGCCGGCGACCGGCGGCAGTCCCTGGGGCAGCGCTCCCGGGCCACGGCCGTCGTGGGGCAGCGCGACGGTGAGGGTGGCGTGGTGCCCCAAGGGGAACGCCACACTGCCGGCGGGCAGCTCGATGCCCTCGATGGGCGCCGACGGCGGACGCACCGACAGCAGGTTGCCGTGCGTGAAGGCCACCACGATGGCGAGCGGCGATTCGTTCTCGACCTCGATGATCGTGAGGCCACCGTGGTCGGGCACCGAGTACACCCGTTGCACCGCGTCGCCGTTGGGGATCTTCACCCGTGTCTCCACCACGGCCGTGCCCTCGACACGCGACTGCCGGACGGCCGCCTCCCGGTGGGGACTGTGCCAACGGTCGTCGGCGGCGATGTGCCAGTCGAGACCCACGGGCTGGGCGCCCGGTTCCATCTGCCACGGCTCGATGCCACCCCATGGGGTGACGGTGGCACGCCACCGACCGCCCAGCACTCCGGTGCTCACTGTGTCGCCCATCGCGGGTGCTCTACTCCATCTCGCTCTTGCGGGTGCGCTGCATCAGGGCGGCAAGTGCCTCCTTGGCCGGGCGACCCTGGTGGCACACGGCCACGACCTGTTCGGTGATGGGCATCTCCACGGCATGACGGCGGGCGAGATCGAGCACGCTCGGCGAGCTCTTCACACCCTCGGCCACCATGTTCATGGATGCCAGCACCTCGCCGATCAGTGTGCCCTGTCCGAGTTGGAAGCCCACCATGTTGTTGCGGCTCTGCTTCGAGGAGCACGTCGCGATGAGGTCGCCCATGCCGGCCAGACCGGCGAACGTGGCGGCCTGACCGCCCATCGCGATGCCCAGCCGGGTCATCTCGGCGAGCCCGCGGGTGATGAGCGTGGCACGGGTGTTGTCGCCGAACCCCATGCCCTCCGCCATCCCGGCAGCGATGGCGATGACGTTCTTCACCACACCACCCACCTCACAGCCCACGACATCGGTGTTGGTGTACACGCGCAGGCTCGGCCGGCCGAAGATGCGTTGGAGTTCGGCGGCGATGTCGGGGTCGTCGACGGCCACCACGCTCGCCGCCGGTTGACCGCTGAGGATCTCCTTGGCCAGGTTCGGGCCGGTGAGCACGGCGACAGGATGGCCCGGCATCTCGTCGCGCGTCACCTCGCTCATCCGCTTGCGAGACCCCCGTTCCAACCCTTTGGTGAGACTCACCACCGGCACCCACGGGCGAAGGTACCGGGCGGCCTCCGCGGCCACGTCGCGATACCCGTGTGACGGCACGGCCATCACGAGCACGTCGGCGAACCGCACGGCTTCCTCGAGCGAACTCGTGGCCCGCAACTGCTCGGGCAACGTGTACGCGGCGAGGTAGTCGCCGTTCACGTGCTCGTTGTTGATCTGCTCGGCGAGTTCGGGACGGCGCGCCCACAGCACGGTGGGCGCGTTCTCCGCCGCCATCGCCGCCACGGTGGTGCCCCACGAACCGGCGCCCACCACCCCCACGTTGATCGGCATGGGCGACAGCGTAGGTCGCGGCCGCGTGCCTCTACGATGCCCGACGTGGATCCCGTGGTGCTGGTGCCGGTGAAGGCATTCGCCGATGCCAAGGCGCGGCTGGCGCCGGTGCTGTCGCCTGCCCAGCGCGAGGCGCTCGCGCGGTGGACCGCCGAGCGCGTGCTGGCGGCTGCCGGCGAACGAGCCGTGTACGTGGCATGCGACGACGAAGGGGTGGCCGAGTGGGCCACCGCCCACGGCGCGCTCGTGCTGTGGCACCCGGGCGTGGGGTTGAACGCCGCCGTGACGAACAGCGTCGCCGACCTGCGCGAGCGCGGGGTGCGGCATGCCATCGTCGCCCACGGCGACCTGCCGCAGCCCGGCGCGCTCGTCACGGTGGCAGTGGCCGACACCATCACCCTGGTGCCCGACACCGCGGGCGACGGCACCAACGTGATCGCCCTCCCCACCGACGCACCGTTCGAGTTCACCTATGGCGCCGGCTCCTTCCGCCGCCACCTGGCGCATGCGTTGCAGTCCGGGCTCGCCGTCGCCGTGCGACGCGACCCGCTGCTCGCGCTCGACATCGACGTCCCCTCCGACCTGTCGCACCCACGGGTGCAGGAAGTGCTCCCCTCATGGCTGCCAACGAACCGGGCCAACCCGACACCGCTCCCCCGCTGATCTCGCGCGATCTGCCCGTGCCCACGTCGGCACTCGCCATCGGCGCGCATCCCGACGACGTGGAGTTCGGCTGCGGCGCCACGTTGGCCAAGTGGGCGGCGTCCGGCTGCACCGTGCATCACCTCGTGCTCACCGATGGCTCGAAGGGCACGTGGAACCCCGACGCCGACGTGGTGGCACTGGCGGCGCAACGGCAGGCGGAGCAGCGCGAGGCGGCACAACGTCTCGCCGGCGCACACGCCGGTGAGGTGGTGTTCCTGGGGCAGGTCGACGGTGAACTCGACAGCACGCTGGCGCTGCGGGGCGAGGTCGCTCGCGTCATTCGCGCGCTGCGCCCCCAGGTGGTGCTCGGCCACGACCCCTGGAAGCGGTATCGCCTCCACCCCGACCACCGCCACGCCGGCCTGTTGGCCTGCGACGGCATCGTGGCGGCACGCGACCCGCACTTCTTCAAGGAGCACGGCCTGCCGCACTGGCGCCCCGACGTGCTGCTGCTGTGGGAGGCCGACGAGCCCGACCACGTCGAGGACGTCACCGGGTTCGTCGACGCGAAGTTGGCGGCGCTCGAGGCACACGAGAGCCAGTTCGAGAGCACCATGAAGGCCGTCGAGCCGGCGGAGATGGCCGCGTTCCGCGACCGCATCCGTCACCGGCTCGGCGGCCTCGGTGCCCGCCACGGCGTCACCGCCGCCGAAGTGTTCAAGAAGATCGCCGACCTCTGACCGCGCTCCCGAGCGGTCAGAGGTCGAGGTGGTCAGATGCTCGTCGCTGAACCGTGCGCCGTGCGGCGCCCGATCAAGAAGGCGGCGAGGCAGACCACCGCACCACCGAGCACCAGCAGGACGAGCGGCGTGTCCCCTCGCCCACCACGTCCCGGGTCGACCAGCGCTTCCTCCGGTTGGGGGACCTCGGGAGCGGGCGCGACGCCTGCGGCGTCGGTGACGATGACGGTGCCCACCATGTTCGGGTGGAGCGTGCAGAAGTACTCGAAGCGGCCGATCTCGTCGAACACCATCGAGTAGGTGTCACCGGTCTGCATCAACTCGGACGTCCATGCCGAGTCGCGAGCGGTGACGGTGTGAGGAGCCTGGCCGATGTTCGTCCAGGTGACCTCCGCACCCAGTGCCACGGTGACCTCACGAGGGTCGTAGTCGAGGTCGATGATGTTCACCGAGGCCTTCGACCCGTCGGCCGCCGCCCCGGTCTCCAGCGAACTCGGATCGGCCACCACCGTGACCGAGCCGACCATCTCGCCGGTGAGACCGTCGTGGTAGGTGTAGGTGCCCGGCTGGTCGAAGGTGAACGACCACGACTCGCCCTTGTGGAGCAGGTCGCTCTCGAACGACTCGTCGTCGGCGGCGATGGTGTGCGGGCTGAGACTGTCGATGGTCCAGGTGACCGTGCCACCCACGGCCACTCTGGCGTCGGCGGGCTCGAACGTGTCGGCCAACACCTTCACGTCCACCTTCGACGGGGTGACCGGCGCTGCCGGGGCCGCAGGGGCCGCTTCCGGCGGCGGCGCCGAACCATCGGCGCCCGTCACCAGCACGGTGGCCACCATGTCGGGGTGGATGGTGCAGTAGTAGGTGAAGGTGCCGGCGGCGTCGAACGTGATGCGCACCGTGTCGCCCGAGCGGACGATGCCCGTGTCCCACGTGCCGTCCTTCGCCGTCGCGGTGTGCGGGGCCACGCCACCGTTCACGAAACCGACGGATCCGCCGGCGGCGACGGTGATCTGCTTGGGCGAGTAGTCGAAGTCCACCATCTGCACGTCGCCGTCCTTGGCCACCGCAGCCACCCGCTCGACGGGGGGCGGCGGTGCTTCGCCGTTGGCGCCCTTCACCAGCACGGTGCCGGTCATGTTCGGGTGCAGAGTGCAGAAGTAGAGGAACGTGCCGGCGTTGGGGAACGAACGGGTCGCAGCCTGCCCACGGGGCAGGAGGCCGGTGTCGAACGAACCGTCACGGGCGGTGGCGCTGTGCCGGGCCGCTCCCGTGTTCACGAAGGTGACCGACTGACCGGCCGTGATGGTGTAGGTGCGCGGGCTGTAGCTGAAGTCGGCGATGCGGACGTCGCCACCGGCCACCACCGGCGGCGGCGTGGTGGTGGGCGTCGGCGGGGGCGGCGGCGTACCACCGGCACCCTTCACCGCGATGGTGCCCTTCATCTCCGGATGGATGTCGCAGATGTAGGTGAACGTGCCCGGGGTGGCGAACACTCGCGTGTAGGTCTGACCGCTGCGCACGTCGGGGCTGCGGAACGAGCCGTCGTCGGCCACCACGGTGTGGCGGGCGAGTCCGTTGTTGTTCCAGGTCACCGTGGCACCCTGGTTCACCGTGAGCACGAGGGGGGCGAAGCTGAAGTCGGCCATGCTCACCGTGGTGCCGCCGGCCGTGCCGGTGCCACCACCGCCACCCGTGCCACCAGTGCCACCACCGGGGGCCACCGTCGTGGGCGGCGTCGTGGGCACGGTGGGCGGAGGAGGAGGCGGCGGCAACGTGCCGCCGGTGGTACGAGCCGACACGGCGACCACACCCACCATGCTCGGGTGGAGATCGCAGAAGTAGCTGAACGTACCCGGAGCGTTGAACGTGCGCTGCCAGGAACGGCCGGGCGCGAACACACCACTGTCGAACGAGAAGCCGCGCTCGGTGACGGTGTGGTCGTCCTTGTCGTTGTTCGACCACAGCACCGTGTCGCCCACGAACACGCTGATCGAGCTCGGCGAGAAGGTGCGGTTCGCCATCCGCACCGTCACGGTCTGGGCCGCGGGGGTGGTGGTGGGCGTTCCGGGCACCGTGGTGCCGGGCGGCGTGGTGGTCGTGGTGGGCACGGTGTTCGAGACGATCACCGAGCCCGTGTAGGCGTCGAGGTTCTTGTTCTCCGTGTCGCCGTAGTTCACGGTGCCGACGGTGTTGAACGTGAACGAGTAGGTCCCGCCCGCGGCGAGGCCACCCGAGTCGAACGACACCGGGCCCGAGAGCGAGCGAAGACGATGCTTGTCGGCGTCGTTCAGCTGCCAGGTCACCGTGGTGCCCACCTGCACGGTGATGACCTTCGGGCTGAGCCCTCCGTCGATGGTGACCGTGGCGGTACCGACGGCCTCGGTGTGGGACGCGAGTCCGAGCGGGATGAGCAACAACGTCAGGGCCACGACCGCCATCAGACCCCGGCGCAGGTGCTTGCCGGCCACTTCGTTGTGGGTGCAAGATTCCATACCTCCAGCGTGCGCCTTCGGGCGTTCGACCAGCAGGGCCGCGGGTCAACGCTGCGAGGGTCCGATGGGGTAGATCCTCTACGACCAGGGTCGTACGACCCCGCGAGCGGTCAGTGGAACTGTCCGGGCGCGCGGCCCGTCCCCGGCTCCCCCGCGAAGGCCTGGGCGATGCCGATCCAGTCGAGCGCCGCAGCGCCGCTCACCTGCAACGACGTGTCGGCCACGTGCCGACGCTGCGTCACCACCAGGCAGAAGTCGAGTGCATCGCCCTCCACCCGATCGGGGCCGGGCTCGCCCCACTCCCACGTGTCACCGGCGGGTCCACGCAACGACACGTGCACGGGCGCCTCGGGCATCTCACGGCCGTTGATCATGTAGCTGAACGGGCGAGCACGCACCCCGATGTGGGCGACGTGCCGCAGGCGGTCGGTCGGGACTCGGGTCGCACCGAGGGCGTCGCACACGTCCTGTCCGTGCGCCCACGTCTCCATCAACCGCGCCGTGATGGCCGAGCGCGCCGCCATCGCCGGCCCGTACCACGGCACACGGGTGGCGGGATCGACGGTGCGCGCCACCTCCACGAGACGAGTGCGATCGTCGCGCCACCGCTGCAGCAACTCGACACCGGTCATCGAGCGACCGGGCGCCACCGACGCTTCGGTACCACCCGCGGCGAACAGCTCGCGCATGTCGGCGGCGAACGCATCGGGGTCGGTGAGCGCCATCAACTCGCGCACGTCGAAGAACCAGAGGTGGCTGATCTGATCGCGCACCGACCAGCCCGGCGAGGGCGTGGGAGTGTCCCACTGCTCCTCGGAGATCGATGCCACCACCGCATCGAGGGCGTCGCACTCGGCGAGGAGGTCGTCACAGATCTGCTGCATCTCGCCATCGTCGCGAAGGCGCCCCGAAAACGACGAACGGGGGGCCGAGGCCCCCCGTTCGCTGACACCTCGAGAGGGTCACTTCTTCTTGGCGGCTGCCTTCTTGGCCGGAGCCTTCTT
>SXGS01538018.1_pt1 | contig 27202 bp, 25 predicted proteins | sample 3174681 | NCBI WGS metagenome assembly SXGS01 (sample SAMN11356861, study PRJNA531348) | freshwater metagenome | isolation source: freshwater sample F1-80 | place: China: Fuxian Lake, Yuxi | collected 2017-12-25 | reverse complement strand
CGCGATATCTCCTACCAGGCCCAGATTATGCGTGATCAGGAGGATGGCCATTCCAAGTTCGCGCTGTAGATCCCGAAGCAACTCTACGATCTGGGCTTGGACCGTGACGTCGAGGGCGGTAGTCGGCTCGTCCGCGACGAGGAGTTTCGGGCGGGAGGCGATGGCCATCGCAATCATGGCGCGCTGCTGCATGCCTCCCGATAATTCATGCGAGCAAGCATCCATTCGAGATGCCGGCGCGGGAATGCCGACGAGTTCGAGCAACCTAATGATCTCGGCTCTAGTCGCGTCGCGCGGGCGATGCAAGGCGAGCACTTCCTTGATTTGCGATCCAATGGACATCACCGGATTAAGCGCGGCACCGGGGTCTTGGAACACGTAGCTGACGGTGGCGCCTCGGATTTTTCTGATCTCTTTCTCCGGCATGCGCAGTGTGTCTTTGCCTTCCAGCAAAATTTGTCCCGCGATGTAACGGGCCGGAGGAGTGGGAATCAGACGGGCGATTGAGAGTCCGGTAATGCTTTTTCCAGAGCCGCTTTCCCCCACGAGACAAACGGTTTCGCCGCTGGAAACGGACAGGGAAACATCTTGAAGGGCCTGCACCGCGCCGCCTCGGCGGCCAAATTCCAGACCCAGATTTCTGATTTCAAGCAGCCGCATGGCGCGGGTCTTCAGCCCTGTTTCTTGGTGCAGGCGCCCTTACGTTTGAACTCTTCGCAGCTCGCGGTGATTTGAAGACGTTGGGATTTGACCTTGAAACCCAGTCGATTGGTGATTTCGTCCTCGAGTTCCTCGATCTTCTCACTCTCAAATTCGACGATCCGCTCGCAATCTTGGCAGATGATGTGGTTGTGATTGGGGTGCTCCGCGTAATTTGGATCGTAGAATTTGTGATCTTTACCGAAATCCATTTCGCGCAGGAGGCCGCATTCTGTGAGGAGCGGCAACGTTCTGTACACCGTGGCGCGCGAAACTGATTTATCGACTCGCCGAGACCATTCCAGGAGCTGGTCCGCAGTGAAATGCTCTTCCGTGTTGAACACGCTGTCGATGATGGCATGGCGCTGAGCCGTCATACGGAGATCCTTCTTGGTGAGGAACTCGATGAATCGTTGCCTGAGACGCTGCCTGTCTGGCCGGGGCATGGGCTGAATTTATATCGCTTGCACGACGCGTTTCAAGCCCCGCGCAAAGCATCGCTCGAAAATGGAAGCGCAACCCTTCAAGGCGCCCAATCTTCCTCGCCCTGAAGCGGCGCCGACTTCCATGCCAGCCTGAGCCATAGCCCCCAAATATCGCGGGCTCCCAAAGTTTTCATCCTTAAAACGACAGTTGAACCTCGTGAAGATTCGTAAAAGTCTGGATGATAAAGGCTTGACGAAGAGGGAGGCTGTTCCCATGTAGATCTAGTGAGTGATTCGGAAAAGCGTTATCGCCAGGATCTTGAGAAGATTCGCCTTGGGCAACTGCCGTTTCGAGGTTCATCCGCGAAACCAGCCGGGAATGGGTTGGAAGTGAATTTCTTCTTTCTGCTTTGCGGCTTCTGCCCTTCAATGAACCCGGTAATTGTATGATATCGGTGGAACTGATCAACACGGGGAGCGAACTGCTCCTGGGCGCCACATTGAACACGCACGCGCAGTGGCTTGCGCGGCGACTATCCGACTCAGGCTACACCGTGGTGCGCCAAACGAGCATCCCGGACACCGCGAAGGCCATCGAGGAGGCATTGAGGGAAGCGTTATCGCGAGTCGACGTGGTGGTGATGACGGGTGGCTTGGGGCCTACTTCGGATGATTTGACCCGCGACAGGGTGGCGGCGATGCTGGGGCTTCGGCTGCTAGAAGACGCCGAGACGGTGAGACGCATTGAGGCGTTTTTCGCGCAGCGCCAAAAGCCGATGCCAGCCCGGACCCGAGTTCAGGCGATGGCGCCTGAAGGGGCCGAGATTTTGCTGAATGACTTCGGCACTGCCCCGGGGCTTGCGTTCGAGTTGGTGGCGCATCCCTTGGGCTCTGGCAGGAGCCGGTCATTCCTGGCATTGTTGCCGGGACCGCCCCGGGAACTCCGCCCGATGTTCGACCGGTATTTGATGCCGTGGTTGCAACGTCGTGCGCCGCTGGCCACGGAATGGGCTTGTCGCACGTTGCGGACCGTGGGTTTGGGCGAATCCATGGCGGAAGAGATCATTGAAGGCCCGCTCCAAGGACTTGTGGAACTGGGCTTGCGAATCGGCTACTGCGCGCATGTCGGCCAGGTGGATGTCCGATTCTCGCGCGAGGGCGAGGGATCGCAGCAATTGGTCGAGGAGGCATCCCGGAAAGCGGGCAAACTATTGAAAGAATGGATTTTCGGAGAAGGAACAGAGTCCCTGGAGGGGGGAGTGTTGGAGGCGCTGCGCGCGAGCGGAAACAAGCTGGCCATATCCGAATCTTGCACAGGCGGATTGTTGACCCATCGGCTCACCAACATCCCAGGGGCGTCGGATGTCGTGATCGCCGGCGTCGTTTCTTACGCCAATGCGGCCAAGTCGGCTATCCTTGGCGTTCCTGAAGAGTTGATCGAGGCGCATGGAGCGGTGAGCCGCGAAGTGGCGGCGTCGATGGCTGAGGGGGTCCGGCACCGGCTGGGGGCGGATTACGGGCTCAGCATAACCGGGATCGCGGGGCCTGGGGGCGGCACGGACGGTAAACCTGTCGGCACGGTATTCCTGGCAATAGCCTGGCAGTCAGGCACGCGGGTGATCAAGCGGTTTAATCCCTACGACCGATTGACCTTTAAGGAAGTGACGTCGAGCCAAGCATTGGATTTGCTGAGGCGCGAATTGGCGAATATCGGGCGCGACGAGCCTTCGAGTTGAAGTTGAGCCAGATGGAAGGAAAACAAAAGACCGCGGGACGCTGCGAGCGTGGCGCGGTCTTTAAATGTCACCGAAACGGTTGGCTCTAGTGTGCCGTTCACGAATTCGGTGGGCATTTGTTGTGCCACAGTGAATCTCTGGCAAGGCGCGACGACGGAGCCTATCCGGACATGGATCTGTGACCGAGGAGCCACGCAGCCAAAGGTTCACTGTGGCACAACCCGATGGGCGTCACGTCTTTTTGATTCAGACTGCGTTGTTCGCTCCTCTCAGACCAACGAAGGGTATGTTCATCGTTCTCGCCTCGTCTGAATCAAAAATCCATTGCCGCAAATGTCCACCCAATTCGTGAACGGCACACTAGCCGCCATCATCGCCGATGGCCTCGACGGGGCAGCCTTCCTTGGCCTCTTTGCATTGGGCTTCTTCTTCGGGGGTGGAAGGTTGTTTAAACACGTAAGAGTAACCGCCGTCATCATTCCGAGTGAAATTTTCAGGCGCCGTCTCCCGGCATAAGTCACAATCGATGCACTGGTTGTCGACGTAGAATTTGCCGCCCGTATTTTCGGCGTATTTGTTTGCGATGTCAGCCATAAATGAGATTTGAAAATCCAGAAAACTATGGTCAGAGGAAGGGCAAAGATCAAGAGTCATCTCATGGATTGCGCTTCATTGTCTCGATGAATCACGAACCACGTCACCAGCAAGGATCGAAGGAGATGGCGAGTAGAAGGGCGATATTGACGTGGAGGCAGCACATGAGACCACAGAAGCCCCCCAGTTGGCCCGCCGCTCGTTCGGACAGATGGGGATTCATTGCTCGACCATACGGCGCCCAACCGGATGGCGGCTTCCTCCAGTCAAAAGCAGCGCCGCAGAACGGCTATTTCGCCCCGGGCTTGCGGTTCAAGACGCTGTCTTTGGTGCTGGCGGCGATCGCCATGACCTGATCGATGAGTTCCTTCCTGATTTTCAGTTCCTCAAGGGTTTTCTGTAAATTCTCGGCAACCGCGTTGAAGTGGGATTCGTTTAGCCCGGGGAGATTCTCGTGAGCTTTCCGAAGATCCTTGCCTTGCCATGGGATCGGTCCACCGAAAGCGGCAGAGAGAAACTCCTTCTGCTTCCGCCGCTGTTTGTTCATGTTGATGTCCTCGAAGTAATGCTTGATCCGCGCGTCAGCCAGCACTTTCACGTAGAACGCTTCCACGGCGGCATCGATCGCCGCCTTGCCCCCCAGTTTGTGATACAGGCTGTTCGCTCGGGCCTCGTTGAACTTCGCGCGACACTCCGCGTCGGCGAACGCATACTTGATCTCCTCGTAAATAACCGTGATCCTGCCATCGGCCGGCTTGCCGCTGATCGGGCACACCTTGTTGAGTTCATTCGTCGCGGCTTTTGAGTCGGATTCAGCCGCATGAACGGTGGCGGAGATCAAAGTGACAGCAAGCCCCAGAGTGGCGCACAACGAGGAGAGGAGAGAAGTCATGGGAGGTTGGTTTCGGGTTTTCTTTTAATCAGCGCGGCAGTTCGCGCCAGTTTCCATCGGTCAAAACATGTATTGTCTGTGCATCTTTAGGTCAAGGGAATTGTTGCCAGTTGCCCTGGGGCGGCGGGCTCGGGTAAGGTTCGGCGAAGCGAGCTACGGTGCGGGAGTGATTTCCACGAGCGAGCCATGAAACTCAGCCTGTTTAGCGATTATTCTCTTCGGGTCCTCATGTACGCGGCGTTGAAGGACGGGCTGTTCCAACTCGACGACGCCGCGGCCGCGTACGGTGTTTCGCGAAATCATGTGGCCCAAGTGATTCATCACCTCGCGAAGCTGGGCTATCTACGAACTCAAAGGGGTCGTGGAGGCGGCGTGAGGCTGGCGGTTCTGCCCGCGGAGGTTCGTCTAGGAAAACTCGTCAGGGAGACTGAAGACCAACCTGTGTTTGTCGAGTGCTTCAACCCGGTCACCAACACCTGCCCGGTTATCGGCGCTTGCCGGCTCAAGAGCGTTCTGGCGGGAGCTTTGAACGAATTCTATGCGAGCCTTGATCGCTACACTCTCCGAGATTTGATCACCGGGCCTCAACAAAGCCGCCTCGGAAGGACCCTGCTTGTCTCGAAATCTCAGAATTTCTGAGGTCTGAGGGATACGCCTCGCTCTTCGTCAAGCCTTTCTCATCCAGGCTTTCTCATCCAGGCTTTTGCAAATCAGTGCATCCACAAGTTGTCGGTGAATTTGGCTGGCAGCCCGGAGCGCGGTTGTGTGCGAAGCACCAGCCGCAGCAGGTTCGGCGTGGCTGCGAGCCTGAGATACTGCTGCGACTGGCTTTCAGCACAGTCGCGCTCCACCGACAACTTGCGGATGCACCAGTTGCAAATCTCCACGAGATTCAACTGCCGGTTCAAAGTTTAGGTTTAAGGTTGAATCGGGAAGGAGTCCTTTGGAAAACGGGTCAGGCACTTTTGTTGGTCGGCTCTCTCCGGGTGGTGCGCGGTGGAAGTCTAGGAGCGGAGATCTTAGTGATGTCTCGATTAGCGATTGCCATGAGCGAAAGGGACTACCCTCACCGGCTGGGGAGTCGAAGAATAGTACCATGCAACGAACGTTCGATCGGAGCGCCATCAGCCCCTCGGACCTTCGCCACCAGCTCATAGCTGTCGGTAGGGGCCAAATCGGGAATTGTGAGAGTCACCACGCGCTGGTCTTCAGCAAGCCGCGCCATCGTGATCTCCAGCGGACGCTCGTTTAAATGTTTCGAGCCATAATTGGCGCTGCGGCGGAGCGACCACACTTTAAGGGCGAACGCCCCAGCTTTCACACTGCTCAAGTCCAACGGTTCGCTGAACGTGATACGCAACTGAGCTTTCTTGGCCTGGACCGCGAGCGGTATATGCGCGGCCCTCCCACCGCGCCGGACGCGGTGGAAACCGCCGGGAGCGGTCGCGTTCCCCGCCCACGCAAACATCCCGCACGTGTAGAGCGCTCTGTCCGCCCCGAAACGCCCGCGCATGATCCCCGTCTCGAAGGCGGGCATCGGCAACTCACACACGGCGCCCTGCCAGACACCATCGGACAGTTCATGCGGCACGACGAAGATGCGGCCGGTCCCATAGCTCAGGTTGAGCAACGCACCCCCGAGAGACCCCCACACGCCCCGTGGCACCCATAGCAATTCGGCAGGACTGCGATCCTTGGCGTTCGTAATCCACACCATGGGCGGCTCCATCGAGGAGTCGGCTGTATTCGTCACGCTTGTGAAACCAAACATGTTGCCATAGAACCCATCCGGCTTGACGCGATTGATGCGATTCTTAGGGGTCCAAAAGCCCTCCTGGTCCGTGATAAAAAACGTTCCATCGTCATTCAAGCACACCCCGTTGGCCGCGCGAAACCCAGTCGCCAGGATGGACGTGCGCGCTCCGTCGGCGCTAATCCGCAACAGGGTGCCGTGGTGAGGCACCACGGAATCAAGCGCATGCCGGCCTGATTTCGCGTAGTAGAAATTCCCCGCCGAATCGGTCTGCAATCCCATGGCGAACTCGTGAAAATGCTCTGTGACTTGGTGGTCGTTGTTGAAGCACTCGATGAAATCGATCTCGCCGTCGACGTTGAGGTCTTTCAAGAGAGCGAGCTGGTCACGACACATGATGAAGAGCTCCTGTCCGCGGTATTTCACGCCAAGCGGCTGGAAAAGTCCGCTCGCGATCCGCCGCCACCGAAGCGTCGAGGGCGCGGGCAGGGTGATTCCTTCTACGCGCCACACGTCTCCGTTCCACATCGCCACGACCGCCGCAGTGCCATCGGGCGTAAAATCAAAACCGCCGGGGCGCATCCAGCTTTGCCATGGATTATCGACGGGAAGCGGAAAGGTGTCCGCAACGAAGGCCCCATCCGCGGCGCCCGCCTCGGAGATTGTCTCAACCTCCTGCGGCCACTGGACAGGTCCGCCGTGGGTGAAGCGATCTAAATCGAGCGGTGTCGTCACGGTTCGAGAGAGCACCTCGATCGATGCTGGGTCGGCTCTCGAGATGAACAGCCGGGCTTTCGAACCGCCCTTGAGTTCCGCGGTCCAAAAGCCAGCTTCTTGCCGTAACTGCCCCTCCCCTACCAGGGTCACGTTGATCGTGTGAGGGGCCACGCGCAACAGGAGCGGCCTTGAGGAAGCGGCGATGTTCAAGGTTCGAATGAAAACTGGCGAAGCCCCGTAATCTATCCAACTCGGGGATTCGAGCACTCGCACTCCGCCGATTTTTGACGTCAACACGACGTGGCTTCCGTGCCGATACAAACCTTCAAAAACAGCCCAGGCTTTTGGCAACGGGCCGTATCGTTTCCCATCGCGGCCGAGGAGGCGAGTGTCGTCCCATGTTCCATCGGGTGATGCCCAGCCAGGGGCCGGGGGATTGACGAAATGCCGCTCCCCCGCGAGCGTGGTGTGAGTCCCGTGGCTCCCGTCGAAAGCGATGCCCTTCCAATCAATGAAGGCGCCCGATGTTGCGGCGGCCACGCGCATCGTATCGTGGTCGTAAATCATCCACGCGCGTCCACGACTCACGCCTCCGGGTCCTTCATCGAGACGGATGGCGATGCCCTTCTGCGCAATATTCCCAGGCGCGATTTGATAGGTCCACATCAGTGCAGACCCCAGGTCCATGCGTTCATAGGGAGGCGGGGAGCGGTCTTCCTTTTCCGCTTCGGCGAGCGCGAGACCTTTTGGCAGCGACGCGATGTAAGCCGGCGTGAGCGCGTTGTATTGAGAGGGATTGTGGCCGCGCAAGAAGGTCTCGCGAATATAATGGATCACGGCGAACTTCTGAGCCGTCGTGTATTGAGGCTGTGGCACCATCTGGCCGAAGCCTTTCGTGAGCGTCAGGTGCATGGACCACGGATCCGAGCCGTTCTTAAAAGGCCCTTCCGCGAATCGCAGAGCGGTCGGCAGAGAGCCAAGCTGGTCCTTGGTGCCGTGGCACACGACGCACAGAGTGTTGTAGATCTGTGCCCCCTCCTTCATCGTTTCCTCGTTCCAGCCGCCCACGAGTTCCCCGAAATCCGCCTGCTGGAGAGGCTGCACCCAGGCGGTCTTGAGCGACACCCCGGCCGCCGGCTCGATGCGCGGACGCGTGCCGCCCCGGCTCCGAGCATGGGTGAAGTCCGGCGTGCTGGCACCCGCGCTGTTGTCCTTGAGCAGCAGCGCCAGCTCCGAATCCGGAAGGGCTCGTTTCCAGACCAATGCCTGCGTGACATTCCCGTTCGCGAGCTCCCCGCCAAAATCATCCGCCGCACGCCCCAGCTTAAACACATGACCTGGCACGTCGGGCCTGCTGAACTCTTTTCGTTCCGCGACGACTTTGCCATCCAGCCAGAGCCGCACCATTCCTTCGCGCGCAGAGACCACGGCGACGTGTGGTGTGCCGTCGCTCACTTTCGACCCTCCAGTCATCGACCCCAGCCATCCAATGTCATACACCAGCCGTCCGCCCCGAATGAACAAGGCCTTGGCATCCGGAGACCATTTGCCAATGGGCGCGCATTTTGAGAACAAAACGCCCTCCCCAGTAGACTCGAACTTCACCATCGCCGTGAAATCCTCGCCCAAGTCCAGCGCCGCCTTGGGAAAATCACTCGCTCCGGCCAAGCGGAGCGCGGGCACTTCCTCAGGACCCCGGACCAGCTTGCCGCCGGACCACACCCGCAGCAATGGCGAACCCTTCAAAGGATGCTCGACCGCCACATCGTGTCCAGCGGCGTCGCCGACCGTCACAGTCACATGGTCTCCCAAACGCACCACCCCGCCGCCCGAGGATTCAAACTCGAAGTGCAACCTGAAATCTGCCGGCAACTCAGCGGCGTCCACGGGCACGGCGTCGCGGGGCATCTCCGCGGCAGCCAAGCCCGCCGCCACAAGGAACGGTTGGAAAAAAAATCTCATCGCGGCCCAGTGGTAGGGCGAGTGCCAATTCATTCTGTGTCGGTGGACGATCGTTAGAGCCCGGCTACGGTTTGGATGCAATACAGGCGCGCCGCCGTCCGGAGCAGCAGCCGGTCCCCGGCGATCGCTGGAGTGGCCATGCACATGTCATCATCGGACAGTTTGTTTGTGTGCAAGACCTCGAATTTGTCACCCGCGCGGACCACAAAGCAGAGGCCGTCTTCATTCAGAAAGAAAATGCGCCCGCCCGCCGCCCACGGCGACGACGTGAATGCGAACCCGTTCGGCAAACGCTCCCGGTCGTAAAAAACCTTTCCTGATTTCGCGTCGCGACAAGTGAGCAGACCACGATCGAACAGAATATAAAGACGCCCTTCGTAATAGAGAGGCGAAGGGTTGTAAGGCCCTCCCACCGGATCCGACCAGGCAATCGAAGCATTGTTCGTTTCCCCTGTCTTGAGGGAAATGTCGCCTTGAGCACCGGGACGAATCGCGTAGAGCGGGCGAAACTTGTCCCCCACATATCCGGACGTCACGAAGAGCAGCCCTTCTCCAGTCAGAGGGGTCGGAATGGCGATCGTCGACATCCCACTCAAAAACCACTGCAATTGGCCGTCCAAACCGTAGCTTCGGACGGCGTTCGTGCCGGGCGTGATCACTTCGGCGCGCGTTCCAGCCTCCCAAATGAATGGCGTGGCCCAGTTGCTTTTCTCGTCTCTATCGACACGCCACAACTGCTCTCCAGTCTTGGTATTGAGGGCAAACAGTTGCGAGCTTTCGTCGTTATCGTCCACGATGAACAACCGATTCCCGTGGAGAACGGGTGAAGCCGCGCTGCCCCAGCCGTGCCTCGTTTTGCGCGGCGGAAGGCGCTTCGACCAGGCCTCTTTGCCATCAAGCGAGTAGGCAAACAACCCAACGCCTCCAAACAAGGCGTAAACCCGCTCTCCATCTGTCACCGGAGTTTCCGCGCCATAGCTGCTCTTAAGATGAATGGGCGTCTCAGGTGCACCACGATGAGCCGTCTTTTCCCACAGCACCTTGCCTGTCGTCAGTTCGAGGCAGAACACTTTCCAATGATGCTCGGACTTCGGCGGCTCGGGACGGTCCCCGCCAAAATAGAGACCCTTTTTCGGCGGCTCAGAATCCCCTGAGTTCACCACGGCGGTGACAAAGATTCGATGGCCCCAAACAATGGGAGAAGACCAACTCCGCCCGGGAAGTTCGGTTTTCCAGGCAACGTTTTCTGATGCCGACCATTTATGAGGCAAGTTGGGATGGAAACCAAGTCCAGCACCGTTGGGGCCGCGGAACAGGGGCCAGTTGGATTGCGCGTTCGCCCCAACCCCGGGGGTAAAGAGCGCGAATGCGACCATGAGGAGGGAGGATACGGGGGCTCGATGGCTCACGACTTGAATCTTTCTCTCTAGTGGACTCAAAGGCACTCAGTGTAAGCTTGCCAGCGGAATGTGTCGTGGAAAATCGTCGAATGCGATAGGAACCGATAGTCTCTGACCTCGAATTTCAGCCATTTCCAATTGAACCTTTTCTCGCGGGTTGCATTCCACTGGGTGTAAATGATTGCGGTGGCTCCAACAGAACAGTTGCCTGTCGCCCAGGCTCGGACCCATGATTCCCAGGCCTGGGATCAACTCTTCCGCCGTTACCAACTGCCACTCTATGCGTTCGTATTCGAACTCGTCCGGCAAGAGCAACCAGCGCTGGATATCGTCCAGGAAACCTTCGTCCGCGCCGCAAAACACCTCCACACTCTCCTGGATGACTCGAAGTTCGGATCGTGGCTGTTCAGCATCGCCCATCAACAATGCGCGAGGCATGGCCGCAAATCACATCGCGAGCAAGCGTTGGACGCCGAAACCATCGAGGAGTGGGTCGACGACACACCGCCACCGGACGCCTGGCTGATCCGGCAAGAGCACGCAGAGGCTCTCCACGAGGCGCTTGAGACTCTTCCACCGGCTCACCGATGCGTCATCACCCTGCATTTTTTGGAGGATTTCTCCCTCGAAGAAATAGCCGACATCACACAAACCCCCGTGGGCACCGTGAAATCCCGGCTGCATTATGCCAAGAAGGCGCTTCGCCGCCGATTCGAAGAAAGGCATCCATTATGAAAATGACACCTCGTGACCTCCTTCTCGAGCGACACCGCGGACAACTCCAAAAGTTGGACGCCGTGCGTGCCGCCGTCCTCTCCAAGATGGATGGCTCCACTGACGTGAGCCTGTCAACCCACCCTGCTGAACGAAATGATTCAGAGCCGTGGTTCGCCCTGGCGCCGACACCCTTTTCTTGGCAACGATGGCTGCGAGCCAAGGCACTGGGATTTTGGAACGAAGTGGTCTGGTCCAGCCGCCGTTTTTGGATCGGCATGGCGGCTATTTGGAGCCTGCTTCTAATCCTGAATCTCCAGCGGGTGACTTCCGGCGGCGGCTCGCCTCGAGTTCACACCGGGCAGTCCCACCCTTTTTCTTGGGGCGCGTTGCACGCGGAACAACAGAGGCTGATGGCCGACCTCGACAATCTTGACCTTGTTCCAGACAATTCCCAAAGGCCGGCCGTTCTTCCTCGGCCGCGAACCCAGTTGAAACCCAGCTCCTTTCAAGGGATTCACGAGGCCTCTCTCCAACAACAGCACGCCTGAACCATGAGAGTGCCGTGTCAAACCGTAGAACTCACGAGGACGGATGCCGCCCCCCAGAATCCCGTGCGCTCTCGAGGGAAGGCGCTGTTTCACCACCGCCAACCACCGCCATCGATCACGAGGGACACCGCGAGACGGCAAGACATAAACTGTTTCATTCAAACCTAAATTATGAATTCTGAATCCACACCACTCCCGCCTCCACCTCAGGTCGATAATCCCTCCCTGTTCCGCCGAGGGTTCCGATGGCTCTTTAGCTGGCGCTCCGTCAAGTTCGCGCTGAAGGGCACGGCGATCCTCGTCACGATCGTAGCTGTGGCTTTCAACTTCGAGAACTGGCGCGGCAAGCGGGCGTGGGAGGCGTTCAAAAAAGAATTGGAGGCCAAGGGAGAGAAGCTCGACTTCAAGGACCACGTTCCAGCGCCAGTCCCAGACGATCAAAATTTTACCGCGACACCCCTTTTTAAGCCGCTTTTTCAGTATTCGTATGTGGCCTCCACAAATGCCAGCCTTGGAAGCCGGGCTAAATCGGCGTCCCGCCACATTGAATGGGAAGACACCAACACGCTCACCCGCGCTCAGAGTTTTGACATGTTCAAAAAGGACGACAAGCGAGCGAAGTCTGCCGAAGGCGACACCGGAGCCGCGAGCACCCCGAAGAAGTCCAAAGGCCCCGCGTTTCCGCCTTTTGGAAGCGCGAGCAAAGGCACGTTGACGGACATGGAAGCTATGCGGGACTTCTATCGCGGCAACAGTCATTACCCCCAAGCCGAGCCGACTGCCGACGCGCCCACCACGGTGCTCGCGGCTCTCCAGATTGCCCAACCGGCACTGGATGAACTTCGTGGTGTCAGCGCCCGGCCGCATAGTTTTTTTCCGATACATTTTGAGGAAACCACCATCGCGCTTCTGCCGCACCTCTCCTTGTTGAAGTCCCTCACCCAGGTCTTGCGGCTCCGCGTCACCGCCCTGCTGCAAGCCGGGAAACAGGAGGAGGCGCTGGCCGATGTCCAGTTAGCTTGGAGACTGGCCGAGTCGATCCGCCGTGAGCCGCTCATGATTTCGCAACTCGTCAGAATCGCGATGCTCCAGATCACCATTGATTCCATCTGGGAGGGACTCGCCCAGAACCAATGGCGCGCGCCGCATCTGCAAGAACTTCAGCGGATGGCCACGAGCCTGGACCTCCTGCCCACATACACCGAGGGGATTCGTGGGGAACGCGCCTTCGGCAACGAGTGGTTCGAAAAAATGCGCCGGGGAGAGTTTCCTGGGGGACTCGGCGAGAACAGCGAGTCCGAGCTGTTCGAAATCCAGGGCTCGCTCGGCATTGTTCCCCGCGGTTTGCTGTATCAAAATCAAATCACCATCAACCGTCTGCACCAGGAAGGAACGCTGCCGGCCATCGATCTCAAGCTCCGCCGTTTCTATCCAAATGTGACCGATGCCGTCGAAAAGCGGCTCCAGGGCATGCGAAAGACCCCTTACAACGTGATGGCCAAAATGCTCTTCCCAGCGCTCACCAAGTTTTCATCCAAGGTCGCCCGGGCACAGACCACGTTGGATTGCCTGGCCATCGCCTGCGCGCTAGAACGTTATCGCCTCGCGAAAGAAGAATATCCCCAAGAACTGAGCGGATTAGCGCCCGAATACATAAGCGGGATTCCCAACGACGTCATGGATGGAAAACCCCTGCGTTACATCAAACAGGGGCCCAGTCATTACTTGCTTTATGGCATCGCCTGGGACGAGAAGGATGACGGCGGAGTTCCCCTCGCCCCGAAGAGGCAGGCCACCCAATCCGAATTCGCCCCGGGCGATTGGGTGTGGATGTCGCGCCCTTGAAACCGCTCCCAGAATGCTCTTCGTTGGGCCAATCCCACGCGCGATTCCGATGCCACACCGCATCTCGACTCCATCTGTTTTTGATTTTTGCCCGCACTTCTGGTGCAATGCCAAACGTCAATTGACGTTTCTAAAATGAAGAAGATTAATGTTCGGGATATCGCCGCCGATCCTTGGACCTCCCCAAAAGGGACTTACGCGGGATCGAGCAAGGAACTTTCGATCGCGTTGGGACGAGATCCGACGTCCACCGATCTCCAAAAACGGCATCCATTTGACGTGGAACTCTGCACTATACCCCCCGGCAAAAAGCCGTGGCCCTACCATTCACACAGCGCTCAGTGGGAGTTTTACCATGTGCTGTCCGGGCGTGGATCGGTGCGTCACAAGGACGGACTGACGCCTATTGAACCAGGAGACGCATTCCTGTTCCCTCCGGAAGAGCCCCATCAACTTATCAACGACGGAACCGAGGATTTGATCGTGTGCATCATCGCCGACAATCCGGTCGGGGAGTCGGGCTATTATCCTGACAGCAAGAAGTGGCTGGTCCGTTCTCCTGAGAGGCGGATCCTGCGTTCGGAGCCACTGGATTACTACGACGGCGAGGAGTGATTTTCCTCCGTCACTCGACCCAGGTCCAGTCCCAAGGCCAACCGGAGGCCCACATGGATTTTGGATAGAGCGAGGTGGGCGTGGCTCGGGCGAAACGCTTCTCGGAGACCCACTCCACATGGCCATCACTCCAAGACTGATTGTGGCCCGCCGGCGTATTCGCGTAATTCACAGGCCCCGTCCTCGGCTGCGGCCCTTTGATCCCGTGGTTGGAGATCCAAGACTTTTTATCCAGAAAAACCATCGTGTGATCCCCGGTGAGCGGCCCTATTGGATCGCTCGATTTGCTGGGTGAATTCGTGCCTTTGAAACGTCCCTTAGTATCCCCCCGCAAGCCGGTCAAAATCATGAAATGATCCACATGCAACAGGCCCTTTTGATCGAATAACCTTGGGGAATCGGAGCGCGCGGGGCATTTCCAGGCGGTCGGGGGCTGAGCGGTTTTGATATCCAAATCGAAATCCGCCGCGCTGGCGCGCCCGCGGCCGCCATTCATTCCGTACGTCATGAGCGTGACACCCTGGTTGCTGCTCATGACATAAAGCGCTTCCAACTGCCACGAGGTCTGCTGGTCCGCGGTGGGAAACGAATTGTTGAAATCATCGGCGTACATGATGAAACACAAAGCTTGCGTCTTCAGGTTGTTAAGGCACGCGATCCGTCTGGCCTTTTCCTTCGCTTTGCCAAGCGCGGGCAGAAGCATGCCCGCGAGAATGGCGATGATGGCAATCACGACGAGCAGCTCGATGAGCGTAAACCCAGCGATTCCTCCACGACAGGGAACGGAATGCGCCTGTGGGTGCGTGGACGCCGAATGATGATTGAAGGAAGGTCTCACACGAATGGTGTTTTAGGAGTGAGCCCCAATATAGGCGGCCTTGGCCGCGGCGAACAAGGCCAAAAACAAAGACTTTCGGAGCCCACCCAACGCGGAGGCCAAGAATCAAACCCATCCCGATCCCGTCACAAAGCCCCTTGGGGGATGTGCGGAGCGCCAATCCAAGGCTTTCCCTCCTGGAAAGCGCCGCGGCAGCAACCCGGCGGAAGGAAAAAGGTGCATGGTCACCATTGGGAAACGCGCGGGTGCGAATATCCTGTGAATAACAAAGAACAACTTTCCGTTTCAGTGGCTGGGGCTAAGGATAGAGTTGCCGGCCATGTTAAACGATGACGCCGCCAGGAAGAGGTTGCTCACCCTGCTCCAGACGAGGTCCGTGTTTCGGGGAGAGTTCACGCTTTCGTCCGGGGTTAAGAGCCCGTATTATGTCGATTGCAAACTCACGACGCTCGACCCCGAAGGCGCCTGCCTCACGGGCCAGTCGATGCACGCGCTGATCCTCCAAGAACACCTTGCCGCCAAAGTGCCCGTGGATGCCGTGGGAGGCCTCACAATGGGAGCGGACCCCATTGCGCTCGCCGTCGGCATGCATGCCCACCGGACGATTGGAGCGCCACCATGGCAGGTGTTTTCCGTGCGGAAATCTCCCAAGGCTTACGGCCAAACGAAGCTCGTCGAAGGGAACTTCAAGAAAGGGGATTCGGTCGTGGTCATTGACGACGTCGTGACGCGGGGAGAATCCACCATCGCCGCGATTAATGCGGTTGAAAAGGAAGGCGGCAAAGTCGCCTTCGTGGCCGTCTTGGTGGATCGCCAGGAGGGCGGCCGCGACAAGATCGAGGCGTTGGGACATCGGGTCGTGGCGCTGTTCAACATCGGCGAACTGCTGGGGCTGGCGACGACATAGCCATCAACGCAACCAGGTCATTTGCGTTGATTTGCCGTTGTCCGCCTGGTTCCCGCCGATGCTGCGCAGCGTGAGTTCCACGCCGTCGGGACGGAAGCGAGATTCCACCCATCCGACGGGGTCGACGTCCCGAAAGTTATAGCCGACCGCGGGTAGGTTGATGAGACGGACGCCATCGCGCTCGCCGAAGGCCCACACGTGCGAGTGCCCGTAAAAGATCGCCTTCACTTTGCGGTGCGGACGCACAATGTCGAAGAGTTGATTCACGTCCAAAAGATCTCCATCGCCATCCCCCAAGGTATGATGCACCACCAACACCACCGGACGGGTGTCTGGACTGGCGAGAAACGACGCCAGCCATGCCCTTTGCGCCTTGCCCAGGAGACCCGCAACCTTGTCCACGTAGAGCAGGGAATCCAACTGCACGATGCGCGCCACGGGATGGTCAAGGATCGTCACGTGTTTCCCCTGAACTCCCGCGGAGAGTCCAGGGCGGTCGGAGAACGCCTTGAGAAAATTCGCGCGATCATCGTGGTTGCCCATGCCGATGTAAACCGGCGACACGGCGGCGACAGGCGCCAGCAAATGCCGCAATTGGGCATAGTCCTCCGTCAAGCCCGCCAGACGCGCGGCGTCGCCATTCAAAAGAACGCCTGCCGGTCGGCTGTCGACAACGCCGGGAATGACTCGTTGCAGATTGCTCCACGGCTTGAACCCGCGATACTCGTTGTTCGGATCCGAGGGGATGTGGGTGTCGGAAAGCAGCGCCAGATGCAACTCACCTCCGGCGCTTCGAGACTGCCGTGTCGTGGAGCACCCCGACACGACGACCGCAACTCCAGCGAGGGATGCCTGGCGAATGAATGTGCGGCGATCCGTTGAGAGTGAGAAGAATTCTGGCATGACGATGGGTGTATGCGGCTTAGGGACTTGGGCGATTCACTGTCACGCCAGACCACTTCTCGTAGAGTTTGACAACCTCTTCGTCGCTGGTGTGTTTCCGGTAAACGGCACGGGCGCGAAATGTGAATTCGCGACCCACCTTGTAGTCGCGCTGAAAATACACAAAATCCCACGCCGGGTTCCCGTTGCCACCGCCCGAAGGCGAGTGGGCGAAACGCAACTCTCCGTCCCCGCGCGCCGGCTCGAACATCTGGACGAAGACATTCTCCCCCGATCGCCCGAAGTAAAACGGATACAGATATTCGAAATCGGATATTCCCTTCACCAAATCGATGTTGAACCCAGGATCCATGGGCGGATCCCAGACGCTGCCTGCCGGGCGATGGTTCGCGGCCACTCCATGACTCAGAGGTAGGTGTTTGATCCATCGCGGCCGCGGGTCCCCTCGACCCGTCCGGGATCGCCCGATGAATAGAATAGACATGTCCTCTGGCGATTGGATGTAAGAGGCAAAAAAGATCCCGATGTAGCCGTGCTTCCGCCACGCGTCGGAAAGCGGCGTGGCTCGAAATACAAAATCAATCGCGTCGCCATTCGCCTCATAGAAAACACGGCTGCGCAAAGGCCAGTTCGCCGTCCGTTCTTGCCTCAATTCCACGCTTCGATCCGTGAGACGGACCAGTTGCATCGGGGAGCGCCGCGGTTCGAAGATATTCCAACCATAAGAAGCCTGGTCCCCACTGAAAATGTGCTCGAAATTCAAGCCGGCATAAGCAGGAACAAAAAGATTCGATGAAGAACCTGAGACGAGACGCAATTCCGACACCCCGTTGTAGCCAGCCCGGTGATGAGGCGGATGCGCCTCATTATCGACCACAACCACCCGCAATGCCGCAGTCTCCAGCCTCTCTGCGACGGCCACGACAGCCCCGGCGCTTTGACATCGAACCGGTGAGCCCGGAAAAATGATTCCGGCAATAAGCACCCCAAGGCGCCACGAGAGAAACTTGGGCTTGGCCGGCGCGTGGATCATTCTCAGTTTGTAAGCCGGGCCTTCCCGCGAGGCAAGCGACATCGAAAGAAAACCAAATCCAACGCGGGGGGGGCTCCATTCCGCCAGGGTGCCCTGCTCCCGGGATACAGCCCATTTTCCACAGACAAGTTGGGGATGCGCCGTTGTTCTTGTGTCCCAATCACCGCCTGCATACGCTTGGAATCCACTGTGGCAAATCAACGCCGAAAAGTTCAGCGAAGCGTGTTGTTAGCGGCTGTGACTCTCTTGACATCCCCGGGATGCGAGACGGTTCGCGAGACGGGCTCAATGACGTCACAGCGCTCGATTCCGCTCGACATCCACTCCCGCGCCGAGCCTAACCGGGTTCGAGTGACGCATCTGAACCTCGACCTGACCCTTGACTTCGCGATGAAACGCGCTGAAGGCACGGCGCGCCTCCACCTCCGGCGCCTCGACAGGCAAGCCCCGCTCGTCCTGGATGCGAAGGATCTTGAAATCATCCGAGTCACCGGAGACGGCGAAGGCGAGCGGCCATTCCAAACGGGGCCGAGGGACGCCCGGCTCGGCTCGGCGTTGTCCATCACCCTAAACCCCGCCGACCAAGCCGTCACGATTCACTACCGCACCACGCCCGCGGCCGAAGCGATGCAATGGCTCGGGCCCGAACAAACGGCGGGCGGCAAACACGCGTTCTTGTTCACCCAAGGTCAATCCATCCTCACGCGTTCCTGGATTCCGCTGCAGGACTCGCCGGGCGTCCGCATCACCTACGAGGCGCGCATCCAGGCTCCACAGGGGCTGACCCCTCTCATGAGTGCCGAACAACTCGGCCGCGATCGCAGTGGCGCCCACAGATTCCGGATGGATCGACCCATTCCGCCTTACTTGATCGCGCTCGCGTGCGGCGAGCTCGAATTTCAGCCGATCAGCGGGCGCTGCGGCGTTTGGGCCGAGCCGCCGGTCGCGCGTAAAGCGCGTGACGAACTGTTCGACGCCGAGCGAATGATCCAAAGCGCGGAAAAGCTCTTCGGCCCATATCGCTGGGGCCGCTACGATATCCTCGTGCTGCCCCCTTCATTTCCGTTTGGCGGCATGGAGAACCCACGCCTCACTTTCGCGACGCCAACGATCCTCGCCGGGGACAAATCACTCGTCGGTCTCGTCGCGCATGAACTGTCTCACTCCTGGTCCGGCAACCTGGTAACCAACGCCCGGTGGTCGGATTTTTGGCTCAACGAAGGCTTCACCGTTTATCTGGAGCAGAGAATCATGGAGCAGATCTACGGGCCGGAGCGCAGCAACATGGAGAAACAGCTCGGAAGGCGTGATCTTGAGGAAGAGCTCAAGACCCTGGAACCATGGCAGCAGGTGCTGGAATGTAATCTCCAAGGACGACATCCCGATGAAGGCTTCAGCCAGGTGCCTTATGAAAAAGGAGCCTTGTTCTTGCGCCGTATCGAGGAACTCGTCGGCCGCAAGGCTTTTGATAAATTCCTGAACCGCTACTTTAAACAATTCCAATTCCAAAGCATCACCACCTCTGACTTTCTGGCCAGTCTGAATGAAATTTTGCTCGCCGATCATCCAGTCGCCGCGAAAAAACTCGACATCGACTCGTGGGTCCGTCAGCCAGGGCTTCCGCCGGATGCCCAGGCCGTCACGTCGGAGTTGCTCCGGCAGGTGGACACCGAACTGGCGCGATGGAAATCCGGCGTCACCCCTGGCGAACTCGCAACTTCAGGGTGGGTGACTCATCAATGGCTGCATTTCATCCAAGGGTTGCCCGAGCCATTATTGGCCGGCCAGATGCGGGCCTTGGACAACGCCTTTCAATTCACCCAAAGCGGCAACTCGGAGATCCTCAGCCAGTGGCTCCTGGCCGCTATACGAAATCGATACACCCAGGCTGACGCGCGCCTCGAAGCATTTCTCATGAATGTCGGGCGCAGGAAATTTCTCAAGCCAATCTACTCAGAGCTGGCAAAAACACCCGAAGGACTCGCCCGGGCCCGAGCTCTCTACGCCAAAGCACGGCCCCGATACCACGCGGTTTCCACGGGCACACTCGATGGAATCCTCAAATAGAATCAACGTCGCTTCCAGTCCGGCCGGCAAGTACTATCACCCTTAAAACGGCAATTGCCCATGGCGAATCTCCGCAAGATCCTGGCGATAAGGTTGTTCCGAATCGCTCACCAAATCCACCAGGGATATGCTTCCCTCTTCGTCACGCCTTTCTCATCCAGGCTTTTGCAAATCTCCACTATATTCAACTGTCGTTTTAAGGATCACCGAAGAATCACGCGGAACTCATTGAACTCATGCGTCACCTGATCAAACATATCCTCGCCACATCCGAGCCCAAGGACGGCGTCACGGTCAAGGGCTGGATCCGGACACGCCGGGATTCGAAAGGCTTTTCTTTCATCGAGCTCACCGACGGCTCTTGCCTGGCAAACTTGCAGGTAGTCGTGGATTCGGCCACTCCGGGGTACGAGCGGATCTCCGACTGCACAACAGGCGCTTCGGTGATGGTCGACGGCAGCTTGGTGCCGTCTCCGGCTCAAGGACAAAAGCTCGAGTTGCGAGCCACGCGCATCGAGTTGATCGGCCTGGCGGACGCCAGTTACCCGCTTCAGAAAAAGGGGCACTCCATGGAGTTTTTGCGGACCGTCGCCCACTTGCGCCCTCGTTCGAATCTTTTCGGAGCCATGTTCCGCATGCGCGGCAAGATCGCTTTCGCCATCCACGAGTTTTTCCAAAAGCGCGATTTTATTTTTGTCCACACGCCTATCATCACGGCCAGCGATTGCGAGGGCGCGGGGGAGATGTTCCGAGTCACGACGCTCAAAGGCAAAGAGGAACAGCGGCCAGAAGCCGACTTTTTCGGCAAGTCCACTTACTTGACCGTGAGCGGGCAGCTTGAGGCCGAGACATTCGCGTGCGCGCTGTCGAATGTCTACACGTTTGGCCCCACGTTTCGGGCGGAGAACTCGAACACGGCGCGCCACGCCGCGGAGTTTTGGATGATCGAGCCGGAAATGGCTTTCTTTGATTTGGAGGCCAACATGGACCTGGCGGAGGAGTTCATCCAGTCGATGGCTCGCTACGCCCTCGAACACTGCGCGGAGGACCTCGCGTTCTTCGGGAAATTCGTGGACAAGGGGGTTCACGAGAGGCTGGGGTTCGTGGTGGATCGCCCGTTTGTGCGCATTCCCTACACCGAAGCCGTGGGGATCCTCAAGGCATCCGGCAAGAAGTTTGAGTTCCCAGTGGATGACGGCCAGAACCTGCAGTCAGAGCACGAGCGATTTCTGACCGAAGAACATTTCAAAGCCCCCACGACTCTCTTCAATTATCCGCGCGAAATAAAGCCATTCTACATGCGGCAAAACGACGACGGTAAAACCGTGACGGCGATGGATGTCCTGGTCCCCGGCATCGGCGAGATCATTGGCGGGGCCCAGCGTGAGGAGCGCCTCGATCAACTCCTCGAAAACATGCGGCGCCACAACCTTCGGCCAGAGGATTACTGGTGGTACTGCGATCTCCGCAGATACGGCACGGTGCCGCACGCGGGTTTCGGGCTTGGTTTTGAGCGGCTGCTCATGCTCCTCACCGGCGTCTCGAACATCCGCGATGTGATCCCCTTCGCCCGCACGCCTGGAAGCGCCGAGTTTTGAAACTCGCGAGCCCTGGTCCAGCAGCGTGAAGCCGTGGCCTCGTTGATGGGGCGTTGACAAACTTGCGCAATCCGCGGCATTGGCTTTTCATGCCCCCACACACATGAGCATTTCATTAGACCTCACCGGCAAAGTCGCGCTCATCACTGGCGCCTCCCAGGGAATTGGAGAGCAAATCGCCAGGACCTTCCACGCTGCCAACGCCCAAGTGGTCGCGAATCATCCCGGCACGGCCGCGACTCAGCGCGACACGGAGAGGCTCGTCGAGGAACTTAACGGATCGCGCCCGGGAAGCGCCGAGGCCGTGGCGGCGGATGTCTCCTCCCCGGAGGCCGTCCAATCGATGATGCGGCGCATCCAGCAATCGCGGGGCGGCCTCGACATAGTGATCAACAACGCCGCGATCATCCGGGACCGCACGTTGTCAAAAATGTCGCTGGAGGACTGGAAATCCGTCATCGATGTCGATCTTTCCGGCGTGTTTTATTGTTGCAAATTTGGGATGGAGATCATGCGCGACGGCGGCGCGATCGTGAGTTTGGGCAGCATCGCGGCAATCCAAGGGTTTTACGGCCAGGCAAATTACGCGGCCGCCAAGGCCGGCGTGCAAGCCATGATGCGCGTGCTCAGCCGCGAAGGGGCAAAGCGCGGGATCCGTGCCAATGCGATCGCGCCCGGAGTCATCGACACCGCGATGGCCGCCACAATCCCGGACAAAGTGCGCGCCGAAATGCTGCAGAACATCCCGCTCGGGCGTTGGGGCACCAAGGCGGAAATCGCGCATGTGGCTCTCTTCCTCTGCTCCCCTCTGGCCTCGTACGTGACGGGACAGACGCTTGAAGTCAACGGAGGCTGGCGAGGATGAGAGCCAAAGCGCGAGTCGTCGCGGCGGAGGAGGCCATCGCCGCGATCCCAAGCGGCGCCACGGTCGCCGTGAGTGGATTCATCGGCGCGGGCCACCCCGAACAATTGACGTCCACGCTGGAGCGGCATTTTCTCCGAACCAGCTCTCCGCGCGATCTCACCCTGGTCTATGCGGCCGGGCAAGGGGACCGGGGCGAACGCGGCCTGAATCACCTCGCGCATTCGGGGCTCCTCAAGCGGGTCATCGGCGGCCATTGGAACCTGGCTCCCAAACTCGGCCAACTCGCGCTGGAAAACCTGATTGAGGCGTACAACCTCCCCCAAGGCGTCCTCTGCGCGCTGTTCCGTGAAATCGCCGCGAAACGCCCCGGCGTCATCACCAAGGTGGGTTTGCACACTTTCATCGACCCCCGCCAATGCGGCGGCCGCCTCAACGATCGCACCACCGAGCCCCTCGTGGGACGGATTCAACTGGATGGTGAAGAATGGCTTCGTTACAAGGCTTTTCCAATTCACGTGGCCCTCATCCGGGCCACCAGCGCCGATGGCCTGGGAAACCTCAGCATGGAACGGGAGGGATTGATCGGCGATGTCCTGCCCATCGCCCAGGCCGCGCGGAATCATGGCGGCATCGTCATCGCGCAAGTGGAAAGGCTCGTGAACCACGTTGCGGACCCGAAGTCAGTACGTGTGCCGGGCGCGCTGGTGGATTTCGTCGTCGTTTCCGACGGAGACCATCATGATCAAACATTCGGGGAACGGTTCAATGGCGCTTACGTGGGATCGGGAGACGGGTCGCCCTCCATCCCTCCCCTGCCCTTTTCGGAGCGCAAGATCATTGGACGGCGGGCGCTAATGGAAATCGCCTCTGGCGAAATGGTGAACCTTGGCATTGGGCTGCCGGAGACCGTGGCCGCCGTGGCGGCCGAGACAGATCGCCTGAATGACTTCACCCTGACGTTGGAGAGCGGCCCGATCGGCGGCATCCCTGCTTTCGGCCTTAGTTTTGGGTGCTCCCATTTTCCAGAGGCGGTTGTGGACCAGCCTGCGCAATTCGATTTCTACGATGGCGGCGGCGTCGATATAGCCATCCTCGGCGCCGCGCAAGTGGACGCGCAAGGCAGTGTCAACGTGAGCACGGTCGGAGGCCGCTTCGCCGGCGTGGGCGGGTTTGTGAACATCGCGCAGAGCGCTCGAAAACTGGTGTTTTGCTGCACCTTCAGAGCGGGCGGGCTGCGGGTCGGCCCCAAACCGGAAGGCCTGGAAATCATTCAAGAAGGGGCGCACGCCAAATTCGTGCGTCACCTGCCCCAGATTTGCTTCCATGGACCGTCGGCGTTGGCGCGAGGTCAGCAGGTTCTTTTTGTGACGGAACGTGCCGTGTTCACGCTCACAACCGGAGGTTTGTCCCTCCTCGAAGCAGCCCCGGGCGTCGACCTGCAACGCCACGTTCTGGATCAAATGGAGTTCGCGCCCGCGTCTCTCCATCCAGCCCCCATGCCCCGCGAATGTTTTCTTCAAAACCTCCCATGATCCACCCAATTCCCGTGTTCATCGCCGATGCTCGCCGCTCTCCCATCGGCCGCTTTCGAGGCGCCCTCAAATCGCTCGACGCGGCCGATGTGGCGTTGCAAGTGGCGCAAGCAATAATCCCAGAAGAGCTCAAACCACACGTGGATCAAGTCATATTGGGACAGGTGCTGGCTGCGGGCTCCGGGATGAATGTCGCCCGCCAACTCGGATTGCGCCTGGGTCTGCCGCAACGATCTCCCGGATTCACGCTGAACATGGCCTGCGCCTCGGGACTAAAAGCCGTGGCCCTCGCCGCGGAAGCCGTGGCTTCTGGGGAATCAAGCCTCGCGCTGGCCGGAGGGACGGAATCCATGAGCCGCGCCCCGCACTACGCCCGGGAAATGCGCGGCGGCCGCAAGCTCGGAGACAGCGTCCTCGTGGATTCAATCCATGCCGATGCCCTGACGGATCCGGTGCTCCAAGTGGCCATGGGCGAAACTGCGGAGCGGCTGGCGATCGATTACAATATCACCCGGGAAGAGCAGGACGCCTTCGCCCTCGCAAGCCAACAACGAGCCGCCGCCTCGCGCGAAGCCTTTCGAAGAGAGCTCGTGACGATGGAGACGCGTGAGGGCCGCTTGGTGAGCGATGAACATCCTCGGCCGGACACCACAATACAAACCCTCGCGACGCTCAAGCCCGCGTTTCGCGAAAACGGCACAGTCACTCCGGGCAATGCGTCCGGCATGAACGATGGCGCGGCGCTGCTGCTGGTGGGCTCGGAGCGCGCCATTCGTGACCACAGTTTGAAGCCGCGCGCCCGCATCGTCGCGAGCGCCGCCGTGGGGTGCGATCCATCGGCAATGGGGCTCGGGCCGATCCATGCGATCGAAAGCCTGTGCGCGAGGACCGGGTGGGAACTCGACAAAGTCGGCGCCATTGAAATCAACGAGGCCTTCGCGGTTCAGACCCTCGCGTGCGCCCGGGGGCTTCGACTCGACAGGGAAAAGCTGAACAGGCGCGGCGGCGCGATCGCCCTGGGGCATCCTTTGGGGTGCAGCGGCGCGAGAGTGTTGGTGACACTCCTCCACATTCTGGAAGACCACGATCTGAATCGCGGCATCGCCTCGCTCTGTGTTGGTGGAGGCATGGGCATCGCGATGGCGATTGAAAGAGACATTTGACTGGCGAAGCAGAGATTCCAGAAACAGGTGATGTCATGCCAACGCTCCATCACGGCCGTGCGAGCGTGCTGCGCCTGAACCTTCATCTTTTCCATTTGACGGACGTTCCGTTGGTAATTTTTTTCCACCTGAGCCTGCTTGAACCTTGAACCTCAAATCTTCAAACGGCAGCTGAACATCGTGCAGATTTGCTAAAGCCTGGATGAGAAAGGGGTGACGAAGAGCGAGGCATATCCCTTGTAAATCTGGGTGAGCGATTCGGAAAACTTTATCGGTAGGATCTTGCGAAGATTTGCCATGGGCCACTGCCGTTTTAAGGTTAATGCTGGTAATTTCGCGAACTTGCCGCGGCGAAGTCCAGAAAGTCAATGCCGAGGATTTCAAATTCCATTGCGGCAATTGAAGAATAAATCTTCTTGGAAAATTGGGAACAGTCCACCCTGGAAGATTGCGCTTTCTGACATCCCGCGTGGGGTTGTCACTTGCCCAAAACCAGCAATGGTGCAACCTAACAAAAACTCATGCCTCCCATCCCGAAGTCAAAGAGCGACCGCCATTGTCCCGCCCTGAATGAGTTCATCTCCACACAACGGTGCGGCTCTGAACGAGGAACCAAAATTGCTTGTCCGTCGAGCTGCCCCCATTTCCCCTACGCGATCCCCAACTACGACAGGGGTCTCGTTCTGACTCAGAAGATTGGACATAAAATTCTGCATTTCATCAAAACCGAAGTCAGCAAGGAGGAGATGCAGTTGCTGACGCAAGAGGCCCATCTCAACGGAAGGAATGCTCCATCGGATCCTGAAGAGTTCTTCCAGCATCTGATCCACTTTGGGTTGGCCTTTTTTCGAGATGCGTCAGGTCGAACGTTGACCGACCGATGGCGCGAGAAGAGCTTCATCGGTCTGTCCAATGACGAGCAGGTGGCGGTGGCTGGATACGGGAGGAGTTACGTCTCGTTGTTGGAGGTTCAGGACATCGCGCCCGACGGCAAACTGTGGATGAAAGATATATTCCGTGCAGGAGAGGATCGGCTTCTCGTGATTGACCGGACGACAGCCTCGTCGGTCAGCAGGTTCTCGCTGCTGTTGTCGTGGTTTTTGCCGCTTCCACATTACACCCGGATCTCTGGAGTGACCGTAGTCCGAGTGGACAGGGAGACGGTTGAGACCTGGAAGGCCGAGCTGGCGCGCTCTTGGAAATCGGCGCGATTGAAGCGCCGTGGGCTGACGCGGGAGGAGCACCTGGCCAGCACGCTTCATTTGCAAATTCAGCGAATCACGGACATTGGGAAGGAACGTCAAATGTCAATGATCAGGGGTCTTGATTTTTGCCGGGCGATTGCCCAGTTCAAGATGAATGCACCCTACGGCGAAATCGCGGCTGCTTTGGCAAGCAAACCGGAAATGCAACCCACGGAGCCGAAAGCTGGGGATGGATTTGACAAGCCTTTGCTGGAGTTCGCCTGGGTGCGACGCGGTGAATCCAAGGCGCTGGAAAAGGAGATGATCGCCCAGTTTCAACACTCGGACTCCGATGAATCCGTGGGGGGTCTAGCCACCTTGAGGGTTTATGCTGATCGCATGGTTTTGGAAACATTCAGTCGACAGAAATATGATTTTGCGCGGGGCCTTTTAGAACAGTGGTTTGGAACCAAACTGAGTTTTCAATCCGAGTCCATTGAAGATGTAGCCAAGATGATGGCGAAAAAAGGTATCGAGGAGAGTCGGACGCCTGGCGCTGCAACTACAGTTTCGCCCTATGCGATTCTTGCCAGTGGCAGCAAGACTCCCGATGCAAGGCAGGTGCCCCAATCCACTCCAATACCTCCAGAACTTGCGAGAGGGGCGATCCAAGCATTTTATGACGACCGCTACAGGAGGAAGTTTGCGGACGAACCCGTGCCAATGCTGGACAATGCAACACCGCGCGAGGCATCTCGGCGGAAGGATCTGCGCCCACGTTTAATCGAATTAATGAAGATCCACATCCAAGGGATCGAAGAAACCAACCAAAGAGAAGGAACACAACTCAGCCTGGATTGGTTGTTGGACGAATTGGGGGTCCCTGAGTTGCGGTCGCGCGGCTGAAGTTTCATCCCCAGTGTTCATCACAATACCAGGGGGACTTCTGCTAAGGGTCCGTGCAAAAATAACTTCGGATTTTGGCGGGAGCGCTGCCAGGCAAGATGCAAGACGCGAGGAACCCTCCTCCGCCAAGGCTTCGGAGGACAGGGGCGCACCCGCCCGCCGAAGCCTCGGCGAAGGCGGGTCCCCCAAGGTGGGGCTGTAACTGACGAGCAACGCGGCAGATGGCCTGGCACCGCCCCGCCCCGGAGGGCTGGGGCCTCATGACATTGTGGCTTTGTTACTCATTCGTCACAGACCGGGAGG
>SXGS01059152.1_pt1 | contig 27210 bp, 20 predicted proteins | sample 3174681 | NCBI WGS metagenome assembly SXGS01 (sample SAMN11356861, study PRJNA531348) | freshwater metagenome | isolation source: freshwater sample F1-80 | place: China: Fuxian Lake, Yuxi | collected 2017-12-25 | reverse complement strand
GTCGTCTTGCTGCCCGGAGCTGCGCTCATATCAAGAATCACTTCGCCGGGCTTTGGATCGAGAAGCGCAGCCGGCAACATGCTTGCGGCCTCCTGCATGTAGAAGCAACCGAAAAGATGGAGTAAGTCCTTCCCGAGAGCTTGATCGCGATCTGCACGATCGATGTAGAAACCCTCACTGCACCAAGGCACAGATTCGAGCGTCCAGTTCTTCCCCTTCGCCCACGCCTTCACTTCTTCAACCGTACACTTGAGCGTGTTCACTCTGATCGACTTTCGCAGGGGCTTGGCACTGCTGTCGTTCAATGCGACGAGATCGGTAAACGATGCGTAACGAGAGAAAGCAGAAAACATAGACTGGAAAAAGAAAGCACTGCAATGGTAGCGCATCAGCTGAAATTATCTTCAGCGCTTATATGCATCCGGATGCCATTCCATTGCTCCGATGCGGTATTCACAAAAGAAGGCGGTAGGTATACAATCTTTACAAGAAAGCGTTTATTTGTTGTTAAATAACTTTAACGTATGAAGAACAGTCCAAGCATTATCCCAAGTACGTACGATATCAGCTACGCTTTCTATGACCTCAGCGTCAAAGCAGGAGAAGCTCTTGGGGAACGGAATCCTGAAAGCCTCATTATCGGAACCCACCCCCACATTCCGCTCGTCGGGGAAGGCTATCTTGCGAGGTCGAAGTTTCCTCACGCTGCACGAACAAGAATCGTAGATTTTCCGAGCACCGTGCTTGAAAAACTTGAGCTTCTTCTCGCCGAGAACAGAAGTCGGTACGCCTGCGTGATTGCCGCTTTCGAAGCTCACCATTTTCACGGCGATGCACTGAAGCAGTTGGTAGAAATGCTCTCCGAACTCAGTCACGGAGTCGTTCTCGTGAGTGACTATGCCTACCAAGGCTGCGCATTGGATGATTTGCGAGACATCTCGAAATCGAAGAACGAACAAACACAGCAGAGGATCTACGGCGGCTACGAATCTTGGGTCAAAGATCATGCCGTTTTCTCGAATGAAGGTTTTGCCGATACGATGTCGCAAGCCGATTGGGCATCGCTTCAGAACTTCAGCTTTCCGAACCGAAGAGTGGGAATGATCGCATCGCCGACATTGGGGGAGCGTGATCTCGAAAGCATTTGGAGCCAGGTAATAGACATTCGAAGTGCAGTAGGAGAAACATTGCAATCGGGAAATCCTTGAACGTGTGAAAGAGGAGAGGCTCTTGACGCTAGGTAAAATCAGTGAAGAATAGGCCGAATGTTGAGCATCGGATTCATCCCCGGCATCCAGCACCACTCGACCGATATTCATGGTCTAAGAGACGCATGTAGTCATTTTGCCGCCATCGAACATCTTGGAAGGCCACCATTTATCGAAGGCGAAGATACGTTCAAGACATGGGATGCAAAAGTCGATGCACACTACGCAGAGATCTCAGGGCACTGTGATCTGATGATCGGGCATTCCAGAGGCTGCCTCATTGCCCTTAGACTCCTCGAGAACAAAAAAATCCCGGGACTCGTTCTTCTGAATCCTCCGGCAAAGCGATCCAGGCCAACCGAGAACAATGCGGAGACGATGCTCGGCACGCATGCGGAAGCCTTGCTTTTACCTCTGATCAGCACACTGACGCCGATGCAGCGGCGATCGATGCTCCTGCGCCACGCCATGACATCGCGTGGAGACTACCCTCGCATGCTTGTCGAACTGAAGCTGCACTCTAAAGAGTGTGACATCAGCGAAACGATCGAAGCAATAAGCGAACGGACAAGTATGCTGATCATCGATTCGCTGCACGATCATTGGTACGTACCGATCGAGCCGAAGCCAAATAGAAAGATTATCACGTCAGGCGATGGCCTGGATCCTCGTGGACACTATGATTTTGTCGGACATCCCGAAGAAATTGCGGAACATATCCGAGCCTACTGCGAGAAACTGAGGCTCCTGAGTTAGATATCGATACGTTGTTTGAAAAACTTTTTCCAGCGTTTCCTGCACTCTATGTACACTCTGTACAGTCTTGAGTCATGGATTCGCTGATAGAGCGCATCATGCGTCGGAATATCCCGATCATGAAGACCGGAACCAAGCTCGTCCGCACACGCTAGGTTAATCAACTCATCCACGCGCTCGAGTAACTCCTCGTCATACGGCTCCGGTAATAGAAATTCGTCATCGGTATCAAGCCGATGCTCGATGGCCCACAACACGAATTCAAGTGTTCGAGTGCGAAGCCACTGAATGTGCTCATCTTTGCAAAGCCTCTGTTGCAAGCCGAATTCAATGCGTCCGATGGCGCGAGCAAAACCCACTCTGTCGCCCTCGAACAGCTGATCCAGCCTTGCCTCTCGTATCGGCTCGAATGGAGCCTCTTCTTTGAAAACCTGCCAAACTTGTTCAAGAACTTCATGGGCCATAAGTCTGCCATTATACAACAAAACTAATCAATTTGCCCGGCACATAAATCTCCTTCTTTATTCCCGGTTCGATATACTTCTTGACGTTCTCATTCGCCTTCGCAAGCCTCAGTATTTCGTCCTTCGCCAAATCTTTCGGCACGACAATATCACCGCGGACTTTGCCGTTGATCTGAATCACGACCGTCATCGTCGCTTCGACGATGAGTGTGGGATCAAATTTCGGCCACGACTGCTCGATCGAGAAACCTTGCTTGCCCCCCGTAGCTTTAGCGGAGGTGGGGCCTCCAAGGACTGACCAAAGCTCTTCACTGAGGTGAGGAGCAAGAGGACCAAGAAGCAACGAAACCGCCTTGCCGAGATCAAGGGACAGGGACTCCTGCTTCTCGATCAGATTCAGGAACTCCATCAACGCACTGATCGCCGTATTGAAGTGCATCGCTTCGATGTCCTCGCTTACTTTCTTAATCGTCCGGTGGAGTGCTGCCGTCACCGACGGGCTGTCTGCTTTCGTCTTCAGGGAACACCTCTCGGAGATCACCCGATGAATGCGCTTCACGAATCTCACGATGCCGTTGATTCCAAGATCGCTCCAATCCCCTCCCGCCTCAAACGGGCCCATAAACATCAGATACATGCGGAACACGTCACTGCCGTGCTGCGTGACGAACGCATCCGGACTCACGACATTGCCTTTGCTCTTGCTCATTTTCGCACCGTTATTCGTAATAAGTCCCTGATGCACGAGTCTCTGAAACGGCTCACTGTGCGAAACGTATCCGAAATCTTTGAGAGCCATCATGACAAAGCGTGCGTAAATCAAATGCATGCACGCATGCTCAGGACCCCCTATGTACATCGAAACCGGCATCCATTTCTTCTCGATTGCGGGATCGACGACCCCCATCCCTAACCCTTCCCCCGAGGGAGGAAGGGAACCCGCCATTAGATATCTCAAGTAATAAAAACTCGAACAGACGAACGTGTCCATCGTGTCATATTCCGGAGTCCATCCCTTGCCGAAAATTTTCTCGGTACGCGACTTGAACTCCTTCGAATGTTTGAGTGGCGACTCCCCTGTCGGCTTGAATTCAACATCGGTCGGCAGAAGCCACGGGAGATGTTCTTCGGGTACCGGATGCGGTTTCCCTGCGGGATCGTAGACGATCGGAATCGGGGCACCCCAGTAGCGCTGTCTGGAGACGAGCCAATCGCGAAGACGGTACTGCACCGTAGGTTTCCCAAGTCCGATACCAGTCATGTGCTTGATGATGTCTTCCCGCACCTCTCCCCAGCGCCTGCCCTTGAATTGATCCGGCTTCATCATGATGCCATCCGTCGCCTTCGCGTAGCAGTATTCGAGATTCCTCACCTTCTCTGCTTCTTTTTGATCCTCCGGAAACATGACAGGGCGCAGCGGAATGTCGTACTTCTTTGCAAACGCAAAGTCACGCTCGTCATGCGCGCTGCAGTGCACGATGCCCGTTCCGTACTCCATGACCACGAACGATGCGACCCAGATCGGAAGATCGCCTGTCCCGAAAGGATTCTCGACATACCTCCCAGTAAAAATCCCTTCGACATGCTCCTCGAAATTGTACTTCTCCGTTGCCTTCAATTTCTTCATGCGCTCGACGAAAGCCATCACTTCCTTTTCCCTCGGTGTTCCCTTCACCATCTTCTCGACAAGAGGATGCTCGGGGGCGATGACACTGAACGTCTGTGCCATGAAGGTTTGCGGCACCGAGTCGAAGACCTCGAACTCGTCACCGAGATCCTTGATCCTCGAAGGAATATTTACTCCTTCATTCCTACCGATCCAGTTTCTCTGCATGACCTTCGTCTTCTCGGGCCAATCCAGCTTCTCGAGTCCATCCAGCAGCGCCTGCGAGTACTTCTTGATATTCCAGAACCACTGCTCAAGAGACTTCTGGATGATCTCCGTTCCACAACGCTCGCACTTCCCTTCCTGCGCCTGCTCGTTTGCAAGCACCGTCTGACAACTCGGGCAGAAGTTCACATTCCCCTTCTTCTTGTACGCAAGCTTGTTCTTGAACATTTCAAGAAAGAGCCACTGGGTGAAACGGTAGTACGAAGGGTCGGTCGTATTGACCATCTTGTCCCAGTCGTACATGCAACCGATCTTCTTAAGCTGCGCGATCATCGTTTCGACGTTCTTTGCAGTCGACTGTGCCGGATGCACGCCCGTTTTAATCGCATAGTTCTCTGCAGGAAGCCCGAAGGCATCGAATCCCATCGGTGAAAAGATGTCATAGCCCTGCATCTTCTTGAATCTGGCGATAGAGTCAGCAGGGGCATAGTTGTACCAATGCCCGATATGCAGCTTGTCTCCGCTCGGATACGGAAACATCACGAGCGAGTAATAGGGGTTTTTGGCTTTCTGCAGATCCGTTTTAAAAACTCCTGCTTCCTCCCACTTCTTCTGCCACTTGGCTTCGACCTCCGATGGACTGTAATCGCTCGGCATACGCAAATACTACTGATTCTCATGTTTTCCCACAAACATACGAAGAACGTGAATATCCGAGAATGAATCGCGCTTCAGACACCCCTGTTTTCATCAGTCCTGAAGCCATATCGGAAGCATGTGCCTACTTCGAATACCGAAAGATCTTGCGTAAGCCCATAGTTTTGAGAATACTGCGTCACTTTTATTTTCCAACTACCACTCTATGAACGCTGAAAATACTCCCAGGGTCGAAGCAGTTCTCAAGGCAAAGGAAATTGCAATTCGCGCCGATGCAATAGCTGCCGATCGTGGTCGACAGTTCACTCTCGAGGATACTTTGGGGCACTTTGCCACTGAAATTCAAAGCCTTGCCGGTCACTTTCCGGAGAATCGCTGGCTTGGGGAAAAAGCTCAGCGCCTTCCACAAGCAATCCATTCAGGAAATATTTCGTGGGCAATTTTCGATGAATTGAAGCTGGGCTGTGAGGAAATCGTAAGCCGGTTTCGACATGTCATTCAAAGCAATCCTGATGAAGCAACGGCAAGGGAGATTCAAGCAGCATAACTATTGTATTTCTGCTACACTGGCGGTTCCTCATGTCCAAACTGCCGACCGTTGCCATCATTGGGCGTCCGAATACCGGAAAATCCACGCTGTTCAACAGAATCGTAGGGTCGAGACGTGCCATCGAAAGCGAAGTGGCAGGAACCACTCGCGACCTCATCAGCCATAGAATCGACGAAGCGGAAGTACCGTACATTCTTCTCGATACGGGTGGCATCGGATCGACTGCAGATAAAGACTTCGAGTCCGATGTGAAAGGTCAGTCGCTTCTGGCTCTCGAGCACGCAGATCTGATCCTCTTCACCGTGAATTCACGCGAAGTGATCACATTGGATGACCAGAAGGTCGTGGAGATGCTTCGCAAGCGCAAGAGAAAACACGTGCCTGTCATCGTTGTTCTCACCAAAGTCGACGATCCGGGAATCGCCGCATCGGTGATCTCCGACTTTCAGGAGATGAACGTGGGAGAAGAAATACTCACCGTCAGTGCGCCGCATCGAATCGGAATCGACACCATGAGCAAGGCCATCTCGCTTCATCTCAAGAAACTGGGTTTTCTTCCGGTCACCGTCGCGATGGACCCCGATCTCAAGACCGCACCCAGAATCGCCATCATCGGTCGACCCAACGTCGGCAAGAGCTCCATCGTCAATGCGATGATGTCGGAAACGCAACGCGAAGAATTGCCTCTGCTCGTTTCTCCGGTCGCCGGCACGACGAGAGACAGCACGGACACCGAAGTGAAATTCTCGGGCCGCACCTACGTTCTCGTGGATACGGCGGGGCTGAAACGCAGACCGCAGGATCTGGAAGACATCGAACGATTCTCGCTGATGCGCACCATCCAGGCCATCGAGCAATGCGACATCGTCGTCCTTGTTCTCGACGCTCTCGTGCAGGTAAGTCAGCAGGACAAGCGCATCGCATCGATGGCGGTGGAGAGTGGCAAAGGACTCATCATTCTTGCAAATAAGATCGATGGCATCAAAGGAGATGCAAGAAAACAGAGACTCCACGAGATCCTCGTTCTCCTCAGTTTCTGCAAATTTGCGCCGATCATCCCCTGCTCGGCTGTCAGCCGCGAGGGACTCCTGAAGCTCTTTGATGTCGTCGATTCCGTTCAGCGAAACAGAGGTCGAAGAATCACCACCAGGGATCTCCGTCGCTGGTTCGAGCAGGTGGTGCACGGGCAACCTCTCGGGGAGATCGGCAAGTGTAAACACATCACGCAGGCGGACGACCTTCCTCCGACATTCGTTCTGTTCGTCAAAGATGCAAAACGGGTTCGGGTAACGCAACTCCGATACCTTGAAAATCGTTTGCGGGAAACATTCGGCTTCTCAGGAGTTCCGATTCGCTGGGTCACGAAATCGACACCGAAGAAGGAGAGTAAGATGAAGGTGAAATAATGCCTTTTACATCATGCATACCAGCGAGACTCCACTTTTCGTACCGACATTCAAGCAGGCGGCAATCAGCGCGCTCTGCCTATTCGCCGTGACATTCATCGTGTATGGAGCCTCCCTTGGTGGCAGTTTCATAGCCCTCGATGACCCGTTTCTCATCTACAACAATCTCGCCATCCGTTCGATCACGCTTGAAACGCTGAAGCATATCTTCACGACGTACGACCCCGAGCTCTACATCCCCCTTACGTTCTTCAGTTTTCAGATCAACTACCTGATCGGCGGATTGTCGCCGTTTTCGTATCATCTTCTCAATCTCATCCTTCACACATTCAATGCGCTTTTCGTAACATGGCTTTTTATTCTTCTGACAAAAAACAAGTTTGCCTCGATGCTCGGAGGCCTGCTCTTTGCAATCCATCCGCTCAATACCGAAGTCGTACTGTGGGCAACGGCGAGAAAGGAGTCTCTCTCCGGATTCTTCTTCCTGATCTCGCTGCTCTCCTACGCGTACTACCGAGAAAGAGCTTTCAAGAAAACCTATGTACTGAGTCTCGTCTCCTTCCTCCTTGCGCTCTTATCGAAGGTGACGGTGTTTACGCTGCCGGCGATTCTGATACTTGTCGACTGGTTTCAGGGACGACGCGAATCGAGAAGATCCCTACTGCTGAAAGTGCCGTATGTCGTACTCTCGATTGTCTTCGTGCTGATCGGCATCATTCCGAAAACGAGCGTTCTTTCGTCGACGACATTTGCGGAGAAGATGCTGATGGCAGGCAAGAGCGTGCTCTTCTATGTCTGGAAATTCACCGTGCCGGTGAACCTGTCGATCCTGTATCCGAACAGGTATGCGATCAGTCTCCTTACCCCCGAGTTCTCACTATCGCTGCTTGCGATGGTCCTGATCCTGGCGGGCATTGTTTTTTCTCTCAAAAGAACGAAGATTTTTGCCTTCGGATTCGGATTTTTCTTCATCACCATCGGTCCGACGCTTCTGCATTTCAACAGAAATGCGAGCATTCAGTCTGCAGATGCAACAGGAATCCAATTTGCGTCAGACCACTACGCCTACATGCCCATGATCGGCCTGCTCTTCCTCACGGCCATCGCAGCGCTCAAGTTGTGGAAACTGGAAATCCGTACCCGCACTGCAATACGCGTCCGTGTCACCACTTCAGTGATCGGTGCTTCGCTTGTCTTAGGATTCAGCATGCTTGCGCTGCAACAGTCATCCTTCTGGATGAACAGTGAAACACTGTTCACTCGCACGCTCTCGATCTATCCGTACTCGACGGCTGCACGCGTGAATCTTTCGGTGATCTACAGGCAAACAGGGCGGTTCAAAGAGGAGCGAAAAGTGCTGGAAGAAGGAATGACATTCGGGCCGAATTCCAAATTGGAGACGGGCCTCGCTGCGATCGACGTGAGAGCCGGGAATTTCTCCTCCGCTCAGGACCGTTACAGTAGAGCACTGATGATCGATCCCATGAACTCGGATGCTCACTTCGGCATCGGAGCGATGCTTGGCAAACAGGGAAAGATCGCTGAGGCTATCGAAGCCTACGACAGAGCCATCGCATTGGATCCGAAGTACGTCGCCGCCTACAACAACCGCGGATCTCTCCTGCTTGAGGAAGGCAAGGAAGCTGCCGCTGAAAAAGATTTCAGGACTGCAGTCATGATCAATCCGTCATTCAATGAAGGCTTCTTCAACCTCGGAGCACTGTATGCCAGACAAGGAAAATTCGTGGAAGCGACAGAGTCCTTCGAGCAAGCTCTGATCATTGAACCGAATTCGGTCGAGACCCGACTCGAACTGGTACTGGCCTACCTTGAACTTGGAAAAAACTCTCTTGCCCTTGAACAGATCAAGACAATTTTGACGATCGACCCGAAAAACGAAAAGGCGAAAGCAATCCTCAAACAGATGATCAAACTCGGGATCGTTGGATAGAACAAATCTATCCTCGACCTTCGTGTGTATCCTTCACTCTGCCGTCTTCATGAATAGGCAAAGGGTACTGTTCGATGATGCGCTCGAGCTTCATGATCAGCTTCTTTGGATCATCGTCGAATACCATATTGGGCGGCACTTTTCTCTTACATAACCCTTCGATAACGAAGGGAATCGAGTTGCTGATACCGCCGGAATTCGTCACGACTCCGACCGGTCTTCCTTCCTCATACGCAATGGTGAGTTCATTGAGTGTGCCAATGCCTCCTCCGACAATGACGATGGCATCGCTGCTCCTGATATTGATGATATCGCGCTCCATGAAGCCCATGCCGGTAAAAATGATGATGTCATGACCACCCGGAGAGAGATACTCGTTGATATGCTCGTATTCGGAGAATGCAGGGGAAATACCAAGCGTCATTCCGCCGGCAGCCTTTGCCGCAAGCAGAGAATCATGCGGTAGACCTGGGCATGCCCCGTTGATAAGAATATGCCCTCGCTTCGCTATCTCGGTTCCAAGTTGCTTCGCTTTCTTGCGTGCGATCGGATCCTCGATCTGCTGACCGCTGGCGGAACCCATGACGCCGATCTTCAGTTTGCGTTTCTGTCTCATAAGCTATGAACGGGAATATACTCGCGCAATGCATGCGGAAGAACGACGAGATCTTTTGCCTCCTTGGTTCTCTTCAATAGGATTTCGGCATTCAGAGATCGGATGCGCGAAACATCCTCGGCAAACGCACGCAGGTTCGCCTCGGATGGTGGCACAAAGGCACAGGCAATGTAGAGCGCAATGGAGCCGAAAACAAAGAGTGCACGCATCAGAATAGTATAGCAGATTCTGATGAAATTCGCTACATCCCTATCCTGCGGATGATCTCCCGACTGACAAATTCCTTATCCCTTCCGTACTTGAGTCTTGAAAGCTGTTTGAAAGCCTCGACAGCCTTCGTATCTTTGACATACGAGGTATCGAGCCAAGGTTTCGGAACTTCGATGGAAAACGGAGTGGATGGCTGGCTGTCGATGCTGAGCTTCATGCACGCCTTGAATGCATCTAAGTTTACGAGATCCGACTGCGAGAACGACGGTGCCATTTCCTTGGCGCAAAACTCTGCATCCTGCGGGCCGATTTTATAGAACATCATCGTTCCGACGTTTCCGAAGACCGCTCCCTTCAGTTTGACCGATCCTGAAAGCTTGCTGTCTTTCTCGAGCTGATCGAGATACTGATGGGCGATCACGAGACCGAGTCGGTACTTTCTTGCTTCGGAGAGAATGGATTCGATCGAGTCTGTCACGTAGTTCTGGAATTCGTCGATATACAGGAAGAAGTCTTTGCGGACTGCACTCGCCTCGCGCTGACGACGCATAGCGGCCACCTGAATTTTGTTCACGATGATCATACCGAGCAGCTTGCTGTTCACGTCTCCGATCAAACCCTTCGAAAGATTCATGAGCAAAATTTTCCCGCCATCCATGACGTCGCTGAAATCGAAAGAGCTCTTCACCTGACCCACGATGTTTCGAATGAGAGTATTCGTCGTAAACTGTCCGAACTTGGCGGCGAAATACGGAATCATTTCCTGTTTCTCGCGTTGTCCGGTCTGTGCCATTTGCTTTTCCCAGAAAGATTTGACGATGGGATTCTTCAATCTGGCGATCTTGATCTTCGCCCACTCGTCATCGGTGAAGAGACGCACAAGATCGGTGATGGCACCACCCTCCTCTTCGTCGGCCATAAGGGTGAGACAACCGTTTCGGAAGTAGTCCTGAATGCGAGGACCGAAGATCTCCTCTCCGAACATCTTCACCATCATGTTCATCGCGTCGAGAGCGATGAGATCGCGCTCCTCATCCGTCTTCCCCTCAAGCATATTGAGTCCCATCGGACGCTCGGTATCGGCAGGATTGAAGTAAATGACGTCATCCGCCCTTTCTCGTGGAATGTACGGGAAGAGATCCTCCACGAGGGAACCGTGAGGATCGATGACGCAGATGCCCTTCTTGTTGTGAAAATCCTGACGCGCCATGATCTGAATGACGGACGATTTACCGGTTCCCGTCTGACCGATGACGTAGAAGTGACGGAAGCGATCGTCGTTCTTCAGAAAGATCTTTTTCTTGTCACCGCGAATGGTGTTGTAACCGAGAAAAAGACCGTCCTCGGGAACATTCTGAGGAGCAGGTGCCATCTTGAAATTCTGCCATTTGATATTCTGGACTTTATTATACTTGATGTTCGGAAAGTGAAAGAAGCTCGAAAGTTCCGCAGTTCCGAGGAGAAACTTGTTCCATGTCAGCATCTGGAAAATCGTGTGTCTTGGCGTACGACGGATGAAGTCGTAAATCAAGCGACTGTTGGAATGATGACGTGTGGCATGCAAACTGTTGCCACGGACCTCGCTGAATTGGGAAAAGCTGCTCCTGATGCTCGTGAGATTCAATCTCGCCCTCTCTTCGGTGTCGGAAGAGCTGACGATGCGAATCGTCGCCAGAAAACCGGGGGAACCTGCTTTCTCGTCGATTGCCTTGCTAAGCTCTTCAACCTGCTGGGAAACACGTTCCGATCCCTGAGACTTCATCGGATCTTTGTCGTCGCTCGTGAACATATTCACGAATGCCGCAATGAGCGAAAGCGGATTCCACCATTTGAAACTCTCCCCCGACTTCTTCGGATTGATGATCCTCTGAGCCTCTTTCTGGAGCAGCTTCTGCCAACCGGACCTCTCGGGACGCAAAACGATCTGCACCGCTGCGCCTTCGTCCTTATTCAGCTTGCTGAAGGCATTCACGATCGTATTGAACGGATCGCTCTTCAGTTGCGTGTACGTCTTGAACGGGTACATGAAACTCTTGGTGGGAACCAAGGCCGTTGAAACGGTCACCGAATGTTTGGTGAAAATATTGTAATCCTCTACGGCATCAATCACTGCGTCCGGATAGAACGAGGTCAACTGTTTCTCGATGAGCGGAATGATGGACCTCGGAGCAACGACAAACGTGAGAATCTCACCCGCAAGGGCGGCATATTCAAATGAGAAAAAATGCGATCCCGTCCAATAACGCTTGAATGTGGAAACTTTCAAGCTCGAAAGTGTCTGGCAAAGATGATCCATCACACCGAGAACATCCTTGAAGCTCTTCCCCGTGGAGAACTGCTCAGCTTCCTGTTCCTTGTCCTCCTTGCTCTCTTTCTTCGGCATCAACACTTGAAGGAATACGAGTTCCCTCTCGCGTTTCCAGTCTGCAAGCAAGCGCATCCACGCAAGCAATCCCATGACGGACCCGGCAAGGAGTAAGAGCACGAGGACGGTAGTGAGTAATGTTTGCATGTGTGTGTTCTATAGTAACTCCTGACGGGGAAAATCGAGAAATAGACTTTCCTTTTATTATAGCACAAAACCAGTGTTTTTCACAGTTCAAAGAAGCTCTTTTTACCGAATGTATTTCGCCTTATTTCCATTATGTTCATCATTTGTTTGAGCATAATGAATGATACCTTTTGAATCATGAAGGTAATACCAATACTTTGAATCTTTTGGCCTGAGTGCGGCCAAAAACGACGATTCACCTCCGTTGCAAATGGGACTTGGCGGCAGACCCTGCCTGCGTCTCGTATTGTACGGAGAATCCGTTTCGACATCCGCTTTCGTAAGAGACTCCGTTCGCTTGCCGAGAACATACCTCGTCGTCGCATCGACACCGAGAACGACACGATTCTGAAGTCGTTTCCAAAGAATGCCGGCGATGAAAGCGCGTTCCTCTGCGTGCCTCGACTCCGCTTCGACGAGCGAGGCCATCGTGACGAACCCCCCGAATGTCATGCCCTCCCTCTTCGCTTCGGAAGCATACGGAGTGACGATGCGCTTTCGGAAATTCCCGAGCATGCGCTCAAGAAAAAACTTCGGGACGTAGTCTGAGGGAGACATGGAATAGGTATCCGGGAAAAGATAACCCTCGAGACGGGATCCAACTCTGAGCCCTGTCTCCCCTCCCCCCTTGGGGGAGGGGTTGAGGATGGGGGTCGGCAAGAATTCAAAAGTGGAAAAATCGCAGTGGAAAGCGCAATCCACGATATCTCCTTCCTTGCCCAGACCCTTCGATGCAAGCAAACGATCGATATCCGCAACCGTAAAACCTTCCGGGATCGTCACCGAAAATTCCTGAGACTTTCCGCTGACAAGCATCTCGATAATGCCTCTCGTCGACATCGAAGGGCTGAGTGAGAAAACCCCAGCCTGGAGCGATGCTGCGTTTCCCGTGATGCGTGCATAGATCGTGAAAGCAAGCGGGGAACGAATGAGAGCTGCATCCGAAAGTTCGCTCGCGATAGCCGAAAGGGATGAGCCCTGCTCGATATTCACAGGAACATTCTTGCTGCTGCTTGCATCGACTGGTGACAGTGCATGGTAAAACCACAGCGAAGATACGATGCCAAATACGACTGCAAACATGAGGATTTTTTTCACAGAATCATTGTACATTTTCAATTTTCAATTTTCAATTTTCCTGAGCCAACATTAGCTGCATCAGCCCTTGATCCCCAATCCCATTTCGCCCATCACGCCCTGCATGCGCTCTGCGGAAACGATCTGCGCTTTCTTCATTGCACGATTCAACGCATCGACAGTGAGCGCGGGGATTTTTTCACGTGGAATCTCGGGGGCGATTTCGATGGAAATGATTTCCATATTCGCAGACACCGTCACCTTCACTCCGGAAGCTTCCGCTTCCACATGAATGTACTTCAGTTCACCCTGCACTTTTTTTGCCTGCTTCTGAAATTTGAACGAGTTTCGAAGTTCGGAAAAGGAGACCATAGGCGAAGTGTAAAGTTGAAAGTGAAAAGTGGAAAGTTGAAATGGTAGCTGATCTCTAAAACAAGTTTTTAGAGACGCAATATTTTGCGTCTCTACGACCGCAACGCATACTTCCCCCTCTTCACCTCAATCAACTCATCTTTCTCCAATTTCTCTAGCAATCCCAGAAGCCACTCTCGATGGTCTCCGAAAGGCCAATCCAATGTAATGCGCGAACCGATCTGATCGAGTGTCAGTCCCCTCTTTTCAGCCCGAAGCGCATCGACGATTCTGCCTCGAAAGATTCGATTCGGAATGAATTTCCCTGCCACCTCACGACCGGGTTCGCGCTTTTTTAGAGCGCCCTGTACCGACGCCTTCGAGCGATCTGCTACTGGGGTCTTTCCATACGCCTTGAATATCGGCCTCATCTTCACAGGCATCAAATGCCACTTCGGATTATTTTTCGTGCAGACGAGCGAACCGAAATCCATGAGTGCTGCATAAAAATCTTTCGCCTCCCAATCGCTTCGCATGGCCTCGGCCATGACATCCTCAAGGAGCTTCAGGAGCTTTCCGTCGTCTGTCTTCCAAGTTCCGTCGCTACTTTCAAGCCCGATGAAACAGCGATGAAGTATTCGACGAATGTTTGTGTCGATGCAGGCTGTCGGAATATTGAATGCAAAATTGCGAATCGCTCCTGCCGTGTAATGGCCAATACCGGAAATCGACTGTAACTGTTCCGAGTTGTGCGGGAATGTACCCCTGAATTTCATCATCACTGTTTTTGCTGCATCTCGAAGTCTCAGTGCTCTTGAGTTATAGCCAAGCCCTTTCCATGCAATCAAAACTTGGCGATTCGATGCCTTTGCAAGATCTGATATTCGAGGAAAAGTCTGTATAAAATATTTGTACAATATGATCACTCGCTGCACCTGAGTCTGCTGGAGCATGATCTCGGAAACAAGCACAAGGTAGGCACGATGATTCCCGTCCTTCACCTTCAGATCGCGCCACGGAAGTGTGCGCCTGTGGATGGAAAACCACTGCTTGAGCTCGTTGCAGAAGATATGAATGCGCTCACTCCGATGCATAGCGAGACAATACTGCGAGACTGATTTTCTGGACAGAGAACAGAAAGATGCAAATAATCCGAGTATGGAAAGGAAGCCAAATGATGAGAACTCCACGAGCGCCCGCAATGCGTTCTGCGTGCAGTGGATGCGACAGCGCCTCGGAGAGTGGGAGCACAGCTTCATGAATGAGGAATCGTACAAATCCTGGCTGCTGGGACTGATCAGGGAAAACGGCTACACGCTCAAAGAGCTCAATTTGCTGCGAGAAAGCATGGTGTTTGTACGCACTGTGGGAAGCATTGCCTCACTCATCATCGGTGCAAGGCAGAGGCTACGGGGTATCCTGCGACATTTCGGAATGAGTGATATGGATCGAAGCCCCAACATCGACGAGCTCGTGCAAAGTGAAGTCCACCGACATGAGTGTCTCATCGTCAAAATTCTTGCTGAAGCAATCGCAAGCGGCCGACATGCATGCCCGCCGAAGCGACGCTAACCCTTCGTAATCCCGATCCTGTCCTCAATTTCCTGATCGACCCATTCGACTCATCCTCACTCCGTTCGGATTCGCTCAGGGTCTATCGGGGATAAATATTATCCTTTTGTTATTCCTATTCTATCCTCGATCTCCTGATCGACAAACGATTTCTTGCGTCCGTATTTCATGCGGCTGTATTCCTTGATGAGCGCACCGAGCTTCTCGTTCCTGTTGGATTCATCGTAGATCGTCTCCATGCTGAAGGGTCTCGAGGTCGTATTGTTGATGTTCAGTTTCACGTAACACTGGAAGTTCGGAATGCCGATGACGTCTTGTTCACTGAGCACCGGCGCAAATTCTTTCGCCATGTACTCCGCATCCTCCGCACCGATCTTGAAGCTCAAGATACTGCCGACGTTTCCGAAAACGGCATCGCGCATCTTCGTGCTGGACTGACCGTACGCTTCTGTCTTGCCGACGAGCTGCCCGATGTACTGATGCGCCATGATGAGACCAAGCTCATACTTGCGTGCCTCGCTGAGAATCGTCGCGAACGCATCGGTGATGAAGTTCTGGAATTCATCGACGTAGAGGTAGAAGCGCTTTCGCTCGGCCTGTGGAATGTCAGCCCTTGAAAGAGCTGCCATGTTGACCTTATTCACGAAGATCAGACCGAGAAGCTGCGCATTCACATCGCCGATCTTGCCTTTGCTCAAGTTCACCAAGAGAACTTTTCCTTCATCCATAATTTGACGTACGTTGAATGCCGATTTTGGCTGACCGATAATATTCCTCATCGTACTGTTGGTGATGAATGGACCAAACTTTGCGGAGAAATACGGAATCATTTCTTCCTTTTCTCTCGCACCGGTTTTTGCAATTTCATTTTCCCAGAAACTTCTGACAACCGAATTCTTGCACTTGGAAACCTTGTAGCGCTGGAAATCGTCATCGACGAAGAGACGCGGCACATCGATGAGCGTGGCGCCCTCTTCCTCATCGTCCATCAGCGTGAGACAACCGTTTCTGAAGTAGTGCTGGATTCTGGGACCGAAGATCTCGTTGCCGAACAGCTTGATGAAGATTTCCATCGCATCGAGGGAGGCTCTGTCCTTCTCCTCAGGAGTCTTCGCTTCAAGGAGATTCAGTCCCATCGGGCGCTCGGTATCCGAGGGATCAAACACAACAATATCCTTCGCCCGCTCCTTCACAGTGTGCGCAAGTGCATCCTCGATCAAATCCCCATGAGGATCGATGATGCAGAGCCCTTCTCCGCGAGCGATATCCTGCCGCGCCATCCAGTTTAAGAGTGCAGATTTACCCGAACCGGACTTACCGATGATGTACTGGTGACGCGTGCGATCCTTATCGAGGAAGTGAATCTTTGTTTCGACAGCTCGATGACGGTTGATGCCGAGGACAATACCCTCCGTCGGCGCATTCGGAGGCGGTGGCAGCACCCTGTGATTGATCCACTGGATGATCGGCACCTTGTTGTAACGACTGTCGGGAAAGTGGTAGAGACCCGCAAGCTCTTTCTCAACCAGCAAGCAATCCTTGTGAAGAAACCCGTTCAAGCGACGTTTCCAAAGAAAATGCAGCAGATGTGCATTCAGGCTAAACGGCAAAATATCGACGAACATCCGCTTGTTGACGAAGGAATTTCCGTACAAGTTGCGAAAGGTATTGAAGGCGACCTGAAGATTATTGGTGATATCGATTGCCCGAGTCCATGTCTTACCGGTACCCAAAATCCTGATGGAGCAATGAAACCAGCTCATGCCTCCTTTCTCGGCCATGTGCTTATAGAGCTCTTCTTCCGGCTGAACCATACGCACGAACGAATCTCCCTTACTGGCCCCCGGTGCAAGCGTTCCTCCAACACTGTCGGAAACTCCGGAAATGAAACCGAGCACCGAAGAAAGAATAGGAATTTTCATGAACCAATATTCCTTCTTTCCTTTGAATTGGCTGCTCGCAAAATCCTGCGTCTTCTTCGCCCATTTGTTACTGAAGGAAGGCTGAAGAACGATCTGAATCGTGGCTCGTTCCTCGAGCTTCAGGTTACTCAGAACGTTCGCGAGTTCATTGAGCGGATCCTCCTGCATCTGATCGTACGAGCGAATGGGATAGGGGTAGTCTTTCTTCAGGACCATGTTGTATCCGACAAGCTTCATGCCCTTTTCCCAGATTTCCGGTGCCATCTCCACTTTCACCTCTGCATCGGAATAAAATGCGGTGATCTGCTTCTCGATGATCGAAACAAACCTCGGCTCGGTGAAGACAAAAAACTTCAGCTCGCCTTTGTCGACGAACATCTCGAAACTGAGACCGATGTAGCGGAAGATCCAATAGTGAAGAGATTGCCAGACCGTCAGGCTCCGGATTTCCCAGAGTGCGCGATACAGCTGTTCCATCACGGCAACGCGCTCCTTGAAATCCTTCTCAGTTCGCTTCTCCTGATCGAGCTTGCTGTCACTGCGGGGAAGAATGACTTTCAGCGATACGAGTGATTTGGATTTCCATATGGCGTAGGCCATGCGAACGAAATACCTCAGGTATGTGAAAACGAAGTACGACGTAACGATGAGCGCCGTATTGACATCCAGATCTGAAATGAACCATCTCCAGGCGATACCCCAAATGCTCAGATCCAGTATGGCCCCCATAAAAATGCTTGCGAGCCAGAAAATTGGCCAGAACCAGAGCGGAAGGAATGCGAGGAAAGTGTTCACGCTGAGCAAGAGGGAAGGAGATTTTGTTTCCGACGACGATCTCCGAGTGGGAGATAGTCTACGGACAGAATCTGATTATTATAGCAGAAAAACAGCTTAAAATACAGCGTTTTGGCTACGAGTCCGCCATTACCGAGAGCACTCCCTCACCTCCATACGCAACTCACGAATACGACCTGCGGGGGTGCCAAGAAAAAACCGGTATAGACCGGAAACACTCGGTGTAAATTCGAAAGTCTCACCTTCCGTCACCCACGTTTGCACCCCGCTTCTCGCATCATCTGGATAGACGATATCTCGAATGACAAACGACTGATCGGATGTAAGTTGAAGCGCAGTCCCAAGCGCAAGAGAATGCGGTATTCCAGGATTCAGACGCACGTCCTTGGTCACACGTTTTTGGAGACGGTCATCCTTGCACTGCTGCACGAGATTGATGTCTCCAAGACGTTCGAACGTCACATCGATCTTCCCGAGAGAGCGCTCTGCGATGGCAAGGAATGATGCAAGGCTCAAGTCCATGTCGCGACCCTGCACGAACGGTCCTCGGTCATTGATGCGCACGACAACGGTCTTTCCGTTTGCAATATTCCTGACCCTGACAAGAGTGTTACTGGGAAAGCTGCGATGCGCTGCGGTGAGCGCATGCATGTCGAACGTCTCACCGAATGCCGTGCCCTTTCCGTGAAATTTCTCGGAATACAAACTGACCTCGTGCACCTCTGCTGCAAGCTTCGCGTCAAGATCGCGCATCAGCCCCAGAAGCATTTCCTCTGTAAGACTCGAGGCTGCAGGATCGAACGGAAGGTCGTACTTCTTCGCGAGCGCAGGGACATCCGGAGCATTCGGAAGCTCCATGAAATCGTTGCCTCCATCCTCAAGCAAACGTTCGATATTGCGTGTTCGGAAAAGGAGAAGCAGGGCATCGGACGGAGTCAGGGGTTCATCCGGGCGAAACCGCACGTTCTCGTCATTCAGGATACCGCGTGATTTGGCATAGGTGATTTCAAGAAACCCTCTGTCGCCTTGAGAAACATCAATATACGGCTTCTCTCTGGTGCTTTCCGCAGGACGACTGATGCTGTTCCAAAGAAGAAGAAAACCGTCACGACGCAAGATCGGCTCAGCTGCAAAAGCAACTGATGAGGAAAGCGTTCCTGCAAAGATCAGTGCCGATAAAAAAAAGTGACGCACGTTCCCAGTATACTTGATTCATTCTACAAACTTCCTATTCCCTTTACGCGAACATCGTTCCACCTCTCCGCAACGATATCTCTCGTCGCTGCAGCTCTTGTCGCAGGCCCGAATACACCCGCACCGTGTGCTTGGTCTGAAGCGACGATCTTCCTGTCCATCTGATATCCCAGCAGTCCTGCCTCGGTGCGCTCTCCGAATGTTCCCGTCGTGTCCTTTGCGCTCAGATACCCTCGATCACGAAGAAATGCCTGAAGCAGCCGTACATCCCTCCCTCGATCGCCTGCCGACAATACCTTCGTCGGAAGCATCGAATCGGTGCGGACATGTGCGGCAATCCGCATTTTTGTGACAACCGCTGGATATTTTTTTGCGACGATTTTCATCTTCCATCTCTGCAGAATGGCAGATCGCGTAGCGGGTCCTATCAATCCTGCGGACCTGTCCTCGGCACTCGCGATGACTCCGGTCTTCATCTGGAAAGCGACAACAGCATCCCTGAAGCCGGGATTGAAAACCCCATCCGTGCGTCCCCGATAGAAACCGAGAAATCTGAGAAGCTTCTGCGCCTGACGAACGTCAGCACCGCGATTCCCTCTCCGAAGGCCCGTCGCAAGATCGGGCAAATTTTTCTCCTCGATTCCCATTGCAACCGTCAGAGCTGCTGCTGTTCTTTCATCAATCTTTCTGCCGTCTCCTTCCAATCCTGCTTCCTGCATGAATCGGCGAAGCGCATCCTGCGTCACAGGTCCAAATTCTCCTGTCGTCGTCGATTCGAAATAACCCAAATCCCCGAGCGTCGACTGCAGGAAACGCGAAGCGTATCCCGTATGGCCGAACTCAGCCTGCCGGAAAAGCAGAAAATTTTCCGTCTTCGGAAGAAGGGCAAGCGTCGATGTATCTGCGGGAAGAGCATGGAATGAAAAGGTTTCACGCGGCATCGCCTCGCTTCCAAGCGGATACACTGTTCCACTCACGCGCCTTGTTCCCCAAGCCAGTGCTCGAGCCAAACCTTCCTCACCCGTTCCCATCCAAAGATCGATGCGATGGAGGTCATCGCTCCACTCGATGATCCTTCCTCCGCGATCGTGCACAGTCCCGACTCCGAGATTCTGAAGATCGATCCTGGTACCGAAACCGTACGAAGGCGGTGCGGCGATCATCCCCTCGTAAACACCGGTGCCGTCGGCACCCCTCTTCCCCTGTCCGTTGAACGCAATATCCTCTCCGTAACTTCCCCTGAAATAGCAACACTGATTCGGGAGGGGTGAGTAATACGCAGTGACGATAAATTCCTGACTGTACGGCGGATTTCCTGCATAGACCGGAGAAACGAATGACCCGACCATCGAAGTCAGTATCACGGCGATCGGATAGATGCGAAATTTTGCGTACTCGATAACCATGGGATATTTGTTTTTGGAGAAATAAATCTTTCCATTATACCAGAAATCACGCTTCTTTTCACGCATATAGACAACAAAAAGAGGAACTGTCTCGTATGGAAAACTTCACTTTCTTCTCGTTTCATTCTTCCCATTTGCACTTGCGTTCCGCACTCGCTACCATCGTGCGGACATGAGTACAGAGAGAAGCAGTGGCACTCCCGTGCCCCATGAGGGCGGGGAGGACAGTTTTCAGAAAAAAAACAGGGAGATCCGCACCATTCTCCTCCTTGGTTCCGGCGCTCTGAAGATCGGAGAAGCGGGCGAGTTCGACTACTCCGGAAGCCAAGCTATCAAAGCATTCAAGGAAGAAGGAAAGCGTGTCGTCCTCATCAACCCGAATATTGCGACCAATCAAACCAGTTGGGGACTCGCCGACCGCGTGTACTTCCTCCCCGTGCTTCCGGAGTTCGTTGAGCAAGTGATCAAAGAGGAAAAGCCTGAGGCAATCGCACTGAGTTTCGGGGGACAGACCGCACTGAACTGCGGCATCAAGCTGGATGAACTTGGAATTCTGAAGAAGTACGATGTCACCGTGCTCGGCACCTCGGTGGATGCCATTCGAAAAACCGAGGACCGGGCGCTCTTCAACAAAGAACTCGACTCGATCGGCGTCTCCGTTCCTCGTTCGATTGCATGCACGCGCATGGAAGATGCCAAATCCGCTGTCGACACCATCGGTCTTCCGGTCATGATCCGTGCGGCATTCGCACTCGGAGGAAAAGGGAGCGGAAGAGCGTCAACGAAAGAGAAGGCGGAGGAAATTCTCAAAGTCGCATTCGTGGAATCTCCCCAAGTGTTGGTCGAAGAAGACCTGACCGGATGGAAAGAGATCGAATACGAAGTGGTCAGAGACAAGGAGGACAACTGCATCACGGTCTGCAATATGGAGAACATCGATCCGCTCGGCATCCACACGGGAGAATCGATCGTGGTGGCGCCGAGCCAGACACTCGACAATCAGGATTATCAGATGCTCCGATCGATCGCTTTGCGAGTCATTCGTCACCTCGGCATCGTCGGAGAATGCAACATCCAGTACGCGCTGCACCCGAAAAGCAGGACGTACCGCGTCATCGAAGTGAATGCCCGTCTCAGCCGAAGCTCTGCCCTCGCTTCGAAAGCTACGGGGTATCCGCTTGCATGGGTGGCCGCAAAACTCGCACTCGGCTACGCGCTGCCGGATATCAAAAATTCCATCACAAAAGTCACCTGTGCAGACTTCGAACCATCACTCGATTATGTTGCGATAAAAATGCCACGATGGGATCTGAAGAAATTTAATTTCGTCACGGAGGAGATCTCGACGGAAATGAAGTCCGTTGGAGAAGTGATGGCACTCGGACGATCATTTGAAGAAGCGCTTCAGAAAGCCGTTCGCATGTTGAATACGGGTGCCGATGGTCTGTATCCGACACCGATGAAATTCATCAAGAAAGAGCTCCAAAGCGATATGAAGAATCCGAGTCCGCAACGAATTTTCGCTGTCGCAGAAGCGCTCCTCGGAGAATGGTCAACGGAGGAAATCAACATTCTTACCGGTATTGATACGTGGTTTCTTGAACGCATCAAACACTGTGCAGATCTGAGACAAACACTTTTCAAAACCAAATCTCAAACACTCGGCCTGGAACTTCTGCTTGCATGCAAGCAATCGGGCTTTTCGGACAGATCAATCGCCGCCATCCGAGACGCCAGAACAGACGAAATCACAACCCAGAGACTCGACCTTGGCATCAAACCATTCGTGAAACAGATCGATACGTTGGCGGGGGAATTTCCGGCACAGACGAATTATCTCTTCTGCACCTACTGCGCATCCTCGTCAGACGTGAGCTTCGCTCTCTCCCCGGAGCCGAAAATAACGGAGGGAAGACAGCCGACCATTCTCCCGACGGAACGCGTGATTGTCCTCGGCGGGGGACCGTACTCCATCGGCTCCTCGGTGGAATTTGACTGGTGCTGCGTGCAGGCGGTTCGCGAATTGATGTCGCAGGGCTTCGAAGTGACGATGATCAACAGCAATCCTGAGACCGTCAGCACGGACTACGACGAATGTGACCAGCTGTTCTTCGACGAGCTCAGTCTGGAGCGCGTCATGGACATCGTGCGCCTCTTGAAACCGGCAGGCGTGGTTGTCTCCATGGGTGGGCAGATACCGAATTCTCTCGCGCTCAAGCTTGCGAAGGAAGGAGTACCGATCCTCGGAACCAGTCCCTCGGATATCGACAAAGCGGAAGACAGACACAAGTTCAGCGCGCTGCTCGATGAGATCGATGTCGATCAACCGGAGTGGAAGGAATTTTCAGATCTGTCATCTGCAAAACAGTTTGCACGGAAAGCAGGATTCCCCGTCATCGTCAGGCCGAGTTATGTGCTCTCGGGGGCCGCCATGACCGTGGTCCACAGTGAGGACGATTTGAAAGAATATTTGGAAGCGGCGACCGATGTCTCGAAAGATGCTCCGGTCGTCATCTCGAAATTCGAAGTCGGAGCCAAGGAAATCGAATTTGACGGAGTCGCTCAAAATGGAAAGCTCCTTCTGTATGCGATCGGTGAACACATCGAAAATGCCGGAGTTCACTCGGGAGATGCGACCATCGTATTGCCTCCCCAACGCGTGAACATCGAAACATTCAGACGCATCAAGGCCATTGCCAAGAAGATTGCTCTGGGACTTTCGATCTCCGGACCCTTCAACATTCAGTTCCTTGCGAAAAACAACCGTCTGAAGGTCATCGAATGCAACCTGAGAGCAAGCAGAAGCTTCCCCTTCGCCAGCAAGGTCACGGGGGTCAACTTTGCCAAACTTGCGACACAGGCTCTGTTGAAACGCGCTCCCGAGAACATCCGGTACCAGACCCTCGACCTCGACCATGTCGGGGTGAAAGCGGCGCAGTTCAGTTTCTCGAGACTGAAGGGAGCGGACCCAAGGCTCGGCGTTGAAATGGCAAGCACCGGCGAGGTTGCATGCTTCGGGAGCACCTTGGAGCAGGCGCTTCTGCTTTCCTTGAAAGCAATCGGTTTCGTGGCTCCGCGAAAGAATATCCTGCTGACCATCGGCAAACTGGAAGACAAGATCGACCTTCTCTCATCGATCGAAGCCCTGACCCGACTCGGCTTTGCGTTCTTCGCCACCCATCGAACGCATGAGTTCCTCACATCTCGCAACATTCCGAGCGTCCTTCTCCACAAACTATCCGAGCCGAGGAGTCCGAACATCAAAGAATATCTCGAGAGCAGACGCATCGACTTCGTCATCAACGTCCCTCAACACACGAGCTCCACCGAGAAGACGGACGGCTACTTCATCAGACGCATTGCAACGGATCGTGGCATCCCGCTCATCACGAACGTCCAGCTCGCAAAACGCATCGTCGAAGCTCTGGAATCCGACAAAGAGCAGCCCGATGTTCCGCTGATGCCGTGGCCGGACATCCTTGAACACAAATCATAGAGAACCCGCGTTCAGTTTCTCCGCAATACCGGCGCATGTGTTCGCATCTTCGTACGAACCGACCACACTGAGTTCCTCATAACGATCGGAATAGCATCCATCATTCGAACAGAAGTAACGCTCAGTTCTCGCTTTTCCATAAAAATTGGTGACGCCCTGACGGGGAATGGCATGACATACAGTGAAGGTCGGTGCTCCGGCATGGAGACGTTCTGTTCTGCTCGCAATCGCAATAGACAGAAGGTCTATAAGAACAACGAAGAAAACGAGAGTCAGGCTGCCGCGAAGCAATCGACGATAGTGCTTCTTGATAGATGACGGAGGCATAGAAGGATGTGTTTATATTATTATACTATATTTTTCAATATTTGCAAATAGATTCTGGTCCAGTAAAAGGGTCTTCCGGGTCTTTCTACAGCCCAATCCCCTTCTTTACCCTCTGGGCCATGCTTATAAACCCCTGCATCAAACGATGCTTCAATGGCAACCTTCCTGTGCGCTGGAACTCCTGCACGCTCTTTACAAAAGAAATGCCTTTTTTCTTTATGGCTTCCAGACTCTCCGGTCTCTTATCCACCACAAGGCCGAAGATACCGCGTCCGAGCGTCGCTCGCGATTCGAAGTGCACTCCGAGAATGCTTGCACCGAAGTACTGCAGGCTGACAGGCAGATGACTGGTCGTTCGCTTCATGAGAGGCCAAGCGGCCGCAGGCGTACCCCCGGTATAGAGGAGAAAAAACGGTTTGCCATGAAGCATGCCGAGCGAGTGGGACTCGCTGTCGAGACTGAAAGCACCCATGCGGTCGATGAGATTCTTCAGGTGTGCGGGAACGCTGAAATTCCAAATCGGCGTTGCGATGACGACGCCGTGCGCCTTGGACATTTCCGTCTTGATCATCTCCATGTCATCCATCGGACAATTCGGCCCGTAACACTCGAGTCCGAAGTGCGAAATCTGGAGATCCTTCAGTCTGATTTTTGTCACAGAAACACCTGAAAGAGAGCGGATGCCCTCCTCCATCGATTCTGCAAGAACATTGCTGTTACTTGGTTCATTCGTGCCTGCAACAAGGATAAGGATTTGGATCATCAGTATCGTATGTATTGTATCGGTTCACCCGTCAACAGAGAAATGATTAAAATCCCTTGAGCCATCATCCCCGATGCGTAGAATGCATAGATGTTGTGGCGGTATCAATTTTGTACCACTACATCTTGTGTACCCCCCCCAATCCCATGAATCCGAATGCGCTCTCGAAAGAACAACCGAAAGACATCCCGCTCGCTTCACAATCCGACACGCTGAGATCAGCGAAGAAAAAAGCCCTGCACCAAACGGAGGAAGCGAGAACGAAAAAAGGACTCGTCATCGAACGAAGGTTCACGACACCGGGTTCCGATCCGCTTGAGGAAATAAAATATGAGCGTCGCACGAGCCGCATCTCAAATACGAACGGATCGGTGGTGTTCGAAATGAAAGATGCGGAAATTCCCGCATCATGGAGTCAGGTTGCGACCGATATCGTCGTCAGTAAGTATTTTCGTAAGGCCGGAGTCCCCCAAGTCGACGAAAAGGGAGTCGTAAAGAAGAATGCCGATGGCAGCATCGTCACCGGCCCGGAGCGATCTGTGAAACAAGTCATCCGACGTCTTGCCGGTTGCTGGCGATGGTGGGGGGAGCAGCATGGCTACTTTCAGACGACGCAGGATGCGCAGGCCTTCGAAGACGAACTGAAGTACATGCTGGTGCACCAGATGGCAGCACCGAACAGTCCTCAGTGGTTCAACACCGGCATTCACCATGCCTACGACATCACGGGACCGTCACAAGGACACTACTACTGCGATCCCGTCACCGGAGAAGTGATGAAGAGCACGGATGCCTACACGCACCCTCAACCACATGCCTGCTTCATCCAGAGTGTTGCCGATGACATGGTGAACGATGGTGGCATCATGGATCTCTGGATCAGAGAAGCGCGCCTCTTCAAGTATGGCTCGGGCACCGGAACGAACTTCAGCAGTCTCCGAGGCGACGGCGAGCCGCTGTCGCAAGGAGGCAAGAGCTCGGGGCTCATGAGCTTCCTCAAGATCGGAGACAGGGCGGCAGGCGCCATCAAGTCCGGAGGAACAACCCGCAGAGCTGCAAAAATGGTGTGTCTCGACCTCGATCATCCGGATATCGAAGAATTCATCAACTGGAAGGTGAATGAGGAAAAGAAAGTCGCGGCACTGGCAAAAGCGGGATATGACACTGATTTCAACGGCGAAGCATATTTGACCGTTTCCGGTCAAAATTCCAATAATTCCGTACGTGTTGCTCACTCTTTCTTTCAATCCCTTGAGGACAACGGCGACTGGAATCTGTACTGGCGCACGGAGAAGAGGAAGGCGAAGGCTGAGGGAAGAGAAGCAAAACCATGCAAGACGATGAAGGCGCGTGATCTCTGGGATCAAGTCAGTTATGCAGCATGGTCTTGCGCCGATCCGGGGGTGCAATACGACACCACGATCAACGACTGGCACACGTGTCCGAGCGATGGCCGAATCAATGCCAGCAACCCCTGCAGCGAGTACATGTTCCTCGATAACACCGCCTGTAATCTTGCTTCCTGCAACCTGATTCACTTTCTGAAGATGGGCGCGAACGGCAAGAAGGAATTCGATACGGAATCGTACCGTCACTCCATCCGTCTCTGGACAATCGTCCTCGAGATTTCGGTATTGATGGCGCAATTTCCAAGCAAAGAAATCGCAGAACTCAGCTATAAGTTCCGCACCCTCGGGCTGGGGTACGCCAATATCGGCGCAATGCTCATGCAGATGGGCATCCCCTACGACAGCGAATTGGGGCGAGCGATGTGCGGCGGCATCACGGCAATCATGACGGGGGAGAGCTACGCAACATCCGCAGAAATGGCTGAGTGTCTTGGGACATTCCCGGGTTACGAACCGAATGAAGCATCGATGCTTCGCGTGATGCGAAATCACCGTCGTGCCGCCTATAACGCGGCAGATTCTGAGTACGAAGAATTAGCCGTCAAGCCGGTCGGAATCGACCAGACACTCTGCCCGCCCGACATCCTGAGTGCTGCAAAAGAATCGTGGGACCGTGCAGTGAAACTCGGCGAGAAGCATGGCTATAGGAACGCGCAAACCACGGTGATTGCTCCCACCGGGACAATCGGTCTTCTCAT